>Ga0208849_1000685_pt1 | contig 29098 bp, 22 predicted proteins | sample NGESurdeep072012_10_FD_184470 | JGI IMG/M metagenome (GOLD analysis project Ga0208849, IMG submission 184470) | Arctic peat soil microbial communities from Barrow, Alaska - NGEE Surface sample 53-3 deep-072012 (SPAdes) | ecosystem: Environmental > Terrestrial > Soil > Wetlands > Peat ... | reverse complement strand
TCGGCGGGGGGTGGGGCCCACGAGTGCACGGTCAGCGTACGGAGCATCTCGGATCGCTCGTCGAGGCCCGAGGAGATGTCGGCCCCGTACCCCTCGACCAGCACACTCCACCCCACACCACGATCCCAGTCGACGTGGTCGACCTCGAAACTGACCGAGCTCAGTGGCACATTGAGTGTCTTCGCCCCGGAGTTGGTCTGGAGGACCACGGTCTCACCGTTCATGACGAACTGCATGGGCAAGACGAGGGGCACGCCATCGACGACCACGCCCAAGCGCCCAAGTCGCTGGGTGGCCATCCGGGTCAGGCATTCGTCCCGCCCGAGTTCTTCAACCGTGTCGGCATGCTCCATCTCAACCTCCTGAGAACCCCGTGTCGGCGGTCGAGCCTCCATTGTCACCCTGTACCCGCCGCCCGCCCAGGGCCCTTATGCCCATCACCGGTACATCGTGACGGCCCTTCCGAATCTGGATGTCTCAGTCACCGTTGAGGTCCCGACGCGTGATCCCGAAGCCGCCGCCGGCTGCAGCTGCGATCCCCACCGCCACCATGATTCCCGCCGACCTCCAGTCGGGCGACACCGCCGGGGCTGCTGCCATCTGGTGGAAGACCGAGGTGTCGAGCACCCAGTGGTTGAGCGCACCGATCCCACCGACGATCTCGATCAGCAAGGACCACGTGAGCACCCCGTAGGTCGCGACCGAGGCGGCGCGGGGCCAGACGCCGATCACGAAGGCCCCCAAGCCCAGGAGGCACAGTGCCGGGGGCACGATGTTCAGACCGGCGTCCAACGTGGTGGTGAAACTGACCCCGGCGTGTTGGCTGGCGGCACCGAACCAGGTGAAGACACCGGCGACCACACCGCTCAACACCAGGACCGATGTGGCCACGAGGAGCCGTCCGTACAACCACGCGGAGCGGGACAAGGGTCGGACGATGAGGTGCTCGAGCCGCCCCCCGGCCTCCTCGGCCCGGGCCGCGCTGATCAGACCGGCGGCGCTGAAGGCGACGAGGACCGCCACCATGAGGAAGGCCACGCCCAGGTAGGCGTCGGTCCCGGCTCCGGGGGCGCCGAGTCGCGTGAACACCTCGTGCAACGACGACCCCGACACCGCGGCGCCGGCGGCTTTGGCCACGACACCGAGAAGCAGGGCCGACACGGCGACCGCCGCACCCCAGCCGATGACGGTGGGCCGGATCAATCGAATGGTGAGTCCTGTCGGCCCGGAGAGCAATCGCAGATGCGGCGTGGCGCTCACCCGATCACGCCGGGCGCTCGTCCCGAGGTCTCGGGCCCCGGCCAGCTGGACTGCCGCCATGGCGCAGATGACGGTGAAGGCGATGATCGGGATCAGGGGGAGCGCACGGGGCGAAGTGAGGGGCTGAAGCTGCTCGATCCATCCCAGCGGCGATGCCCAGCGCAGCCAGTAGAGGCCGATACCGGAGTCGGCCGCCGTTCGGATGCCGTAGCTCACCCCGAGTACCGCTGCGGCGTAGGCGGCCGCCTGACGGCGGGTGGGAACCAGCTGACTCGTCAGCGCCCCGACAGCCAGGAACATGACGGCACTCGAGACCAGCGCCAGCGCCAAGAACAGGGCCGGCCCCGCGGCGATGCCGACCTTCGAGGAATGTCCGGCCACGATCGTGATCAGTGCGGTCACGACCCAGAGGGCGGTGACACCCAGCGCCAGGCCGCCGAGCGCCTGGGTGGCGGCACCCCTGCGGGTGGTCTGGCCGCACAGCAACATTTCCCAGCGACCCGAGTCCTCTTCTCCGCGCAGGAGCCTGGTGCTGGTCAACAGCCCCCACACCGCACCCAGGATGATCAGTGTCATGGACGCCTTGAACACCGTGAATCCCGCCACGGTCTGGAGTTGCGCGGCGGGACCGAACAACGCGCTCGTGGCGTTGTTCGACCCGAAGGCCAGCTCCAGGTGACGGCGCTGGGCCGCGGTCTTGTAGATCGACACGTAGCTGAGGGCCGATGAGGCCACCACGACGCCGAAGACGCATCCCCACAGCACCCCGGATCGGGCCGCTTTGCGGGCCGTCAGACCGACGATGATCGTGCTCGGGGACGATCTCACCCGGGCCGGCGCACCGAGGGTGGGGTCAGCCGTCACAGGTCCCCGAGTCGGGCGCGGCCCCGTTCCCGCCATAGATGGAAAGGAACAGCTCCTCGAGTGAGGGCTCGCGGCTGAGGAGGCTCCTGACACCCGAGGTGGCTAAAACCTTGAGCAGCGGTGCGACGTCGCCTCGGACCTGCATGCGAAGGACTTGCCCGTCTCGGTGCACGGCACTGACCCCGGGGACACCGGAAAGATCCGGCACCGCATCAGCGAAGGTGGCCTCGACCGTGAGCGCCGACAGGTGGCGCATCTCGGCCAACGACCCCATCTCCACCAGGCGCCCGTCGCGCAGGATCCCCACCTGATCACACAGGGCCTCGACTTCGCTCAAGATGTGCGACGAGAGGAACACGGTCTGGCCACGCTCTTTCGCTTCGTGGACACACTGGCGAAAGGCCTGCTCCATGAGCGGGTCGAGCCCGCTCGTCGGCTCGTCGAGCACGAGGAGGTCGGGGCGGGCCATGAGCGCCGCGATCAAGATGATCTTCTGCCGGTTCCCTTTGGAATAGGCGCGGACCTTCTTGGACGGGTCGAGGTCGAAGCGGACGATGAGCGCCTGGCGGTAGGCCTCATCGACCCGTCCTTGGACTCGACCCAGGAGGTGCAGGGTCTCGGCGCCGGTCAGCGAGGGCCACAGGCTGGCTTCGCCGGCGACGTAGGCCAGCCGTCGGTGGGCCTCGACCGATCGGTGCTCGCAATCGAGCCCGAAGATCTCGGCTCGACCCTCGGTGGGTCGGATGAGCCCCAGCAGCAGGCGGATCGTGGTCGTCTTGCCCGCCCCGTTGGGGCCGAGATACCCCACCACCTGGCCCGGCGCGATCTCCAGGTCGAGCTGGCTGATGGCGTCCACCCCGTCGTAGCGCTTGGTCAAGCCAACGGTTCGAATGGCCGGGGTCTGCACTGCGTATGACCTCCGAATCAACCCGGCCAGCACCAATCGGTGATCGCAGGGGCATCCTCGCCGTGCTCCCGGGTGTAGCGCCGGGCCTCGAGGCGGGCGTCCACCATCTGCTGGCGCAATGCCGCCGAGGGCACCTCGAGGCCGGGGACCCGGTCCAAGACGTCGATGACGAGATGGAAGCGATCGAGATCATTGAGCATGACCATGTCGAAGGGGGTCGTGGTCGTGCCCTGCTCCTTGTAGCCGCGGACATGGAGGTTGCCGTGATTGGCGCGTCGGTAGGTGAGGCGGTGAATGAGAGCGGGATACCCGTGGAAGGCGAAGATCACCGGGCGGTCCGTGGTGAAGATGGTGTCGAACTCGGTGTCGGTCATGCCGTGGGGATGCTCGGACTCCGGTTGGAGCCGCATGAGGTCGACCACGTTGACGACCCGGACGCGAAGATCGGGGAGATGACGGCGGAGCATGTCGACGGCGGCCATGGTCTCGAGGGTGGGCACGTCCCCGCAGCACGCCATGACCACGTCCGGGACTGATCCCGCGTCGTTCGACGCAAAGTCCCACACCCCCAATCCTCTGGTGCAGTGCACCATGGCTTCTTCGGGAGACAGCCAGTCATGTTGGGGTTGCTTGCCGGCCACGATGACGTTGACGTAGTCACGGCTCCGCAGGCAGTGATCCGCCACCGACAACAGGCAGTTGGCGTCGGGGGGCAGGTACACGCGGATCACCGACGCCTGCTTGTTGACGACCAGGTCGATGAACCCCGGGTCCTGGTGGGAGAACCCGTTGTGGTCCTGGCGCCAGACGTGGCTGGACAGCAAATACGTGAGCGAGGCGACCGAGCGACGCCACGGGATGGCATGCGCCGACTCGAGCCACTTGGCGTGCTGGTTGAACATCGAGTCCACGATGTGGATGAAGGCCTCGTAGCAATTGAAGAGACCGTGGCGACCGGTCAGGAGATATCCCTCGAGCCAGCCCTGGCAGAGATGCTCCGAGAGCACTTCCATCACCCGTCCTCCGGGAGCCAGGTGATCGTCTCCGTCGAGGTGGCGCGCATCCCAGGCGCGGTCGGTGACCTCGAAGACGTCCTGGAGACGGTTCGACGCGGTTTCGTCGGGACCGAAGAGACGGAAGTTGGTCGGGTTGTCCCGGATCACGTCGCGGAGAAATCCACCGAGGACCTTCGTGGCCTCTCGCAACGTGGTTCCCGGCTCATCGACCTCGACGGTGTAGGTCGACCAGTCGGGGAGCTCGAGGTCGCGCAGCAGCATCCCCCCGTTGGCGTGGGGCGTGGCGCTCATGCGGAGGTCGCCGGTGGGAGCGAGCGCCACCAGCGCGGGAACCGGGGCACCGTCCTCGTCGAAGAGCTCCTCGGGCCGGTAGCTGTGCATCCACTCCTCGAGCTGGGCCAGATGGGCCGGGTTGGTCCGGACCTCTCCCAAGGGGACCTGATGGGCCCGCCACGTCCCTTCCACAGCAAGGCCGTCCACGAACTTCGGCCCGGTCCAGCCCTTGGGGGTGCGCAGGATGATCATGGGCCACGCTCGACGCTCCAGGGTTGCTCCCGATCGGGCCTCGGCCCAGATCCCGGCGATCTCGTCGAAGGCGGTGTCGAGCGCTGCCGCCATCCTCTGGTGCACGAGCATCGGGTCTTCGCCGTCGAATCCACCCTGCACCAGCAAAGGCCGGTACCCATACCCGGTGAACAGCGCGGTCAGCTCGGCGTCGGGGATCCGGGCCAGCACGGTGGGGTTGGCGATCTTGTAGCCGTTGAGGTGCAGGATGGGGAGCACGGCACCGTCGCCGACAGGGTTCAGGAATTTGTTGGCGTGCCAGCTGGTCGCCAGGGCACCGGTCTCGGCTTCTCCGTCTCCCACCACGCAGGCCACGACGAGCTCAGGGTTGTCGAAGGCGGCCCCGTAGGCATGGGCGAGCCCGTAGCCGAGCTCACCGCCTTCGTTGATCGATCCCGGGGTGTCGGGAGCGGCGTGGCTCGGGATGCCTCCCGGGAACGAGAACTGCCGGAACAGGCGGGCCATGCCTCTGCCGTCCCTCGGTACGTGCGAGTACAGCTCGCTGTAGGTGCCCTCCATCCAGGCGTTGGCCACCATGGCCGGCCCACCATGGCCGGGCCCGCACACGTAGAGCAGGTTCGTTCCTCGGCGGGTGATGACGCGGTTGAGGTGGGCGTAGACGAAATTCAGCCCGGGGCTGGTGCCCCAATGGCCGAGAAGTCGCGGCTTGATGTGGTCGGCGCGCAGTGGTTCGCGCAGGAGGGCGTTGTCGAGCAGGTAGATCTGCCCGACCGCCAGATAGTTGGCCGCTCGCCAGTAGGCGTGCAGCGTCCTGAGGTCCTCAGCCATGGCCGGAGCCGCCTGTCCTGAGGCCCGAGACGGGGGCGGCCCGACCGATTCGTGCATGGACCTTGCCTCCTTGGCATGGTGGGGACGTGCGGGTGCTCGTGGTGAACGTCGGGTCCAGCAGTCTGAAGCTCAGCGTGCTCGGGGCCGATGATGCGGTGCTCATGGCTTGTGACCTGGCCGTGCCGGATCCGGGCGCCATCGGTGCGCTGCTCGGGCAGGCGCTGGAAGACGCCCCCGCCTTCGATGCCGTCGGGCACCGGGTGGTGCACGGAGGCCTCGAATTCACCAGCCCGCTGCTTCTGGAGCGCAGCGTCGAGAGCCGACTCGAGCACCTCGCCGAATTGGCCCCGCTCCAGAATCCACCCGCCATCGCCGCCATCCTCGACCTGCAGTCCCGGTGGCCGCAGCTCCCCCAGGTTGCGTGCTTCGACACCGCGTTCCACGTCACCATTCCGCCCGAGGCCTCAACCTACGCCCTGCCCGACTCCTGGCGTGCCTGGGGTTTGCGTCGCTTCGGCTTCCATGGGCTCAGCCATGCCTGGGCCAGCCGGCGCGCCGCCGAGCTCATCGGGATTCCGGTGGAGGAGCTGCGCCTCGTCTCCGCCCACATCGGCTCGGGGGCGTCGCTGGCGGCGGTGTCGGGAGGTCGCTCCGTGGACACCACGATGGGCTTCACGCCGCTCGACGGCCTGGTCATGGCCACTCGTGCGGGGAGCGTCGATCCCGGGGTGTTGCTGTGGGTGTTGCGCCACGAGCACGAGACCATTGACGAGCTCGAGAACACCCTCGACCGCCGCTCCGGTTTGTTGGGCCTGTCCGGGCTGTCGGGAGATCTCCGCCAGGTCTTGGAAGCGGGGGATCGGGGAGACGAGCGCGCCCAGCTGGCCTTCGGCGTCTACCTCCACCGGCTGCGCGCCATGATCGCCGCCATGGTCGCCGCCATGGGCGGAGTCGACGGGTTGGTGTTCACCGGTGGCGCCGGACAAGGGTCGGCCCGGCTGCGCCGTGAGACGTGTGCCGGTCTGGGTTTTCTGGGTATCGAGCTCGACGGGTCGCGCAACGTGGGAAGGGGCGACGATGTGATCGACCGGCTTGTCACTCGCGACGGCGCCGCTCCTGCCGTATGCGTCGTGCAAGCGAGAGAGGATCTCGAGATCGCCAGCCAGGTTCGGGCGCTGCTTGCTCGGTCTGTGTGAACTCCACCGGGCCGAAGGTGATCACGGCCTGAAGGCTGAGCGGCCTGAAGACACAATGGCGCACCGTGCTACGGTGACCGACGCTGAAGGGTCTCAGACCCCGCCTCTTTTGCGCCCGGCCGACGGCCGGGCACGAAATGGAGGCACACCATGAAGGCACTCGTTTACCACGGGCCCAACGCCACGAGCTGGGACGAGGTGCCCGAACCGCAGTTGGTCGACGAGACCGATGCAGTTGTACGAGTCGACTCGACAACTATTTGCGGGACTGATCTCCACATTCTCAAAGGACATCTTCCCGAGGTGACGCCGGGACGGATCCTGGGTCACGAAGCCGTGGGGACCGTGGAGTCGGTCGGCGCCGCCGTGCGCAACGTCCGACCCGGTGACCGGGTGCTCGTGTCGTGCATATCTGCGTGCGGGACATGCCGGTTCTGCCGCGAGTCGAGGTTCGGACAGTGCCTGGGAGGTGGCGGCTGGATTCTCGGCCACAACATCGACGGGACCCAGGCCGAAAAGCTCCGGGTTCCCTTTGCTGACACCTCGACGTACCCGGTCCCGGTGGGCGTGTCGGACGAGGAATTCCTCATGCTGGCCGACATCCTGCCGACGGGCTACGAGGTCGGTGTCCTTAACGGAGGCGTCACTCCCGGCGACGTCGTCGCCATCGTCGGCGCAGGACCGATCGGGCTCTCGGCGATCACCGGGTCGCTGTTGTTCAGCCCCAGCCATATCATCGCCATCGACCTGGCCGACACCAGGCTGGAGGCGGCGAAGCTGTTCGGGGCGGACATCGTCGTGAACAACAGTCGCGAGGACCCCTTGGCCATCGTCCACAGTCTCACCGACGGGCTCGGCGCCGACGTGACGATCGAAGCCGTGGGCACGCCCGCCACCTTCGAGCTGGCCACCGAACTCGTCCGCCCTGGTGGGCACGTGGCCAACATCGGCGTCCACGGCGAACCGGCCACGCTGCATCTGGAGACACTGTGGACCCGGGACGTGACCCTCACGACGGGACTCGTCGACACGTATTCCACGCCGACGTTGAGTCGTCTCGTGGCCAGCCGTCAATTGGACGTGACGCACTTTGCCACGCATCACTTCCAACTGGGCCAGATGATGGAGGCCTACGAGGTCTTCTCGAATGCTTCGGAGACCGGCGCGCTCAAGGTCGTCCTCAGTCGCGAGGCTTGATCCGGCGTACCGGCGTGTCTCCCACGGAGGACGAAAGACTCAGGCCGCGATGCCGACGATGGGCCGCGACAGATTGATGCCCCCCGTCGAGCCGTAGAAGGTGCCGTCGCCGAACCCGAAGACCCCTCCGTCGGAGGCGGCGAGCCAGTACCCCAACCCCAGGGGGGCGGCGGCCATGCCGACGATGGGCTGGCTCAGTGGTGTGCCTCCCATCGATCCATAGAACCGGGAGTCGCCGAAGGCGAACACCCCTCCGTCGGAGGCGACGAGCCAATAGCCGCTGCCGAACGGGCTGGCGGCCATGCCGACGATGGGCTGGGTGAGAGCGGTGCCTCCCATGGATCCGTAGAAGCGTGCCCCCCCGAAGGCGAAGACGCCCCCGTCCGAGGCGACGAGCCAGTACCCCAAGCCGAACGGGGCCACCGCCATGCCGACGATCGGCTGGGTGAGGTCGGTTCCGCCCATCGATCCGTAGTATCTGGCCGCGCCGAAGGCGAAGACCCCACCGTCAGAGGCGACGAGCCAGTACCCATTCCCGAACGGGGCGGCGGCCATGCCCGCGATCGGCGCATCGAGGTCGGCTCCCCCCATCGACCCGTAGAAGGCGGCGTCCCCGAAGGCGAACACCCCTCCGTCGGCGGCCGCCAGCCAGTACCCGCCCTTGTCAGCGGTCGAGGCCATGCCCACAACAGGCGCAGCCAGCGCCATGTCTCCGGTGGAACCGCAGAACGGGAAGTCCCCGAAGTCGAAGACTCCTCCGTCAGACCCGACGAACCGGTAGCCGAGCGTCTTGGTGGGTGCGGCACACGCCGAGCCCGGTGGCGGTGCAACGGGCGCCACCGGAGGGCTCGGTGTCTGCGGAAGCGCAAGGATTGTCTCGGCCTGCGCCCAGGTGAAGACGACATCGCCGGGGGCGGGGGCCCCGCAGTATCCCTCGGTCAGCATCCCCATGGAGTTCTGGCTCTGCGCCACGCCCATCGCCAGGGTGCAGCCCGCGCCCAGGGCGGAGAAGTCCTCCAGGATGCCGTGACGGTGTCCCCAGGGCTCGGGCGGCACCGCTGAGCAGCCGGTGTTGAAAGCCGCTTGATGGGGGACAAGGGTGCACCCGTCTTCGTACATCCATGCGAAGTCTGCCAACAGAGGGTCGGCCGTTCCCGCCCACAACGTTCCCACTGCCGAGGGGGCGCCGGGTGCGGTCGGCAGCGGGGGGTCGGCGAGGTCGTCGGCTCCGGTCTGGGCCAGGGTGTCGAGCGAACCGGTCATCTCCTCGAAGGCGGGCAGGCCGCGGGCGGTGCGCTCGAGGTTGATGACCACGAACATCTCCTGTGTGACCGAGAGCGCGCCGAGCCGGGTGCCGCTGATGGGGCCGAGACCTTCGAGGGCGCGTCCCGCGTTCACCGCGTCGAGCGAATTGGCGTACGTGTCGGGTAGGTTCGAGGACGGATCGGCATGGGCGGTGATCGTGGCTCCCACGACTGCGCCAGCTCCGGGGACCACGAAGGCCACTGCCGCCATCGCCAGTACCGATGCCGCGCCGGCGAGCAGAAGCGCCCGCCTGTCGGGAGCGCTCCGCACCACACTCGTCCGAAACTTCACACCGGTTCGGCCCTGGAAACGATCTCGCACCCTCTTGCAGCCTTGCAGAACGTTCGTGACAGCAACCTCCCCAACATTGATGATTGGGGAGACGTGCCTCGCAGACCAGACTGCTAGGGCGAGCTCTGCACCGAGAGCGAAGGCTCGGGCGATCCCCCGGTCGTTTCTGGAGGAAGGCGATCACCGGCGCGGTGTTCGAGAGAGTGGGGATCGACCTCGACCCCGAGGGTGGGCACGATCCTGTCGAGCCAGCGAGGCATGTACCAGTTGGATCGGCCCAGCAATTCCATGACCGACGGGACGAGGATCAGCCGCACGAGGCTGGCGTCGATGAGGATGGACGCCGCCAGTCCGAGGCCGAAAACCTTCAAGATCCGAAGAGGATCACCGATCACGAATGACCCGAACACGCAGATCATGATGGCCGCAGCCGAGGTGATGACCCGAGCCGTCTTGGCCAGGCCGTCGGCCACAGACGACGAATTGTCCCCGGTCCGGCGCCACTCCTCTCGCATCCGGCTCAGCAAGAAGACCTCGTAGTCCATGGAGAGCCCGAAGAGGATGGTGAACATCATCAACGGGATCCACGGGTCGATCGGCCCGGTATGGCCGATACCGATGATCGAACCCCCCCAACCCCACTGGAAGACCGCCACGATGACGCCATAGGCGGCTCCCACCGAGAGAAGGTTCATGATCGCCGCCTTCGCCGGGATCACCACCGACCGGAACACCGCCATCAGCAACAAGAAGGAGAGCACGATCACGGCACTGATCACCCACGGGAGCCGGTGGGCGAGATAGTTCGATGCATCCACGCTCGCCGCCGTCTCTCCTCCGACGAGCACCCTCAGATGCGAGCCGGCGGTGGCGTCGGGGATGACGGAGGTGCGCAGTGTCGTCACGAGTTGCGAGGTCTGGGCGGCCTGCGGTGCCGTGGTCGGATAGGCGATGATCACCGCCGCGCTGTGCCCGGTATTGATCTCGACCGGCGCGGCGAAGGCGATCCCCGGCGTGGCTCGCACGGCCACGTCTACTCTCGTCATGGTGGCGGCGTCACCGGCTGACGACAGCGGCGCGGCCACCACGAGGGGCCCGTTGAACCCCGGGCCGAATCCTTCGGCCAGCAGGTCGTACGCCTGGCGGGTCGTCAAGGTGGTCGGGTCGTTGCTGGCGTCGGTGAAGGCGAGGCGCATCGAGAACAGCGGGACGGCGAGCGCCACCAAGACCAACAGGGCGAGGATGCCCGAGGTCCAGGGACGCCTCTGGATCGCCCGGCTCCAGCGGTACCAGAAGCTGTTCGGCGCCGGAGTGGCCCCGGTCTGCAGCAGCTTGGGAAGGTGGAGTCGGTCGATGGCCCGTCCCGAGAACCCGAGCATGGCCGGCAGCAAGGTAAGCGCGGCGGCCATCACAAGGAGCACGGCGGCGATGGTCCCCACCGCCAGGCCTTGGAGGAACGGCAACTGCAAGAGGAAGAGGCCCAGGAGGGAGATGACCACCGTCGAACCGGCGAAGAGCACGGCTCGGCCCGAGGTGGCGAGCGCGGTCGCCACCGCCTGACGGGGATCGCGCCCTTCGAACAGTCCCTGCCGATACCGGGTCACGATGAACAGGGCGTAGTCGATGCCCACTCCCAACCCGATCATGGCCAACATCTCGGGCGCGAAGATGGGGACGTTCAGGACATGGCTGAGGAGGTCCTCCAGGGCGAACCCGATGGCGATGCCGCACAGCGCGGTGAGAATCGGGAGTCCCATCGCCACCACCGAGCCGAAGGCGATGAGCATGATGAGCATGGCACCGAGGATCCCCGCCCCTTCGCTCGGGCCCGGGGCGGCCGTGATGACGTTGCCGATCGGGCCACCCCCCAGGGCGATGTGATACCCGGGCCGGTCGAACGACTCGGCCACGGTGACGACCTTCTTGACCGCGGCGTTGGGGATGGTGGCGGCAGTCTCGTTGAACTGCACCACCGCGAAGCCGATGCGCTGGTTCGAGGAGATCTGGTGGGTACCGGGGTCGAACGGACTGCGCACAACCGAGACGTGGGGAAGAACCGACAACTGATGGACCAATGTCGCCGTCACCGACCGCGTGGCCGGTGATTGGATCGAATCGGTCGTCGAGATGACCACATCGGCGCTCGTCCCGGCCGTCTTGGGGAATCGAGCGGTCAGGAGGTTTTGGACCTGCTGCGAAGCGGAGTTGCCCGAGCCGAAGGAGTCTTGGAACCGGCTGCCCATCGACTGGGCCAGCACGGTGATCACGATGATGGCGCCGATCCAGACGAGCAGGACCCGACGTCGATGGTCGTAGCACCACCCCGCCAGGCGTCCGAGGGCAGAGTGCTCCGCCGTGCCCGGTGCCGACCCGGGCGGAGTCGTGGTTGTGGTGCCAGAAGGGCTATAATTCATCACTGATGAGTTATAGCACGGCAGGCGAGGGCAGAGGGAGCCCCGCGATGGTCGGCGTCCGGTGATGGTGGGCCGGGGCCGGCGACCGGGCAAGGTCGACACCCGAGCTGAGATCATCGAGGCTGCCCGGGCTGCCTTTTCCGAGGACGGCTACGCCGAGGCCAGCCTGCGGGGTATCGCCCGACGGGCCCAGGTGGATCCCGCCCTGGTCCACCACTACTTCGCCGACAAGGCGACCCTGTTCGTCGAGACCATGGGACTGCCGATCGATCCGAGAGCCGTAAAACACGCGGCGGGGGCCACGGGGTTCAGTGGGGAGCTCCTGGTCGAGCGCTTCCTCTCCCAGTGGGAGCGCCGAGGGGAGTCGGGGTCGCCGAAGTTCGTGAGCCTCGTCCAGGCCATGGTCGCCTCAGCCGACGTCGTGGACAACATGCGGGCATTTCTCACCGAGCGCATCGGACTGCACGGCGCACCCGGAGACGACGAGGCCACACAGGAGCTCCGACGGTCCCTGGTGTCGTCGCAGCTCCTGGGCATCGCCTGGACCCGCTACGTCATGCGCCTGGAGCCGATGGCGTCTGCCAGCCGGGCGGAGGTGGCCCGATGGGCGGGTCCCACCATCGACCGTTACGCGGCGGGCGAGCTGTTCCGCTGAGCGGCGCCGTCCACCGGGGTTCCCTCGGCGCGCGTCGGTGGGTCAGAGGATCGTCGCCGAATAGTCGGGAACGTGGTGGTACCGGTCTCGGGGTGGCCGCTTGTAGGAACCGGCCGGAGGACGGGGCGGAAGCTTGACCTTGGGCGGTTTGCGGCTCTGGTACGGGATCACCGAGAGCAGATGGGCGATGCAATTGAGCCGGGCCCGTTTCTTGTCGTCGGCCTCGACCTCGTACCACGGCGAGTCCGGTAGATCGCAGTGCGCGAACATCTCGTCCTTGGCCTTGGAGTACTCGACCCAGCGATTTCTGCCCTCGATGTCCATCTCGCTCAGCTTCCACCGCTTCAGCGGGGCATTGAGGCGCTCCTTGAACCTGCGCTCCTGCTCCTCGTCACTAACCGAGAACCAGTACTTGACCAAGATGATGCCGTCGTCGATGAGCATCCGTTCGAAGGCCGGGCACTGCCGCAGGAAACGGTGGTACTCCTCGTCGGTGCACAGCCCCATGACCCGTTCCACCCCGGCCCGGTTGTACCAGCTGCGGTCGAAGAGCACGATCTCCCCACCGGCGGGAAGGTGGATGATGTAGCGCTGGAAGTACCATTCGGTCTTCTCCCGGTCGCTCGGCACCGGGAGGGCGGCGACGCGGCACCAGCGAGGGTTGAGGTACTCGGTGATGCGCTTGATCACACCTCCCTTTCCCGCCGCGTCGCGACCCTCGATGACAACGACTACTCGTTTTCCCTCGTCACGAACCCACTGCTCCATCTTCACCAACTCTTCCTGAAGGTGCAGGAGCGCTTTGTCGTAGACGGTGTTGTCGGCCATGCTCCATCCTGCCTCGCACGCCGAGCGCCGACGGCGAGGCCGACGTCGCCACCGGGCCGGGGCGGTGTCCCCCGCCGACCGGGGACGGGCCCGGGTTGCACCGGGCCCCGGAGATAGAGTACGATACGGTATCGTTTCTAAATACAACCACTCGACCCCCCGTACTCACGCCAGGGGGCAGGCCGTGACGACGGCCAAGGCGACCGAGGCCGAGCATCACGTCGGCCGCCCGCTCGACGCGTCCCGTGACGTCGCCCTCCGGCAGGCCGCGCTCGAGCTGTTGGCCGAGATCGGATACGACCGGTTGACTATCGACTCGGTGGCGTCCCGGGCCCGGGCCAGCAAGACGACGATCTATCGACGGTGGTCGGGAAAGGCCGAATTGGTCGTCGACGCCCTCAACGGCCTCAAGGGAAACGCGCCGGTCCCTGACACGGGCTCGCTGCGAGGAGACCTCGAGGCCATCGTCCACGGCTCCACCAACACCGACACCCCCATCGACGCCCAACTCGTGATCGGCCTCATCACCGCGCTGGCCCACGACGGGGAGCTTCGCCACGTCGTGCGCGAGCGGCTCATCGATCCCGACAAGGCCCGACTGAAGCAGGTCTTCGAACGGGCCGTGGCCCGGGGGGAGGTGGCCGAGGATCGCAATCTCGACCTCCTGGTCTCGCTCTTTCCCGCTCTTGCCATTCAGCACGTCCTGATCTTCGGCGAGTTCCCCGATGCCCAATTCGCCGAGCAGGTCATGCACGACGTGATCCTGCCCTTGGCCACCGCCCCGCCCGGGGTGGCCAACGGCTCATCGTCGGCCCGACAGGTGCTTCAGCACGAGACATGAGGTCGGGACCGGGCGTCGGTACCCCGACCTGAGAGCACAAGACATTTTTTGGTTGGCTGGACATCCCAGCCTCGATCCCTGAGGAGTTTGGCAATGCGTGGTCTCGCTACCTGGTGCGTCCGACACCGTCGGTTGGTGGTGGTGTTCTGGGCGGCTGCACTCGTCGTCGTCAGTCTGATCTCCGCCTCCGTGGGCTCGGACTACTCGAACAGCTTCTCGTTGCCCAAGACCGAGTCCTCCGACGCCATCAACCTCCTCAAGGCGGCCTCGCCCACCGTGTCGGGCGACGTCGACCAGATCGTCTTCAGCGCAACGGGCAGCTCCGGTGTAAAAGACCCTGCGGTGGTCGGCCGCATCAATGCCATGCTCGCCCGGGAGGCCAAGGTCCCCCACGTCTCGAAGATCGTCTCTCCCTACGTGCCCCAGGGCGCCACCCAGGTCAGCGCGGACGGCAAGGTGGCCTTTGCCACGGTGACCTTCGACGAGCAGGCACAGAACCTCTCGACCACGATCGCCAAAGACCTCGTCAACACGGCGAAGTCCGCCGACACGTCGGGGCTCCAGGTGGCGGTGTCGGGCCAACTGGCCGAAGAGGCGGACCGGCCGTCGATCGGGGGGACGGGGATCGGGGTCCTGCTCGCGGCGGTGGTGCTGCTGCTCGTGTTCGGCTCGGTCTTCGCCATGGCCCTGCCTCTGATCTCGGCCCTGGCCTCTCTCGGCACCGCCGTGGGGCTGATCGGACTGCTCAGCCACGTGATGAAGATGCCCGAGTTCTCCACCACCCTCGTGCTCCTGATCGGGCTGGGGGTGGGCATCGACTACGCGCTGTTCATCGTGACCCGTCACCGACAGGGGCTCATCGCCGGGCGTGACGTCGAGTCGTCGATCGTCACCGCTGTGAACACCTCGGGCCGGGCTGTGCTGTTCGCCGGCATCATCGTCTGTATCGCTCTGCTCGGGATGTTCGCCCTCGGCGTGTCGTTCCTGTACGGGTTGGCCGTGGCCGCCGCGCTGGGCGTGGCACTGACGATGATCGCCGCGCTCACCCTGCTCCCGGCGCTCCTCGGATTCATCGGCCCGCGTGTGCTGTCACGACGCCAGAAGGCGACCCTGGCCAAGAACGGCCCCCGCATCGTGGGTACCGGTTCGAAGGGCTTCTGGCCCCGTTGGGCCGACATCGTGCGCCGCCGCCCCGCGCTTCCGGCGGGCATCGCCCTGGTGCTCATCGTGATCATCGCCCTGCCGTTCTTCTCGCTGCGGCTCGGCTCGGCCGACCAGGGGAACGACCCGGTGGGCTCCACGACCCGTCAGGCGTACGACATGTTGGCGCGAGGGTTCGGCCCGGGGTTCAACGGCCCCCTCGAGCTCGTGGCCGTCGTCCACGGCACGGCGCAAGGTGACGCGCTGCGTCGGGTGGTGAGCGACGTCGGGGCTCAGCCCGGGGTGGCCCGCGTGGCGCCGCCGCTGCTGATCCCGGCCAAGAACGGCACCCACGTAGCGCTGATCAACGTCTATCCCACCAGCGCACCGCAGGACGGGGCCACGACCAACCTCGTCTACCACCTGCGCCAGGTCACCATTCCGGCCGCGGTCTCGGGAACGGGGCTGACCGTGCTCGTCGGGGGGACGACGGCCATCTTCATCGATTTCGCCCATGTCCTGTCGGCGAAGCTCCCCCTCTTCATCGGCCTGGTCGTCCTGCTGTCGTTCTTGTTGCTGTCGCTGGTCTTCCGCAGCATCGTCATCCCCCTCGTCTCCGCCGTCATGAACCTGCTCTCGATCGGCGCGGCATTCGGGATCCTGGTGGCGGTGTTCCAATGGGGTTGGCTGGGGGGAGTCTTCGGTGTGAACCGAGCCGGGCCCATCGAGGCGTTCCTGCCCGTGATGTTGTTCGCCATCCTCTTCGGGCTGTCCATGGACTACCAGGTGTTTCTCGTCACCCGCATCCACGAGGAGTGGTTGAACACCGGCGACAACCGACAGGCCGTGCGCAACGGTCTGGCGGTCACGGGGAAGACCATCACCGCTGCCGCGTTGATCATGATCCTCGTGTTCGGCGCCTTCATCCTGGGAGGAGAGCGGGTCATCAAGGAGTTCGGATTGGGACTCTCCGGTGGGATCCTCGTCGACGCCATCGTGATCCGCATGGCCGTGGTCCCCGCCGTCATGCTGCTCATCGGGAAGGCCAACTGGTGGTTCCCCAAGACCCTTGACCGCTTCCTCCCCCACATCGGGCTCGACCACGGCCAAGAGGCCAAGAGCGAGAGCACGGCCGAGGGGGATCACAGTGGCGGTCCCCACGACCTGGTGTCGGTCTGAACCTCGAGCTCGTGCGACCTCTCAGCGTTCGTCGAGCGACGTTCGCAAGGAGGCCGGCGCCTTCAGGAGGTAGCTCTCTTCGAGGTATGCGGCGAGGTCGTCTCGGTCGACGTCTTCGAGGCGGACCAGGACCGCCCCGTATCCCTCGTAGTGGGATGTGCTGAACAACGCCCCCCCACCCATCTTGATGAGGAAGGGCTTCTCGTCGAGCCCACAGAACACGACGAGCACTTCGGTGTCGTGCACGTCGTTGCGGTCGTACTCACGCTCTCCCCACATGCGGCAGAAGCTCTTGCCGCGCACGTGCAGCGCCGGGGTCCCGTACGAGGTGGACTCGGTGACCTCGGGGAGGTGTGCGACAAGCGCCTTGGCGTCTGCGAACGTGACCATGGTCGTCCTCCGGGCCTCCGCCGGCCCACGGCCCATCCTCTCGCACGGGGTCATTGCCGGGCTCGATGGCCTAATTGGTGGGAAGTGTGTCATTGACGCTATGGCCCGGGCCGTGCAGGCTGGCGGTGATGAAGCAACGCGCCGTCGTCATCGTGGCCTATCCGGGGGTGCAGCCTCTCGACGCCGTCGGGCCCTATGAGGTCTTCGCCGGCGCCACTCGGGTCGTCGGGTTCATGGGCCGGGCGGGCGGGTACGACGTGGTGCTCGCCTCGATCGACGGGCAGCCCGTCCGGGCCGGGAGCGGGCTGTCCCTGGGCACCGTGGCGCTGCCCGACCCCGGTGGGCGGATCGACACCCTGATGCTCGCCGGGGGCGACGGAGCCCAGTCGGTGCGTGGCGACGAGGCACTCATCTCGTGGATCTCGGCGGTGGCACCTCGCTGCCGTCGCGTCGCCACGGTGTGCACGGGGGCGTTCCTGGCGGCCGAGGCCGGTCTGCTCGACGGGCGGCGCGTCACCACCCACTGGGCCCGGGCCGAGCAGCTGGCCACCGAGTTCCCGGCACTGGAGGTCGACCCGGATGCGATCTACATCAGGGACGGCAAGTTCTGGACCAGCGCCGGCGTCACGGCCGGTATCGACCTGGCGCTCGCCCTCGTGCAGGACGACCTCGGCGTCGAGGTGGCCCAAACCGTCGCCCGGCACCTCGTGATGTTCCTGCACCGACCGGGAGGGCAGAGCCAATTCGCCTCGCCGGTATGGGTGCCACGGGCCGAGCGCTCCACGGTCCGCGCCGTGCAGACCTTGGTCGAGGCGGCTCCCGGCGGCGACCACCGTCTCCCGGCCCTGGCGGCGGCGGCGGCCATGAGCGTGCGCCATTTCACCCGGGTCTTCACCGCCGAGGTGGGGGAAACTCCCGGGCGGTTCGTCGAAGGCGTGCGGGTCGAGGCGGCGCGCCACGAGCTCGAGACCACCGACGACACCCTCGACGTGGTGGCGGCGCGCTGTGGTTTCGGCACGGCGGAGACGTTGCGACGGGTTTTCCACCGCCGGCTCAGTGTGGCCCCCGACTTCTATCGACGACGTTTCCGCGTCGACTCCGGCGAAAGGACCCCGGCGTGAGTGACACCTTGCAGGTCGCCATCCCCCTCTTCCCGAGGTTCACCGCCCTGGACGGCGTGGGCCCCTACGAAGTGCTGCAACGCATCCCCTCGATCGATGTCACCTTCATCGGGCACGAGCGGGGAGAGGTGCGGAGCGAGAACGGCATGCTCGGGATCACCATCGACGCGACCTTCGACGACATCCCCGTGCCCGACATCATCGTGTTCCCCGGTGGGGTGGGGACGCGCCCTCTGGAGCACGACGACCGGGTGCTCGAGTGGGTGCGTCGTGCACACCTCACCACTCGTCTCACGACGTCGGTCTGCACCGGCTCACTGGTGTTGGGGGCTGCGGGGCTGCTCAAAGGCCTCAGTGCCACCACTCATTGGTCGTGCTACACGGAGCTCGAGGCGCATGGTGCCGTGCCTACGGCGAGGCGCGTGGTGGAGCACCTCGACAAGCGCATCATCACCGCCGCCGGTGTGTCGAGCGGCATCGACATGGCGCTGCGCGTGGTCGAGCTCGTGGTGGACCGAACTGCCGCTCAGGCGGCCCAACTCATGATCGAGTACGACCCGCAGCCCCCGTTCGACACGGGGTCTGTGGCCAAGAGCAACGACGTGATCCTCACCAGGGTCATCGAGTACGCGCAGCTCCGCCGGTAGCCTGCGCCGCCGGGGCCACCGGTGACCGGGGTAGCACCCCGCCCGTACTACTTCACGTTGGCCAGGAGGTAGCCGGCCGAGCCCGAGATCCCGCTCACCGTGGCCCATACCCCGTAGATGCCCGTTGCCCCGTCGGCCGAGAGGTAGGGGCAGATGGCGATCCCCGCCGCGTTGGTCACGGCCGTGGTCGAACCCCACACATAGGCCGACGCACCTGTCGTCGCCGGCAGTGTGAAGGTGACCACCACGCCCGCCACGGGGGCGCCGGTGGTGTCGGTGACCTTGGCTTGCATCCGGGTTGCGAAGAAGGTGTTGACCTTGGCGGCCTGGTAGTAGCCGGCGGTGGCCGTGACGGCGGCCAGGATGGTCGGGCTGGCCCCAGATCCCCACGACGGCGCTGAAGACGAGTCACCGGAGTACGAGCCCACGACGGTGTGCGCCTTGGGCATGGGACCGGTACAGCTGGCCGAGCCGTTGGTGATGGTGGCCGTGCACAGAGGAATGAGACCCGCGGAGAAGACGACCGAGCCGGTCGGCCCCGCCGCCCCTGTCACCGTGGCGGAGTAGGTGAAGGCGGAGCTCGAGGCTTGTGCCAGCTTGACCGCCGTCGTCGTGGCGGCGAGCGAGGGGTCGGTCTCCACCACGCCTTCCCGACCCCCGGTCCCGAGATAAGTGCCGACGGCGAGGCACACGCCCGCGGCCGGGCACGTGATCGGTGCGAATGACGGGTCCGAGCTGGCGCTGGCGTCGGCCGGCAGCGGGGCCGGGGTCACGACCCACGATCCCGAGGTGAGGTTCCACAGCAGAGCGCCCACCGTCCCGGCCGTGTCGGACTGGCCGACGGCGACACAGGTTCCCGTGGCGGGGCAGGCGACGTTGTGGATCTCGATGTTCGCCCCCACCGGGGTTGCCGGCGGGGTGGGGGCCACGGACGGGGTCCAGGCCCCTGACGCCAGGGTGTCGATGAGTCCCTGCTCGACGCCGGACTCGAGGAAGAAGCCGGTGGCCACGCAGTCGCTGGCGTCGGGGCACGCCACCGACGTCAGTTGCAGGTCGGTGGAGGCCGAGCCGTCAGGTGTCGGGACAGACGTGGCCGTCCACGACCCTCCCGACAAGGTGTCGACGAGGCCTTCGTAGTTGCCGTCGAACGTGGTTCCCGCGATCACACAGGAGGCCGCCGCCGGGCACGACACGGACAGGTCGTTGTTGGCGATCGAAGCCTGCGAGGACGTGCCCGGGGGGAGTGGGAGCGTCGCCGCCGTCCAGGTCCCTGCCGAGAAGGTGTCGACGAGGCCCAGGTAGATCCCGCCGACTTCGTAGGTGCCGGCGGCCACGCACGAGCCCACCGCCGGACACGCCAGGGACAGGAACTGCGATCCCGACGCGGTTGTGGGCAGCGGTGCCGCCGCCGCGCTCCAATTCCCGGCCACCTCGGTGTCGACGAGGGCCTGCTCACCTGCGGTCTGCGAGGTGTACAAGCCTGCAGCCGTGCACCATCCGGTCGACGGGCAGCTGATGGTCGCGAGTTGCGCGTCGGCGGTGGAGCCTGTCACCACGGCGTCCGAGGGGAGCGAGACCTCCGACGCCGTCCAGGTCCCGTCGGACAACTGCTCGACCAGTGCCTGGGTGGCGCCCGACGCGTCGAGATACCGTCCGGCCGCCACACAGGATCCGACACCGGTACACGTCACCGACTGCAAGAGCGCTTGGGGATCGACAGCGGCGTTGCCGGGCAGCGGCGCCTGGGAGGCGCTCCATGTGCTTCCGGACTCGGTCGCGATCAACCCCGGCTCGTAGTACGTGGTCCCGGTGAGCGCCAGGTAGTCGCCCACGGCCACGCACCACCCGTCGACCGGGCACGAGGTGGAGGCGTAGGTGAGCCCCTGTCCGGCGACGGCGTTGGCCGGCATGGGCGGATTGACCGCGCTCCACGAGACCCCCGCCGTGGCCGTGGCGGCGTTCGTCACGACAAGCAGACCGGTCACTCCCAACAGCGCCGCCACTGCGGCCAGCAAGGTGGGACGTCGCGTCACCGCGTTAGCCATGATCTTTCCCCCAAAGACTCCGCCGGGTAGCCACCCTGTCCACGGGAAGCGAACCCGCCTGTCAGTATCCCCGGCGCCAAGTTGGCCACTTCCATGGCCCCTGGCGCATCGTCATGATTGACGATTCACAAGGGGTGGTCGGATCGGCGGCGGCTCTCAGGGGGCGTGGTGTGATCCATGGGATCGATGAGGTCGAGGTCCCTCCGGGCCGGTCGCGCGGCGGAGCTCGGTCAGGACGTCACCCATTGCGGCGATCTGATCGCGGGCCGTGGTGGGTGAGACGCCGGGGACGTGGATGCGGAGGTTGATGGCGTCGACCCCCGCCCGGGCCGTCACCGCGGCCAGATCGCCGGCCAGCGTGGCGCCGTCGGGAGCGGCCAGCAATTGGTCGTCCTGCCAATGCACCTGCGCACCCGCGGAGGCGTAGCTTCGGTACCGGTCGAGCTGCCGCGCCGTGGCGTCGGTGGGCGGGGCCCCCACCCAGGCCCGTCGGACCAGGACACAGGGACCGTGCCCTCCGGCGGCGCGATAGGCGTCGGACAGGGTGCGGATCCGCGCCGGCGCCGAAAGGGAGTCGAACAGCAGGCCCACGCCGAGCGACGCCGCCCGGCGCACCGCCACCGTGCTCATCGCCGCGCTCACCACGGGCACCGGGTCGATCGTGCACCGGGCGATGGCGGGGTCATGGGCCAGCAGCCCCGGGTCCGTGCCGCCCAATGCCCCTGCCACCAGTGTCATCCCTTGTTCGAAGCGCCGGGTGAGGTCGTCCTTGGTCAGGCCCATGATGTCGAAGTCGGCGTCGAGGGAACCGGCCGCCAGGCCGAGCCCGACGCGCCCGGGAAAGCGCGCCGCCAGCCACGCCACCTCCTCGGCCACCAGGGCGGGGGGGCGCAGTGGCAACAGGAGCGGGCACGGTGCCGCCCAACCGGTGGGCATGGCCTCGAGGAGCCATCCCGCCGCTTGGAGGGGATTGGGCATGTAGCCGGCGAACCCACCGTGATGCTCGCTCGTCATGACGCCGTCGAACCCGGCCTCGACGCCGAGCACGGCCTGGACCCGCAACTCGCGCACCGTCTCCTGGGCGGACAGCTCGAGGTGGGGATAGAGCCGAAGCGAGATCGATCCCGCGGCCAGGGGTCGACTCGTGTCCACGGGTCGACTGGGGTCCACGGGGGCGATCCTGTCACAGGGCGGTGAAGCGCCCGCCGTCGACCACCACGGTCTGGCCGGTGATGTAGCGGGCCCCTTCGCCTAACAAGAACACGACGACGGGGGCGATGTCGGTATCGGGATCACCCACCCGCCCGAGCGGGACGACCCGGGCCAGACGTCGGGCCAGCTCGGGGTTCTCGACGTAGGCCCGTTCCAATGCCGGCGTGTGGGCCAGCGGCGACACGCAGGCCACGCCCACTCCCAGGGGACCCCACTCCACCGCCAGGCTCTTGGCCAGGCCCCGCACCGCGCCTTTGACCGCGGCGTAGGCGGGCAGCGCCACGCTTCCCTCCATGGCCGCGGGCGACGTCATGAGGAGAAAACGCCCGCGGCGGCGTTGTAGATGGGCCAACGCGAAGCGCGCGCAGTGGTACGCGCCCCGGAGCGACACCGCCACCTGGTCGTCCCACCACCCGTCGTCGATGGCGTCGATGGCCACGACCTCGCTCGAGTGCCGACTGGTGGCGTTGTGGATCACGCCGTCGAGCCCGCCGAAGCGGTCCTGTGCCGTCTGCACCGCCACCTCGACCTGGGCCGCCACGGTGACGTCCGTCCGCACGAACACGCCCCGTCCGCCCCGTTCGTTCACCACGTCAGCGGTCTGCGCCGCATTGTCGCCGGGGCCCGCCACGACCACCGCCGCGCCCGCCGCCGCACACGCGAGGGACACGGCCCGGCCGATACCCGCCCCGCCCCCGGTGACGAGGACGACCTTCCCCCCGAGTGGTCCCTCGGTGGGGTCGCTCACGGCGTCATCCACACGCCGCCGTCCACGGCCACGGTGGCACCGGTGACCGACCGCCAGGCGGGGGACAGCAGCGAGTGCACCACCGACGACACGTCGGCGCCCATGTCGGGTCGGTGCAGAGCAGGAGCAGGCTGGCCCGGTCGATCGGGGTATGGCCCGTCCTCGGTCGGCGCCGCCGTGAGCAACGACGCGGGCACGGCCACGCAGTGCACTGTCACGGCGCGCGATCCCCACGCCCGTGCGGCTGCTCGGGCGAGAGCGCGCTGGCCCTCGGTCACCGCCGCCCAGGGCCCGAAGCCGGCGGCGCCGACCAGAGACAACGTCGGGACCACCAGCACCATGGTCCCGCCCGCCTGGCGAAGGACGTCGAAGGCGCCCTGGAAGCAGACGAGCGTCCGCTGCAGCGGTCGCTCGACCATGGCGCTCCACGTGTCGCTGTCGAGATCGGCGACGGCCGCCCCCCTCGTGGGCTCGGTGCCGACCGACGCCACCACCAATCCCTCCAGGGCTCCCAATCGCGGCACCACCTCCTGGAGGGCCGCCCCGAATCGGGCCCGGCCTTCCAATGCCGAGACAGGGAGCCGTGCTACTGACGCGCCCCGGTCCTCGAGGCCCGACGCCAACGCCGCGCCCGCACCGGTGTCGGCGCCCACGACGGCCACCGTGGGGGCGCGTCGTGGTGTGGTCACGAGTCGGGAGCTCCGGGAGGCCGAGACCGCCCGGCCTCGTGGCGACCGTCAGACATCACGGACCTCGCCGTCGACCACCCAGCGCGAGCGCAGGTCCGCCAGCCATGCCGGCAACTCGATCTCGGGATCGGGCAGTGCCTGGGCCCCATGTTGGGCCAAGGCACGGTGAAAGGCCTCGGGATCGTCACCCCACGACCGGGGGTCACCCATCATGACTTCGAGGAGGAGCGTGCCCCGATCTCCGGCCACGAACGGGCCGAAGGCGGCGCCGAAGGGCAGCTCGATGTGGGTGCCGGCGGGGCAGTGCCGGTCACCGCACCACATGTCGCCCTCGACGACGAACAGGACGTGCGGGCTGTAGTGGCCATGACGCCGGACCACGACGCCGGGGTCCCACTTGGCGTACAGCGAGAGGTACTGGGGGTCGGGGGAGAAGGCCAGCCACTTCTCCCACACCGACGACACCGACCCGTCGGCGTTGCGGATGGCCTTCACCTGCTGCCAGGTGACGTCGGCGTCGTCGAGGTGACGGAAGGTGGGCGCCAGGCCCGGAACCTTCACGTCGCCGCCTCCACCGGAGTCATCCATCGTCGTTCTCCCCCGAGCTGGCGGTGGGCCCCGTGCACGTCACGCCGGCGGCCCGAAGCACCAGCGGTATCGCGACACCTCGACGAAGCCCAGACGCAGGTAAAGCGGTTCACCCGCCTCCGACGCCTCGAGCACGACGGCCCGGGCACCGAGCTCGAATCCCGCTTCGACGGCCCAGCGGGTGCACAGCTCACCGAGCCCGCCGCCCCGGGCACCGGGAACCGTCCCCACCAGTTGGATCCCGGCCACCTCGCCGCTTCCCACGACCATGGCGGCGGCCACGGGCCGGCCCCCGCGGCGGGCCACCACGGCGCGCACGTCGGGGCCTCGCACAGCGTCCATGGAGGCGAGCTGGGCCTCCGCCGCGTCGCGGGGGAGGAACGAGTCGGCATAGGCCTTGACGGTCACCGCCAGGTAGTCGAGCCTGGACTCGTCATCGGTGACCTCCTCGAGGGTCAATCCCGGGGGCACGGTGCCGGCGCCGATCCTGTGGTGAAGGGCCAGGCGCGGCGCTCCGACCGGGGAGATCGAGGCGTAGCCGGCCTCCAGCGCGCTTTTCTCGAGGTCGGTGTCGGCGTGCGCCGCGATCCACACGCAGTACCCGGGTCGCTCCGCAAAGAACGCCGCCGTCCTCGTCAAGACGTCGGCGGAGGGGAGCGACGGGTCCAACCGGATGGCCCCGTTGTGGTACGGGCCGGGCCACGTCTTGGACGTGGAGAACAGCAGCAGCCGACCGTCGTCCTCGAGCAGCGCGCCAGGGGCGGTGGAGGCATACAGGCGCATCGTCTCGGCCAGGTTGTGGTCCCCGGCGGCCAGCAATTCGTCGCGATCCATCATGGGCAACGTAGTTTGCAGGGCCGTGGTGCGAATCGGGTTCGTGGGGACGGGGGTGATCGCCTGGGCTCATGCCATCGGGCTCCAGGCCATGATCAGGGCGGAGGTGGTCGACGCCGCGGTGGTGGCCGTGCACGACCTCGACGCCGAGCGCGCCGCGGGGTTCGCGGCGGTCAACGGGGCGGAAGTCGTGTCGAGTGCGCCCGCGGTGCTCGAACGGTGTGAGGCGGTGTGGGTGTGCACGCCCACCGCCGCCCACAGCGCCGTGGTCGAGGCGGCCGTCGCCCGGGGCTGCGCCGTGTTCTGTGAGAAGCCCTTGGCACCGGACCTGGCCCGGGCCGAAGCACTCGCCGCCCTGGTCGCCGACTCCGGGGTCCCGGCCCAGGTGGGCCTGGTGCTGCGGTGCGCGCCGGTGTTCCGGGCCCTGCGCGACATCCTGGCCTCGGGCGAGCTCGGTCCACCCATGACGGCGATCCTCCGCGACGACCAGTACTTCCCGGTGCAGGGCGTCTACAGCTCGACCTGGCGCGGCGACGTCGAGGTGGCGGGAGGCGGGTGCCTTATCGAGCACTCGATCCACGACCTCGACATCCTCCGGTTCTGCCTGGGGGAGGTGTCGGCGGTGACGGCCCGCACGGGCAACTTCTCGGGCCACGAAGGCGTCGAGGACCTGGCCACGGTGTCGCTGCAGTTCGCCTCCGGGGCCTCGGCCGAGCTGGTGAGCGTGTGGCACGACATCTTGAGCCGCGGCTCGACGCGCCGGGTCGAGGTGTTCTGTCGCCAGGGCATGGCGTGGCTGGACAACGACTTCCTCGGGCCACTGCACGTCCAGACGACGGGCGGGACCGAGGTCCGCCCTTGTCCGCCCCCGGGCTGGGTGCGAGACCTGGCCTTGGGCGACGACGACATCGGTCTTGCCATCAGTGCCTACGTCGAGGCCGATCGGGCGTTTCTCGACGCCGTGACGGACCATCGTGTTCCCTCGCCGAGCTTCGACGAGGCCGTCGTGGCCCATCGCCTCGTCGACGCCGCCTACCGCTCCTCGGGTGCCGGCGGCATGCCGGTGCCCCTCGGCTGAGCGCCACCGTCGCCCCGCTCAGGCGCTGGTTCGGACCCGGGACCGAGGTGCCCAGCTGCTTAGGTCGTCGAGGGGGAAGGGTGCCAGGGCGCTCGCCGGCAGGGGGTACCCGAACAGATAGCCCTGGGCGATGGCACACCCCAGGGCCATGAGCGCGTTGGCCTGGGCCCGACGCTCCACCCCCTCGGCCACGATCGCCATTCCCAGCGAGTCACCGAGGCCCACGATGGCCCGCACGATGGCCACGTCGTCGGTATCGCAGTCGAGCTCGTCGACGAAGCTCTGGTCCACCTTGAGGGTTTCGACGGGAAGACGTTTCAGATAGTTGAGCGACGAGTACCCGGTGCCGAAGTCGTCGATCTCGAGGTGCACCCCGAGCCCCCGCAGTGCGGACAACGCAGCCACACTGGCGTCACCGGTGCTCATGAGCGTGCTTTCGGTGATCTCGAGCCACAGTCTGTCGGGATTGAAGCCCGACCCGGCCAGAGCCGAGGCGACCTGGCGGGGGAATGTCGAGTCGGCCAACTGCTGGGCCGACACGTTCACCGAGATGTTGAGCAGTCCCGGGTTCTGGCCCGCCGCGCTGCGCAAGGTGTCCCAGTGCGCCCCTTGCCGGCACGCCTCGCGCAGTACCCAGGCCCCGAGCGGCACGATCAGGCCCGAGTCCTCGGCCAGGGCGATGAACTCGCCCGGCAGGAGCAAGCCGCGGGTGGGGTGGTTCCAGCGGACGAGGGCTTCCACGCCGACCATGGTCTCGGTGTGCAGGTCGACCATGGGCTGGTAGTAGAGCTCGAGCTCGTCGCGATCGAGAGCACGGTGCAGTTCGTTGGAGGTGCGCAGCTGGCGGATGGTGCCGGTCTCGTCGTCGGTGCGGTACACCTCGGTGTGCGACGGCCCGATCTCCTTGGCGCGGTACATCGCCACGTCGGCGTTGCGCAACAACTCCGTCCCGGACTCCGAGCCGTCGAGCGACAGGGCCACGCCTACGCTCACCGTCACGAACAGCTCGCTGCCGGCCAGGACCAGGGGTTGGCGCATGGCCTGCACCAGGCGCTCGGCGATCTCGAGCGCTTCGGTCTTGTCGGTGACCTCGCACAGGACCGTGAATTCGTCGCCGCCGAAGCGAGCCAGGGTGTCGACGGCCCGCAGCGCCGCACCGAGTCGGTCCGCCACCCGCTCGAGGAGCCTGTCGCCCATCTCGTGGCCGAGGCTGTCGTTGATGAGCTTGAAGCGGTCGAGGTCGAGGAACATGAGCGCCACGCAGTGGTGGTCCCGCTGCGCCCGGCTGAGCGCCAGCTCCAGACGGTCCGTGAACAACACACGGTTGGGGAGCCCGGTGAGCTGGTCATGCACCGCAGCGTGGGCCAGGCGTTCGCGCATCTGGCGGCGCTCGGTCACGTCCTCGATCTGCCCGATCAGGTACAAGGGGTGCCCGGCGTCGTCGCGCACGCAACTGGCGCTGACCGTGACCCACACCTCATGGCCGTCGACATGGTTGTAGCGCTTCTCCATGTGGTACCGGTCGATGTCCCCGGCGACCAAGGCGTCGAATTGCGCGCCGTTGGCATCCCAGTCGTCGGGGTGGGTGACGTCTCTGATGGTCTTGCCCACGAGCTCTTCGGGTGTGTAGCCGAGGATGGCGGCGTAGGCGCGGTTCACTCGCACCAGGAGCCCGTCGGGCAGGGCCAGGCCCATGCCGATGGGGGCGTTCTCGAAGGCGCTGCGAAAGCGGGCCTCGGCCTCGAAGATGGCGGACTCCGATCGCCGCAGCAATCCGCCCACCCAGGCCACGACCTCGCCCACCAGGACACAACACGGCACGACGAAGAGCGCCGAGCTGAGCCCCATGCCACGGCGCGCCGGGGCGATCTCGAGCATGGGGAGCGCATACGCCACGGCCAGCAGGGGAGCGAAGCGGACACAGGTCCAGCGGGGGTGACCCAGGCCCATCCACACGAACACGACCAGGAAGAAGGTGCCGTACAGGAAGGCGTCGTAGCCCGTGAACACGTTGTACAGCGTGATCATGCCGAGGGCGACCGGCACGAGCCACAAGGTGGACGATCGCCGCCAGCGCGCCCAGGGGACCCGATAGACCGCGGCGCCGATGACGACACACGCCAACCCCACACCCACCATGCCGGGTCGCGAGGCGCCCGATCGGAACTGCAGCGCCGCCCCGGCCACGGTCACGAGCAACCCGGTCCCGATCCACAGCGCCGCCGACAGGCGTCCCACGAGGTGCGTGGTCAGAGTGCCTTGCCCCACCTCGTCGCGCCCGATGCCGTCCATACCTCTCCATCGGCGCCCCGGTGCCCGAGCCAACGGACCGGGCCTGCGAGTTGGGTCTCCGTTGCGAAGGGCCGCCTCGCCGCCACTCCGCCCGGTCACCCCAGCGTGGCGAGGACCTCCGTGGCGGCGCGCTGGCCCGAGGACACGGCACCGTCCATGTAGCCCGACCACACAGTGGCCGTCTCGGTGCCGGCCCAGTGGATGGGGCCCACGGGCTCGCGCAGCGCAGGCCCGTACCGGGTCCAGACATTGGGCCCGAACAGCGTGCCGTAACACCCCCCGCTCCACGGCTCGGCCTGCCAGTCGAGCTCCACGAAGTCGACCGGGTTGGCCGCCTTGGGCCCGAAGTAGCGCACGAAGGAGTCGAGGACGGCCTGGCGCCGCACCCCGGCGCTGACGCGTCCCAAGCGCCGGGCCTCGTCGCCTTCGAGGAAGCCCAGCAGGATGCCCGGTGCGGCGTCGGGCGGAGAGTTGTCGAACACCACTCGTGCCCCTTCGCCGTCACCGGTGGCCTGGCCGCTCAAACCCTCGGCGCGCCAGAACGGATCGTCATAGATGGCATTGCACTTGATGACCGATCCCATGGGGGTGCGCTGGGTGAGTTGACTCCGCCACGGCGGGAGGAGGGGGTCGTAGTCGATCCGGCCCGCCAGCATGGGGGGCACCGACACGATCACGCGCCGGCAGGACCACGTCCCGTTGTCCGAGTCCACGATGGTGGTGTCCCCCCCCACGCGGATGCGGCGCACCGGGGCCTCGAGACGCACGACATCGGGGCCGAGTGCCTCGGCCATCAGGTCACAGACGCGCTGGGACCCACCCACGAAACGGTCCTGTTGCGCGCCACCGCCGGTGTCGATCGCCATCTGGAACGAACCCGCCGAGTGGGCGTAGAACAGCACGTGCAGGAGCGACACGTCGCCCGGTTCGCAGGCGAAGACGGCCTCGACCCCCAAGGCGAGCAGCATCCGGCCCGAGGCGGTCAGCGTGTTGCGACGCAACCAGGTC
>Ga0208849_1000684_pt1 | contig 29099 bp, 25 predicted proteins | sample NGESurdeep072012_10_FD_184470 | JGI IMG/M metagenome (GOLD analysis project Ga0208849, IMG submission 184470) | Arctic peat soil microbial communities from Barrow, Alaska - NGEE Surface sample 53-3 deep-072012 (SPAdes) | ecosystem: Environmental > Terrestrial > Soil > Wetlands > Peat ... | reverse complement strand
TTGATGAACTTGCGTTGCGGCCCCGTGACGCGGCCATATTCGGCCTTGCGGATTTTATCGAGGGCCTCGCCGAGATGGCGAAGGATGTGGAACTTGTCGAACAGAATGGCCGCGTGCGGGGCGTTGCGCTGCGTCGACTGACGAAACGGCTTCCACATATCCATGACCGCCAAGCGTATTTTTTCCGCGCTTTCCTTGCCTAAAAACGCATAAAACGTGTCCATGTCCCGTTCGCCGCGGCCGTCTCCGCCAAACCAAATCGCACGCTTTCGTTCCAGATCGCTGACGACGATCCGGTAGACGTGTCGCTTTTCGATCGATATTTCGTCGACGCCGATGACGTTTGGCGTTGCAGGCCCGGCACGGCGCGAGCTGCTCGCGCATGTAGAGATTGTCCAACTCCTTGACGGTGTGCCAATCGAGATGCATCCGCCGCGCCACATCGGTGATCGTCATGGCACGACACAACCCGCCAATCTGCATGGCAAACCGCAACGTGTATTTGGTGTTGTCCGACAGAAAGGCCAGCTTTTCGTTCTTCACGCCACAGTTCGTGCAGGTGACCCGGTGCATGTGAAAATCGAGATAGACTTCCCGATCGCCGCAGCCAAGATCGCGCGCCCGTCGCCAGCGCTTGTCGTAACCGCTGCGGCAAACCTTCCCGCACCCGCCGCACACCGTTTTTTTGAGCGCCGATCGAGCGTGATGACAAACGCCGGATGATCGAGTTCTTCGTAGCTGTCGATCCTCGCCCGAACGCGAAAGCCAGACACTTTGTAAGCGTCGCGCAAGCTCTTGGTCGGGGTCTTGTCAGGCCGTGCTGTCATGCCCGGAAACGTGACAGGTTTTCAGCCCAGCGGAAACCTCAAAAAGTCCTTGATAGACTTGGCCTACTTCAACATGTGGCCCCGCCGTTCACCCACTTTTTTCCGCGAAGAGCCACATTAAATTGGGAGTTGAGATGCGTCTTGCTTGGGTGGCAGCGTGTATGAGTGTTCTCGTCGCTGGAGCGACGGCTAAAGCCGGCGATCTGTCCTCCGCCGCGGCTCCCAATGCCGCAAGCGGTGGCGCGGTTGGGTTGGATAATGGGCTCAACGCATTCGGCGGCCTCTTCGCCGAATTTCAGGACAGAAACAGCAAGGATCAATACACCCTTTTCAATCCGACGCCGCTGGCATTGATGCGCGAATTGACCACGGATCGTCCCGACAACACAGAGAGCCCTTTTACGGTCGACGCCGGTCATTTTCAGACGGAAACGACGCTGTTCGGCTTTACGCGCTCCGGCACTGCCGCCGACGGCAGCTTTACCAACAGCTACGAATTGGGCACGACCGATGTCAGGGTCGGCTTGACCAACTCGTCGGAAATGAATCTGATCTGGCAGCCGTACGGCATCGTGCAAACGCACGCGCCGCAGCCCGGCGCCTCGATGCAGCAATCGGGCATTGGCGCCTTGGAAATTCGGGGCAAGATCAACCTGTGGGGCAATGACACGTTCGACAAACCGGGCAGCACGGCCTTCGGTCTTCTGCCTTTTATCAGTGTCCCGACCGACCGCGGCAATGGCGTCAGTCCCGATGCGGTGGAGGGCGGCCTCATCATTCCCTATTCCATCAAGCTGTCGAAAACGTTCGATCTCACCCTCAACGGGGGCGTCGAGGCGATCCACAATGACGCTGCTGCCGGATACCATGCCGAATACATTGCTTCGGCGTCCCTGGGACATGATTGGACCGAGCAGTTGAGCAGCTACTACGAAATCTATTCGGAGTTGGAGACCAGCGATCCGCGCGGCGATGTCGTGCTGCTGGCGACGGGATTGACCTATCAGGTCACTAAGAATTTCCAATTGGACAGCGGCGTCAATGTTGGCGTGACGCCCGCGGCCGACCGGTTCAACCCATTCGTGGGAGCGTCATACCGCTTCTGACGCGTCCGGCTGCGCGGGCCGTTGGCTCGCTCGCGTATCACTCTCGCTCAAGTTTCTTGAACGAGCTGTCGGCGAGTGCCTTGATGATACCGCACTCAGCGACTACGCCGTGTCGGCATTGTTGCAGCAAAGCATCCAGCTCGCGACGAAGCACCTTTAGATCTGCAATTTTCCGGTTGATTTCGGCCAGGTGCGCACCGGTAATTTCATCGACGGCCGCACAGGAGCGGTTGCGGTCATCTGCAAGCCCAAGAGTTCGCGCACCTGTTCGAGACTGAACCCCAGCGCCCGACTGCGCCGGATAAAGCCGAGGCGTTCGGCGTGGCGAGCATCATAGTTGCGGTAATTGCTAGGAGTGCGTCGGGGTTCTGGCATCAACCCGATTCGCTCGTAATAGCGCACGGTTTCGACCTTGGTGTCCGTTGCTTTTGCGAGATCGCCGATCGTCAGAGCGTCCGCTGTCATTTGTTTTGACCCTGTAGTGACTACAGGGTGTATAGGGCAATTTACGATCGCCAAACAAGAGAGCCGGCGCCAATGGCAAGTTGCTGCGACCACGATTGTTGTCCCCCGGCCGGACGCACACTGGGCAGCCTGGTCTGGCGCCGGGCGCTGTGGATTGCGCTTGTCCTCAACTCCACGATGTTCGTTGCCGAGATCAGCGCCGGCCTGGCGGCAGGTTCCAGTTCGCTACAGGCTGATTCGCTCGATTTCCTCGGCGACGCCACAAATTTCGCCATCAGCCTCTGCGTTATCGGCATGATGCTCCGCTGGCGCGCACGCGCCGCTGTTCTCAAGGGCGTTAGCCTGTTCGCACTCGGCCTATGGGTGGCGGGAAACACGGTGCTCCACGCCTACAGCGGCACGCTGCCGAGGGCGGAGGTCATGGGCACAATTGGGCTGATCGCGCTTCTCGTCAACGGGACTGTTGCAATCCTGCTTTATCGCTTCAGCGACGGCGATGCGAATATGCGTTCGGCCTGGATATGCTCGCGCAACGACGCCATCGGCAATATTGCAGTGCTTGTCGCCGCGGCAGGAGTTTTTGGTACGGGAACGGGATGGCCGGACGTGATCGTCGCGGCGATCATGTCGGGACTTGCACTTTCTGGCGGCTGGCAGGTCGTTCGTCGCGCGTTGTCTGAGCTTCGCGGCGAAGTTCAGACCGCATGGCCGCCATCCACGGAGCGGCCTACTGACGCCAACCCGCACCGCGGCGATCGCGAGCAAAGGAGATTACGAGCGATCCAATGATCGCGTGCACTACTGCACACCTTCAAGCCGGAAATCGCCGACGGCCGGGCGCTCCCGCTCGCGGTCGGCATCATCGGCGCCACCGTCATGCCGCTCGCCTCGAATCACCAAACCCGGACTGCGCGCCGCGCAATCCGGGTTAAAGAGCTGTCTCTCTGGTGGTGCGGCCGTTGGCGGCCGCGCCGCATCAGCCGACCGTCTTCAGATTCTCGGCTGCCGCCTTGCCGGTCTTGCGGTCGGTTACGATCTCGAACGTCACGCGCTGACCTTCTTGGAGCTCGCGCAGTCCGGCGCGCTCCACCGCGCTAATGTGAACGAACACGTCCTTGCCACCGCCCTCGGGTTGGATAAAACCGTAACCCTTCTGCGTGTTGAACCATTTCACGGTACCGTTTTCCACGGGCCACCTCTCTTCATAGATACGTCAATATAGACTGGGCGGTTAATGCCCAGTCCGGTTCGCTCGAGATTTGGTGAAGGATTGTCAGTCAGGCGCGGTTATCGTCGCTGCGTGGCCAGTCTTTCGGCCGAAAACTCGATCAGCAACATTTAGCGGCAACCGGGTCGTTATGCAAGACCGCGCCGGTTCGAATGTGACAGCCGAATAACAAGCCTTAATGAACTGACAACGACTGCCATTGTTTCATGTGACAGGCTTGTTCTTCATTGGCTGCGAAGCGCGCTGATCGATCACATCATTGAATTCGATTGCGAGTTTCTGGTCACACGATGCAACAAGCGGGCACCGAATCACTGCAGCGCGCCGCGCACCAAAGCCGCATAAAACCGTTCTGAGACGCTGCGTGGCTGCGCCAAGCCGAGCCGGGCGAGGCATTCCTTGTCGCCGGCGGAACCCGATGTAAACCCGCGCACGACCATGGCGGCGAGCCCGGCAGGCGAGGCGGATTTCAGGGTTTGCAGGGCCGGCATCAGCCGCTGCTCGACGTCGGTGAAATCCGTGCCGAACGGGAAGGCTGGCAGCAGACCCGCAGTGGCGGCGTCACGCAAGCCGTGTGCGAGTGCTTCCGGTGTGTTGTTGCGCGCCGATGGCGGCAGTTCAAAGGACCGCGCGATTTTCCCGGCATCCTTGGCCTGCTTGAGCAACTCGTCCTGAAAGCGCGAATCGGTGATGGCCAGCATCGCCGCAATGGTTTCGCTGTCGCTTTTGCCGCGAATGTCGGCGATGCCGTATTCCGTCACAATAATATCGCGCAGATGCCGCGGGATGGTTGTGTGGCCGTAGCGCCAGCGAATGTTGGAATACGTCTTGCCCGCCGCGATACGCGAGGCGTGCAGCAAGATCGCCGAGCGAGCGCCCTCAAGCGCAAAACCCTGGGCGATGAAATTGTATTGGCCGCCGACACCGCTGACGATGCGGCCGTCCTCGAGGCCGTCGGAGATCACATCCCCGAGCAGCGTCGCCATCATCGCGTCGTTGAGAAAACGCGCGTCGGTGCGCGCGCGGCGCTTCTTGGCTTCGTCGCCGTACAGCTCGTTGACGAAGGAGATCGACGTCATGCCGAATTTCTGCACGACCTCGCGCGGCATCTCGCGCAGGTTTCGATAGAACGCGCGCGACCCGATGAAGAAGCCGGCGTGCAGCACGACCCCGTTCACCTCGCGCTTGAGGATCCCGGCGTGAAACAGATCGAGCAGTCCCTCGACGAACAATTCCGAGCAGCCGTAAAGTCCGATCGCAAACGGCTGGTGATGCACCGCCTTGTTGCGCGCCGGATCGTAGCCGAGCCGCGTCAGTAATTTGAGGAACTCGGCATTGTGACGCTGCCGCAGGATCAGGGCCTGCGCCACCGCCTCGCCCAATGCGCCGATGCCGATCTGCAGCGTGCCGCCGTCCGGCACCAGGCTCGCGGCGTGCAGGCCCGCCGCGTAATCGGCAAACGACACCGGTTCGCGCGGCGGCGCAAACAGCGGAAAGTCGGTCGCGGGACTCTCAAGCAGCATGTCGAATTCGCCGGCGCCAACGGCCGCGTCGCCGGGCATGAACGGCAGTTCGGAATTCACCTGGCCAACAAACAAAAAATCGACGCGACGTTGGTGACGCAGCGTCAGCAGATCGATCGTCAGATCCGGATTACAGCTCAGACTGTAGGGTCTGGCGGACTCTTCGGCGCGATGCGCTACCAGTTGGCCAACCACGTTGACGCCGCGGTCGAGCACGCATTGCAACGCTTGGGTATAGTTGGCCGAGATATATTGCTGCTGCGCATAAGGCGAGTTCAGCCATTGGCCGGCCTCGAAGAAGAACTCGTTGATTTCGATGTTGGGCGGCACTTTGCCAGCGCGGATCGCGGTGGCGTAATCGAGCGCCGGATAACCGGCGAACACGCGCTGCGCAATCGGATCGAGAAAGCGATGCTCAAGCTCGCTTTTCGCGTGCGGTGGGGTCAGCGTGAGCGCGGTGAAGATGGTGAGCCGGATCGACGGATCGATCGCGGCCTTGGCGTACAGCGCATTGACGACGTGATTGGGCTTGCCGAGGCCGAGCGGTAGCGCGAGCACGATCGTCTTGCCGACTTTCTCGACGATGGCGTCGGCAACCCGCGCCGGATCGTCGAACAGCGTCGGCGCCGCCCCCCCGTCCGAATGGATCATTGCTTAGAGTCCCAGCCCGGATCGGGCTGGAAGCGCGGCCCATATTGTGCGGCGAAGCGCTTGAGTGTGTCGCGCACGTCGGCAAAGCCGCGCGTACGCGCATAGTGCATCGGGCCGCCGCGGAATGGCGCAAAGCCGGTGGCGAAAATCATGGCGCCATCGAGCACCTCGTCGTCCGCAACCACGCCTTCGCGCCAGCAGGTCATGCAAGCGTCAAGCATCGGCAGGATTAGCCGGTCGGCGGTGTCGGGCGGTGGCGTGGCGTCGTCGTGCGCTTTGACCGCGTGGCCGTCCTTCCAATCGTACAGGCCCTTGCCGGTCTTTTTGCCGAGCTCGCCTTTGGCAACCTTGTCTTTGAGCCATTGCGGCGCATCCGGGATGTCGCGATTGAGACTGCTGCGCAGCATTTCGGCAACGTGCAGGCAGATGTCGAGGCCGACCTCGTCGGCAAGCTCGATCGGCCCCATCGGCATGCCGAAATCGACGGCGGCCTTGTCGATCGTCTCCTTCTTCATGCCGGCGTCGAGCATGAGCAAGGCTTCGAGCAGGTAAGGAGTCAGCGCACGGTTGACCAGAAAGCCGGGCGCGCTTTTCACCGGCGCCGGCAGCCGGTCGATGCGGCCGAGGAAAGCGAGGGCGTCGGCCAGCACGTCGCCTGCGACCTGGTCGTGGCTTACGATTTCCACGAGCTGCATGCGCGATACCGGGTTGAAGAAATGGATGCCGACGAGTCGTTCCGGCCGCGGCAGCCCTTCGCGCAACTGTTCCAGCGGAATGCTCGACGTGTTGCTGGCGAGGATCGCCTCGGGTTTCATCTTCGGCTCGATGCCGGCAAAGATTTTGCGCTTGAGCTCGAGATTTTCCGGCACGGCCTCGATGATCAGGTCGGCGCCGGCAACGCCATCGCCCTTCAGATCGGGAATGAGGCGGTCGAGTGCGTCGCGTACGCGGCGGCTGTCGTCGCGGCCGATTTTCCCGTAAAGTTCGGCAGCGCGCTTGACGGCGCCGCCGATTGCCTTCGCGCTGGTGTCGCCGAGCGTGACGATAAAGCCGCTCCACGCGCACCAGGCGGCGATGTCGCCGCCCATCGTTCCGGCGCCGATGACATGAACGCGCTTGCCGTCCCACTTACCGCCGGCCAGATTTTTCAAATTGTCGCGCAGGAAGAACACGCGCACCAGATTTTGCGCGGTGTCGCCGACCAAGAGCTTGGCAAATGACGCAATCTCGGCCCTCTGCGCGGTCGCGGCGTTGCCGCCGTGCTCGACCCACAGGTCGATCAGCGCATAGGGCGCCGGATAATGCGCGCGCGGCGCCCGCTTGGCGGCCTCGCTCGCCATGCGCGATCCCAGCATCTGGCGCGCCGGCTTCAGGTTCAGCAACGAAGCAGCGAAGGTTTGCTTCGTCTTTTTCAGTTCGCCGCTGACCGCGGCCTGCACGGCGCCGCCCACATGGCGCTCCTGCGTGACCGCATCGACCAGACCGAGCCGCCGCGCGCGGCGGGCGCGCTCGCTGCGCCCGGTCAGCATCATGGTCATCGCCTGTGTGGGATTGATCAGACGCGGCAGCCGTACCGTGCCGCCGAGGCCCGGATGGAGCCCAAGCTGCACCTCGGGAAAGCCGAAGCTCGCATCATCGACGGCGATGCGATAGTCGCAGGCGAGCGCAAGTTCGAGACCGCCGCCGAGACAATAGCCGTGGATGACCGCAACCGTTACGGTCGGCAGCCGGTCGAGCCGGTCGAGCACCGCGTGGCCGCGTGTGATCGGCGTTTCGATCTGGATGACGTCCTTCACGCCGCGAAACTGCGTGATGTCGGCGCCGGCGATGAAGCCACTCGGCTTGGCGGAACGGATCACGACGCCGCGCGGCGGATTGCTTTCGAGTGTTTGCAGGATCGCGTCGAATTCGGCGAGCACCTCGGCGGACAGTGTGTTGGCGCTGGCGTCTTTTTTGTCGAACAGCAGCCAGACGATGCCGTCCGCATCGGCGCGCATCCGCCAATGCGCAAACGGGCTCGGCTCTTGCGGCACTTCGTCGATCGTAAACGGTCCGAGTTCAAGATTGCGTTTGCCGAGAACGGCGAGGGCCGGCTTGCCCAGGTGTGAGGTTGTCATGGGCGCCCTTCAGATTGCTTCGATCAGCATGGCGCCACCCTGGCCGCCACCGATACATTCGGTGGCGATGCCGCGCTTTTTGCCGAGCCGTTTCATGGCGTTGATGAGGTGCAGGACGATGCGGTTGCCGCTGGCGCCGACCGGATGACCGGTGCCGATGGCCCCGCCGTCGACATTAAGCTGATCGCGCGGAATGCAGCCCGCGGGTCCGGGAAGGCCGAGCGCGTCGCGACAAAATTCGGCGTCCTCCCAGGCGGCGAGGCAGCCCAAAACCTGTGCGGCGAACGCTTCGTTCAGCTCCCACAAGTCGATATCGGCGAGCGCGAGTTGATGGCGCTGGAGCAGCGCGGTCGAGCAGTAAACCGGTCCGAGCCCCATGATCGATGGATCGAGCGCCGACCATTCGCTGTCGACGATGACGGCTTTGGGCGTGAGCTTGTACTCGCGCACGGCGTCCTCCGAAGCGAGGATGACCCAGGATGCACCATCGGTGATCTGCGAGCTGTTGCCCGGCGTCACTTGGCCCCACGGCCGTTCGAAAGCCGGCTTGAGCTTGGCGAGCGTGTCGGCGCTGGAGTCGGGTCGCACGCCGTCGTCGTAGTCGAATACCGTGCCGTCGCGCGCGAAGGCCGGCTCCAATTCGCCGGCGAGATGGCCGGCCTTCTGCGCTGCCGCGAGCCGTTGCTGGCTCTCGGCCGCATACTCATCGGACTGCCGGCGGGTGATGTGAAACAGATGGGCGACGAGCTCCGCGGTCTGTCCCATGTTGAGGTCGGTGATCGGATCGGTCAGCCCGCGCTCCAGGCCGATGACCGGTTTGAAAAATGACGGGCGCAAAGCGAGCAACGCCGAGAGGCGAGCGCCAAGGCTGCGTGCCCCGAACAGCTTCGCATACCAGTTGACCGCGCAGCGATTGTAGACCAGCGGCGCGTGGCTGAGCGATTCCGCGCCGCCTGCCAGTATGAGATTCGCCGATCCCTCGCGAATATAGCGGAAGCCGGTGTCGATCGACTGCATGCCGGAGCCGCAATTGATCTGCACCGTGAAGGCCGTCATCCTTTCGCCCATGCCGAGGCGGAGCGCGGCGACGCGCGCCGGGTTCATTTCGTCGGCAAGGACGTTGACGCAACCGAGGATCACCTGATCGAAGGCGTCCGGCGAAAACGGCTGGCGCAACAGCAGTGGCCGGCCGCATTGCACGGCGAGGTCGACGGGCGTGAACGGGCCGGGCCGGCCGCGCGCCTTGATGAACGGCGTGCGGCTGCCGTCGACGATGTAGACGGGCCGGTCTACTCGGCCGCTTGCGGATGAGGCTGCGGCGCCGGCTGTGAGATCGTTTGCGATGACACGTGTTCCTTGTTGGCGCCGCGTGCGGCGAGTTCTTCCGGAGAGAAATCGTCGACCGCAATGGCCGCCGCGACGGCTTCCGCAGCGGCGTTGAGCTGCGCTGCCTCGTCTGCGGTGATCGTACGCTGGGCCACGGCCTGGTCGATATCGCGTACGCGCGCCGCATGCATGCGGTCCCTGATGGCTTGCACCGCGACCGTCATGGCGAAGGCGCGCTCAAGCCGCGCCAGTCCATGGTCGCGTTCGCTCTCCGGCGGATGAAACAGATCGACGGTGAGGCGGTCGCGCGTCGCGGATGGCGCGGTGATGATGTCGGCGCAGATGTTGGTGACGCGGTCGGACGGACCGCGATGGCGCCGGCCGAACGGCAGAATGCACAGGCGCAACAGCCAAGCCACCGGACGGACCGGGAAATTGGCCAGGATCTCGTCGAAGCGCGTTTCGATCGTGGCGATGCTTGCCTGCATGCACCAGTCGAGCAGCGGCAAATCATCGTCCAGCCGGCCTTCATCGTTCCAGCGCTTGAGCGCCGCGCTCGACAGATAAAGCTCGGACAGGATATCGCCGAACCGCGCCGACAGCATTTCCTTGCGCTTGAGCGCGCCGCCGAGGCTAAGCAGCGCCATGTCGACGGTAAGCGCGAAGGCCGCCGCATAGCGGCCGAGCTGCCCGTAGTATCGCGTCGCTTTGCCGGCGTCGGGCGCCGGCGCGAACAGTCCGCCCGTCCAGGTGCGGCCGATGGTGCGGGCCGTGTTGGCGAGGCTGTGGCCGACATGGCCCCAGAACGCCCGGTCGAAGGCGTCGAGGCCGCTGGCGCGGTCGGTATCTTCGAGCGCCATCATTTCTTTCAGCAGGTAGGGATGGCAGCGGATCACGCCTTGGCCGAACTGGATCAGCGCGCGGGTAACGATATTGGCGCCTTCCACCGTGATGCCGATGGGCACGCCGCGATAGAGGCTGCCGAGATAATTGAGTGGTCCTTCGATGATGGCCTTGCCACCGTGCACGTCCATGGCGTCGTTGACACAAACGCGCATGCGCTCCGTGGCCTGCTCTTTCATGATCGCGGTGACCACCGCCGGATGGTGGCCATCATCGAGCGCCGCGCAGGTCATGCGGCGCGCGGCGTCTAGCAAGTAGGCGCTCGCCGCCATGCGGCCGAGTCGCTCCTGGATCGCCTCGAATTTCGCAATCGGGACGTGGAACTGCTCGCGGATCCGCGCATAGGCGCCGGTGACGTGCGCCGTATAGGCCGCTCCGGCCGCCGACAGCGACGGCAGCGAAATGCCGCGGCCCGCGGCCAGCGCGCTCATCAGCATCTTCCAGCCCTTGCCGGCTTGTTCGACGCCGCCGATAACGTGGTCCATCGGAATGAACACGTCGTGGCCCCAGTTCGGCCCGTTCTGAAAAACCTGCATCGCCGGCAGATGGCGGCGGCCGATGCTGATGCCGGGCAGGTTGGTGGGCACCAGCGCCAGCGTAATGCCGACATCGTCGCGTTCTCCGATCAGATGATCCGGATCGCGCAGTTTGAAGGCGAGCCCGAGCACCGTAGCGATCGGTCCGAGCGTGATGTAGCGCTTGTGCCAGTTGAGCCGGATGCCCAACACCTCGCTGCCGTCAAATGTGCCGCGGCACACCACGCCGGTATCGATCATTGAGGCGGCGTCGGAGCCAGCCTCCGGACTGGTCAGACCGAAACAGGGGATTTCCTCGCCGCGCGCGAGTCGCGGCAGCCAGTAGTTGCGCTGCTCCTCGGTGCCGAACTGCATCAGCAACTCGCCCGGCCCGAGCGAATTCGGCACCATGGCGGTGCAGGCCGTGCAGATCGAGCGCGACGACAGCTTGCGGATGACTTCGGAATGCGCGTAGGCGGAGAAGCCAAGACCGCCGTACCGTTTCGGAATGATCATCGCGAAGAATTTCTTCGCCTTCAGAAAATCCCAGACCTGCGGCGGCAGGTCCAGCCATTGCCAGTTGACCTTCCAGTCGTCGACCATGCGGCACAGCTCGTCGACCGGGCCGGCGAGAAATGCTTGCTCCTCCTGCGACAATTTGGCGGGTGCGCACGCCAACAGAGTCTTCCAGTCGGGGTTGCCGGTGAACAGCTCGGCGTCCCACCACACGTCGCCGGCTTCGATGGCTTCGCGTTCGGTGGTGGACAGGCGTGGCAGCGCATGCTGCGCCAGGCGAAAGATCGGCTTGGTGATCCAGTCCCGACGGAAGGTTGAGGGCATGGGTCTTCCCCTTGCTGGCGCCGAGCGGTTGCCCTGGCGCTATCAGGACGATTCCCTTTAGAATATAGGTTTTAGCGCAAGAAATGTTACTTTTTGACGTATCGCCCAGGCCGTGGCCTGGGTGCACTGCACGACTCACCGGATGGCGTTTGGGGGCGGGCCGTTCTCATCTCTTTTCAGCGGGCAATTGCGGCTCATGTTGGACAAGCTCGAACACTACCTCAGCGACAAGATCCTCCAGTTTCTCATGCGGCCGACGGTGCGCTACGCACCGTTCTTCGCGCCAGATCCGAGCGTGATCCGGGCCGCATTACAGCCCGGCGACATTCTGCTGGTCGAGGGTAATACGCGCCTCGCCGCGATCATCAAGTTCTTGACCCAATCCACTTGGTCGCATGCCGCGCTTTATGTGGGCGAGCGGCCGGGAGACCGTGCCGCGGATGGCGAGCCCAACGTCCTCCTTGAGGCTGAAGCCGATATCGGCGTCGTCACTGCGCCGCTGTCCAAATACATCCATTTTCACACGCGGATCTGCCGTCCGGTGGGACTTTCCGCCGAAGAAAAGCAAGAGGTAATCGATTACGCGCTGGCGCGGATCGGCAAGCCGTACGACTCCAAACAGATTGTCGATCTCGCGCGCTATCTGTTTCCTTATCCGCCGGTGCCGGTGTGGTTTCGCCGCCGCATGCTGGCGATCGGCGCCGGCAATCCCACGAAGGCGATCTGCTCGACCCTGATCGCAGGGGCGTTCCAATCGATCCACTATCCGATCCTGCCCGAGCGCGTGACGATCGACGGCAAGACCTATGGGGTCGCGCCCTATGTGCAGAGCGAGATCGACCATATCCGAAGGCACGGCCTGTTCACACCGCGCGATTTCGATGTCTCGCCATTCTTCGCCATCATCAAGCCGACGCTTGCCGCTGGCTTTGATTTTCATCGCGTCGCCTGGGGACCGCCCGCACAGGTGCCAGCGGGCGTCGCGCCGGCGGCCGAATGAGCGAGATGGCTCAACTCTGTGCCGCGGCCGCGATCGGCTGGGGCCTGCCGTCGGGGCCGACGCGCACGTAGGTAAACACGCCTTCGGTCACCTTGATCGGCTCGTCGCCGAACGGGCGTCGCACCCAGCTCTCGATCTTGATCGTCACCGAAGTGCGGCCTGCGGCCTCGATACTGCAGTAGCAGGTGACTTCGTCGCCGACCATGACGGGGCGATGAAACGCCATGGCGGTGATCGCGACCGTCACGGTGCGGCCACCGGCGCGCCGAGTAGCGACCGTCGCGCCCGCAAGATCCATTTGGCACAGCAGCCAGCCGCCGAAGATATCGCCGTGCGGGTTGGTGTCCGACGGCATGGCGATGGTGCGAATCGCCGGCTCGGAAGTCGGGCACGTCTCGGATGTGTCGGTTGGATTGGCGGGAGCGTCGGGCACGCGGCGACCGATATCATGAACGTGACAGCGAGCAGATAGCGTAGGCGATTCTGCGCGGCCCTGCCAGCCGGCGGCGAACTATCGCGCGCCGGGTTCGTTACCGGGTGGCGCACGCTTGCTGCAGCGCAGCGGCTATAATTCCAGGACTGATTCTGATTCGGAGGCGTCCGTGGCGAGGCGAAAAAATACGCGCAAAACCTTCCACGCCAGCGTGCAGGTCACGCGCATCGAGGATTGGTGCGTTGAAGCGGAATCCGAGGAGGAGGCACGCGCCTTGCTTGCCGGCGGCGCGGGCGAGCGGTGCGGCATCGGCGATTGCGTGTACGTCGAAGTGCGGGATTGCAGCGAGTGAGGGTCGGGCGAGGCCCAAGCTCGACCAAGGCAGAGCCGTGACCGGCGGAGTCTCAATCGGAGTCTGGAACCAGACGCTTCATTCACAGTTATTTGTTCGGACAACCTGAAATTTTATTTGCGAGGCATTGTCGATGGCAAAGTAGAGGAAAAAGCGCAAATACTCGCCCGGTGCGGGCCAGGACGTCGAGAAGGAGATGCGGCGCTTCAAGCGTGGCACGGCGCGAAGCGGTCCCGGCGGCAAAGGCGGCAAGGTGAAAAGCCGCAAGCAGGCCATCGCAATCGGCCTTTCCGAGGCGCGCAAGGAAGGCAAGCGCGTGCCAAGGAAGAAATGACTGAGCGGCCGCCATGCCGAGATCATGCATTGGCGGGCGAGTGAGCGGAAAAATTAGCAACAGGAGCGTGGCGGTGCCCAGGCATCTCAAGGTGCCAGGCATTGCTTGGCTCGGCCGCTGCGCCAGATCGCTGGGCCCCGGCCTGATCACCGGCGCCGCCGACGACGATCCTTCCGGCATCGTGACCTATTCGATCGTCGGAGCGCAGCAAGGCCTGGCGCTGCTGTGGCTGGCGTGGCCGACTTGGCCGTTGATGGCGGCCGTGCAGATGATGTGCGCCCGCATCGGCATGGTCACAGGCCAAGGCCTCGGCAGCGTTTTCAAGAAAAAATTTCCGCGCGCCGTCGTCATTGCCGTTTGCGGCGCCTTATTCATCGCCAATTCGATCAATATCGCCGCCGATCTGTCCGGTATGGCCGATGCCGGCGAGATGCTCAGTGGATTGAGCGCCTATTTTTGGATTCCGCTGTTTGGCGCCGGCATCGCCTTTGCGATGGTCAAGTGCCGCTATGAGGTGATCGCGGCGATCTTGAAATGGCTTGTTCTGTCGCTGTTTGCCTATGTGGCTACTGCTTTCCTGGTTCATCCGAACTGGAACGAGGTGATGAAGGCGACCTTCTTGCCCGGTTTGCCGAAGGGACAGAAAATCTGGGAAGCGATCGTTGCCGTTCTCGGCACCACGATCAGTCCCTATTTGTTTTTCTGGCAATCGTCGCAGGAGGTCGAAGAGGCCAAAGCCAAAGGCACGTTCCGAATTCCGCGGCGGATCGGTGCCATCAAGACCCGATTGGTCGACCGCATGATAGATGTCGGGGCGGGCACGTTTCTGTCCAATCTCATCATGTTCTTCATTATCCTTACAGCGGCGCTGACCTTGCACCGGCAGGGCACCACGGACATTGAAACGTCAAAACAGGCCGCCGAAGCGCTTCGGCCGGTGGCCGGAAATTTTGCGGCAGAGCTTTATGCGCTTGCCATCGTTGCCGTCGGTCTGCTCGCCATTCCGACGCTCGCCGGCTCGGCCGGTTACGCATTTTCAGAAAGCTTCAACTGGCCGCGCGGGCTCGACCGAAAACTTCCCCAAGCCACGGAGTTCTATTCGGTCATCCTGCTTTCCGTCGGTTTCGGCGTTTGCATGGACTTCATCGGCATAAATCCGATGCGATTCTTGTTCTGGTCCGCGGTCATCAATGGCGTGCTGGCGCCGTTTCTGCTTTTCGGTATCCTGCTCATCGCTGGTGATGCGAAGATCATGAAGAAGGAGATCAGCTCGTTGCTCAATCGCGCCGTCGTCGGTCTGACGACGCTGGCGATGTTCGCGGCGGCCCTGGCGATGTTTTATGGGGCCTGGAAAGGTGGCTCGTAAGCCTGCCACGCGGCGACGCGCGCCGCGTGGTTCAACGAGCGTGAGGGGGAGGGCACCATGCCGGGCAAACGAGTGCAGATCGACGCGGACAATTGGGCGGCGCTGGACCTTTTGGCGCGCGACCGGATGATGACGTTCCAGGAGCTGGCCGACGAGGCTTTCGCCGATCTTTTGAAGAAGCACGGGCGGCCGGTCGACCTTCGTGCGGCTTTGCGCAAGAGCGCAGGTGCGAACGCGGATGATTCCGCTCAAACGCGATAACAGCAAAGCCGGCGGCCGCCGTCGCCGCTCCAAGTAAGTTGGCCCTGAAGTAAGTTGGCCCTGAAGTAAGTTGGCCCTGAAGTAAGTTGGCCCTGAAGTAAGTTGGCCCTCAAGTAAGTTAGCGCTTCACGTAAGCGCGTTACCCGGCTTTGCGGCGCGCGTGCGGCCGCGCGGGTTTTTTGGCGGGGGCTTCTTTGCCCTTCTTGCCGGCGATCGGCAGCAGCATTTCACGCTGACCGTCGTTCCGCTTGCGGCCTTTCTTGGCGGACTTGGCTGGACGCGCCGACTGTCCACCCTCTGCCTTGAGGCTGCTGCGCAGCGCATCCATCAGATTGATGACGTTGGAGGGCGCCCGCTCCTTGGGCTGTTCGATCTTTTCGCCCTTCTGCTTCTTGCGCAGCAGATCTTTCAGTGCGTCTTCGTACTCGTCTTCGAATTTTTCGGGTTCGAATTTTCCCCGCTTGGTATCGACGATGTGGGTCGCCAGGTCGAGCATGTCCTTCGGGATTTTTTCGTTCTCGATGTCGGCGAAATATTCGTCCGGCTTGCGCACCTCGTAAGGGTAGCGCAGCGTCACGCCCATCATGCCCTTACCGCGCGGCTCGAGCGCGATCATGTGTTCGCGCGATGTGAAGACCACTTTGGCGATTGCCACCATGCCTTCCTCGCGAATAGCGTCGCGAATGACCGCAAAAGCCTGCTGGCCGACCTCGCCATCTGGAACGACGTAATAGGGATCGGCCAGATAAAGGTCGTCGATCTCGCCCTTGGGAACGAACGTGTCGATTTCGATGGTGCGCTTGCTTTCCAGCGCAATCGCTTCCAGCTCCTGGGGCTCGAGCTCGATATACTGTCCCTTGTCGACCTCGTAGCCTTTGATGATATCGCCGGCCTCGACATCCTCGCCGGTCTCGGCGTCCACCTTGCGGTAGCGGACGCGGTTACCCGTATTGCGGTTGAGCTGGTGAAAGCTGATCTTCTCGCGGCCCGACGTGGCGGGAAACAGCGAGATCGGGCAGGAAACCAGCGAAAGCTTCAAGTAGCCTTTCCAATACGCACGCGGGGCCACGGACCTACTCCACAAACACGGGAACACGATTCAAACCGTCGCGCGAGCGTCCGGTTCCACACAATTTTATTCTAACATGTTTTGTCGTGACGTAACAGCGCGCCTGCGGAATATTAAGCAACGAGCAAATCGTTTCCTGTTTGTTCATTGCTTAACGGAAAATAATGCATACCGTTTCGAGTTCGAAGCGCGGCCGCGCCGGCGGCGCCGCTGCCTCTGCGTTCACCGCGGACTATCAAAAAGAACTGCCGGGAAAAATGCGGCCGGGCGGCGCTGCGCCATAGCGCGCAAAACGCCATGGTGCTGCGCCGCGCCCGGGACATGCGCTTCGTTCAGCTATGCTCGCGCAGCCAGCGTTCAGCGCCCGGATGCAGCGGCACGTCGCGTGGCGACGTGTCGGTTTCGCGCACCATCGTGAGCGCGGAATCGTTGCCGCCTTTCTCGAAGGGAATTTCCGGCTCGCGGGCGGCGAGCGCGGCGCAGATGTCGTAGGCCATCTGGTCGGGCAGCGAGGCGCTGGCGTAGATCGGCCAACCGGAGAAATCGAGCTGGTCGACATCCTTGGCGAGGCCTGGAAAGCGCGTCTTGGGCAGAGGCACGCGGCGCCAACCGAGCTTGCCCAGTGCGGTGAACTCGTCTTCGTTGAGTTGGATCGGCACGAGCCCGGCGGCGAGCGCCTCGTTGAGCCAGACCTTGATACCTTCGTCGAACACCGCGTCGATCTCGCCGCGCGCCATCGGTTCAAGCCGGCGTTTATCGGACGGACCGCCGCACAACACCAGGCGGCCGCCCCAGGACTCGACATCTTTCAGCGTAAAGCCGTGCAGCGCGAAGGCCTGGTCGATCAACACATGGGTCGAGTGCGTCGGGTCTTCGCGCACCGAGATACGCAACGGATAGCGCTTCGTCTTGATGTCAGCGAGCGACCGGATGCCCGAGCGCGGATGCACTGCAAATACCATGCGGTCCCAGCTTGGATAGGACGCGACGACGCGCAACGGCAGCGGCTTTTTGAACAGGCCGACGCCGCGATAGGCCTGTGTCAGCAATGCGGACGGATTGACGAAGGCGCACTCGACGCCGCCGGCCGCGACTTCCTCGGCGAGGATCGCGGACCCGGTGGCCATGCGCAGCCACGGCCGGAAGCGCTCGCCCGAGCCTGATCCCACCGTGATGATCATGTCACGATTGCCGCCGTATGGCGTATCGGGGTTGCCGGCAATATGCAGGCCGATCTCCCACAGCGTCTTGCCGCGGACGAAATTAGCGCCTTTGGGGAGGGGTTCCATTGAAGCGTTTCTCCATTTTTTTTTGCGGACCGCATAGTAAGCCATGCACGATACTAAGCCATGCGCGGGCGCGCTCAAGCGTGTGCGGCACCGAAATAAAAACATCCCCGGGGCCGGTCGCCCCGGGGATGCTGAATTTATACCTGCGTGCGCAGTGACGCGAGGTCGGTCAGACGCCGCACTGCTTGTCGAGTGGCGCGAACAGGTCGCCGAATGTCTTGGCGTCAGGGGAATTCTCGTCGACCTGGTCCAGCCCTTCCATCAGCTTTTCGTAGTCGGGCCCGATCTTTTGCACCAGCGCGTCGGCCTGATTGGCGAGCGCCTCCATCTTTTTCTGGTCCTTTTTGTCCTGAGCTTCGGCCATCTGATCGTTGATCTTCGACAGCTCGCAATAGGCCTGGACCTTCGCCTTGTCGGCCATGATCATCTGCACGACCTTTTGCACGTCCGCCTTGGTGGGCTTGGGAACTTTGGGCGGCGGTGCCCCCTGCTGTGCCTGCGCGATCGCCGACACGGCGATAAGCGCGACCGCGGCGATGGTCAGCTTTAGCTTCATGAATTCCTCCTGAAATGGGACGTTCGCCCAGAATCGTGATTTTCAAGACCTATTGTATCAATCACAATAGCGAACGATTCTAGACCGAAATTTGTCCACAAGCGCCTGTTTTCTCCCCCGTGCGGAGAGGATCGGGCAAATGCGCGAAAGCGCATTGATTCAGGTCAAGCGGTCGAGAATAGGCCCGCGCGGCTTGCCAGTGCAGAAGCCCCTGGCGATGAATCACCGGGTCAGGGGTATGCTCGCGGCGGATACGTGCTGTTTCGTATGACGGCGATAGTGGTGCTGGCGTGAGGCATGGTGCCATGCGCGTGGACGGCCTGCATGCTTGGCCGGCAAGCCATCGTACCACGGATCATGCGGCAGCGTTTGATCGACAATCCACCCGCCGATGAAAGGAATGATGCAACCGACAATTCCGCTATAGGCCTCGCGCGGCGTGAGCTCACGATGCACCGCGATCGTGCCGATGATCGGGTAAAGCACCATGCAGCCGAACGTGGTGACGCCGAACGCGACGCCCGCCGATGTGGTGCGGACCGCTGGTACGCCATGCTTGTGTGTCAGGGCGTAGGATGCGCCGGTCGTTGCGATGCCAAGTCCGATCCCGGTTGCGGTCAGCCGCGGGTCTTCATGGCCGAATAGAAGCCTCCAGAGAGGATTTTCGTCGGCGCGTACGGCTTGGCTCTGCAGCCCAATCGCCAGGATCAGGGCTACCGCTCGCCACATCTTCCAAAGCATTCAGTGACCCCCGCCCCCGGACGGTCTTGCGGTCGAATCTGGCGGCCGCCGCCCATTAGCTCAAACATGGTGCAGCCTCCCACCACTGTCGAGCGAGGCGGAGCCGCACACGGCCGAATTCGGGATGCTGTGCTGTATCGGCAACGCTTGGTCCACTGCACGGCCGCAAGCAAGCATTGGCGCGCAATTTAGGCGATCAATAGTTAACCGCTCCCAACCGGAACGCGGGTTTTTGGAGTGGCTTGGGAGTGGCTTGGGAGTGTCTTGGGCGCGGCTTGGGCGCGGCTTGGCGCGTTGTCCAAATGGAATGACGTCGCTTAAGATCGCTTGAAAAACACTTGGGCCGACCGCCGCCGGGGCGGCGCTAGTCTTGGGGGAGGACCGTCATGAATTGTCGCGACTTCATCTACGCCGCATCTGTCGGGCAGCTGGAGAGGCTCAACCGCAACCTGCCGATGGGGATGACCAAACTCGATCGCCCGCTCGCCGCTTATCTGCGCGAAAATGTCCACTACACCTTTGCGGGCTTTAATTTCACCGCAACGTTTCTTGACTTGCTGCTCGAAGTCGGGGTCGATCGGATCATGTTCTCGTGCGACCATCCCTACGCATCGATGGCCGAGGCGCGTGCATTCTTGAACCACATCCCCGTCAGCAGCGCCGACCAGAAGCGCATCGCGCATGGCAATGCGGAGCGGCTTTTCAATTTGTAGACAGGCTAACCCTTGCCGTCGGCAAGGCCGTCGCGTTTTACGCCAGGTCGACGGCGAAGCGTTTAAGGTCGGCCAGCGAGCAATAAGCCAGCGCGCCTTCATGCGTGGCGCGCAACACCACGCGCGGCGCCTGTCCGGCCTCGAGTGCTTCCTGCCAGCGCGGCGCGCACAGGCACCAGCGGTCGCCGGGCTTGAGACCCGCAAAGCCGAACTCCGGCACCGGGGTCGACAGATCGTTGCCGCCCGATTTGGAAAATTCGAGGAATGAGGACGTCATCACGACGCACACCGTGTGGCTGCCGGCATCCTCGCGGCCGGTGTTGCAGCAGCCATCGCGATAGAATCCCGTCATCGGGCTGATCGAGCAATAATCGAGCGGCTCGCCGAGCACGTTGCGCGCCGCCATGGGCCGCTGGCGCTCCTCGTGCCTGTCATCTCTCAGCATGGTCGTTCCTCGAAGAACTCCGGCAACGCGGCGTACCGGCTGCGAGCAGCTAATTCCGCAGCCGCCAATCCCTCAAGCATATTTCCGCGTGGAGGTTAAGGACATTCGGAAAAGCGCTTGTCAGGTATTTTGGCTTTGGACTTGGCTTTGGACTTGGCTTTGGAGTTGGACTGCCGGGCCGGTCGCCGATCTGGGCGAGTCGACGGCCAAAAATGTGTGCACTGAGGCAACAACCTGCGCGCCCTCGCCGACGGCGGCGGCAACACGCTTTACCGACTTGGCGCGGACATCGCCGATAGCGAACACACCGCGGCGGCCTGTTTCCAGCACATAGCGGCTGTCGCCGGCATCAGCGCCGGTGAGAATGAATCCCTTGGCGTCAAGTGCAATACCCGAGCCCTTGAGCCAGTCGGTGTTCGGTTCGGCTCCGATGAACAGAAAGAGATGCCTGATGTCACGGCGCACGTCCTGGCCAGCCGCGCCGATCCGCCAGCGCAACGCCTGCAGCATGCCATCGCGACCTTCGAGGCCGCTGACCGTCGCGCCCGTCACCACCCCGACATTGGGGAGCCCCCGGATGCGATCAACCAGATAACGCGACATCGTCGCACCGAGATCGTGGCCGCGCACCAGCATCCATACCTTGGCGGCGTGACTGGCCAGATAAACTACGGCTTGGCCGGCTGAGTTGCCCGCGCCAACCAAAGCCACTTCCTGACTGGCGCACAGCTTCGCTTCCAATGGGGACGCCCAGTAGTGAACGCTTGATGCTTCGAACGCTTCCAGATTCTCAAGGCTGAGCCGGCGGTATCGCGCCCCACCCGCGAGCACGACGGAGCGGGCCTGTACGCGTTCGCCGATTTGCAGGTTCAAGGTGAAAGGTCCGCCATTGTCGCCAGCGAGACTGGTGGCCTCGTCGGGGATCGCCATCTCGGCTCCAAATTTCTGCGCCTGATTGTAGGCGCGCGCCATCAGGGCCATGCCGCTGATGCCGGTCGGGAAGCCGAGGTAATTTTCGATCCTCGCCGATGCGCCGGCTTGGCCGCCTAGCGCGCGGCAATCGAGCACGACGACAGAGAGACCTTCCGACGCCGCATAGACGGCCGTTGCCAGACCGGCTGGACCGGCGCCGACAATCGCAACGTCATAAAGGCGATCCGGGTCGATCGGCCGCACCAAGCCGAGACAGCGCGCTAACTCGCCCTCACTAGGATTGCGCAGCAATTGTCCGGTGGGACACAGCACAATCGGCAAGTGGGCGGGATCGACGTGAAAGCGTTCGATCAAGGCATTGGCGGCCGGGTCGGTCTCGGGATCCATTAGATGGTGCGGATGCGCGTTGCGGCGCAAAAAGCCCTGAAGCCGCAAGACGTCGCCATTCTCGGCGCGACCGAGGATGGTCGGCCCGCCCGTCCCAGCGTCGATGATGGCCATCCGTCGCAGGATCAGCGCGCGCATGATGCGTTCGCCAAGTTCGGCTTCCGCGATCAGCAGCGCGCGCAGTCGCTCGGGCGGAACGATAAGCGCTTCCACGGGCTCCTGAGCGACCGCGTCCACCAGCGCCGGCCGTCCCGCCAATTGCGCCAGCTCGCCCATGAAATTGCCGGCGCTGTGGATCAAGATTGGCTTGGGGTTGGCAAGATAGCCGTGCTCGGTGACAGCGACCGTGCCGGCGAGGAGGACCATGAGGCCGGGAGCGACCTGTCCGCTTGTCACCAGCGCTTCACCGGCGGAGAACGAGCGTGTTTCGCCGAACCGGCGCACCCGCTCGATCTCCAGGGAATCGAGGACGGGAAAAATTTGATCGTGCCGCTGTTCGGTAATCGACTCTAATGACGACGCCATGGTGTCTCGCGATTTGACAAAGCCTGACTGCTGTTTCCACGCATCCTAGGTGAATTCGTTGCGTTAGGCTCGATTATTTGCCCCAAAGTCTAATCGTGATCGCAATTGGCACAGACTTTTCCGTTGCCGCGCCAGCGAGGTGCCATCATCAGACGAGACGACAAATAAGGCACCTAATTGGCCGGCCTTTCGGGAGCGGGACGCGCGCCGCGATGGCGGCTTCGACACACCAGCTCTGCGCCGCGCCGCGCGCGGCGCCATCATTAGCGCCCGACTCCGCGCGCGCGTGAGGGCATCAAGAGTGATTAAATCAAGTCAATCCTACATTTCGCGCAGGATTTGCCGTCGATCTCTATGCGGCCGCGAAGCGGGCTGCAATCGCGTCAGTGCGTTGGACCGAGTCGCGAATAACCTTGGCCTCCTCCCCGAACTCGCGCGCCTTGCGCGCCCAGGACTCGGCGATTCGGGTCCGGCCCACATCCTTCGCCTGTTGCTCCAGCTTCCTGGCTATCGCAATGCGTTCATCGAGTGCCCGCAATGCGGCCCCCAGCGCGCGGGTCAAATTCTCGTCGAGCGCAAGGCTCATCAGTTCGGCCGAGTAGGCGTGACCGACGTGGCAGCGGTACCGCACCAATTCCCCTTCGTCGATCTCCCACATCACACCGTGACAATCCGGGCAGGCGAGGACCGAGCGCCGGCCGATACGATCCATTTCGTGCATGCTACCGGTTTCCCCACGTGCGACGTCGACTTCATATTGCAGGCCTTCCGGTACGGGGGCCGGCTGGCCGACAGGCTGCCTCACCAACTTGTCAAACAACGCCGGCATGCTCGCGAGGCTGGCAATGTGATCGGGCTTCGAGCGGATCAATGCCGTCGTCGGCATTTCGGCGTAGGCGGCGTCGCTCGGGTCCTGCACCACGGTGATGCCGCCGGACTGCTTGAGCGCCGACAGGCCGGCCGCTCCGTCCCCCAGCGTACCCGTGAGGACGGCGCCGATGGTCCTTGAGCCGCAGCAGAGGGCGACAGATCGGAACAAAGGATCGAGCGCCGGCCTGGCATTGTTTTCGCGCGGCCCCGATCCCAGCCGCAACCGGTCGCTCTCCACCAGGAGATGCCGCTTGGGCGGCGCGATGTAGATTCGGCTTCTCTCAAGCTCGTCGCCGTCCTGCGCAAAACGAGCCGGTAACGGCCCGGCCTGGGTCAGGATAGCGTCAAGCGTGGAATTGAATTGGCTCGAAAGGTGAATGACCACGAGAACGGAAGCTGGAAAATCACGCGGAAATTCGCCGGCGAGAAAACGCAGCGCATCGAAGCCTCCTGCGGAGGTGCCGATTGCAAGAATGTCGCGATTGGCCATGGAAGGGAACCCGCCGCGGGGGCGTTTAGTTCCATAGGGTCAGCTCGTGGCTCCCGCTACGAACGGAGCCTGAAAAATCACTCGTTTTTCACCAGAAACTAGTCGTCGGCACCAGTGGTCACTCGTTGTCAATTACAACCTCGCGACTTATACTTCAGCCGTTGAGAGTGCGATCTATGTCGGAGTTGGCTAAAGAGGACTATCCGGAAGCACCTTCGAACGGTCCCAAGCCGGTCGTGGTCGGCATCGGAGCCTCGGCGGGCGGGGTCCAGGCATTGCAGCATCTGTTCGATGCGCTGCCGGACAAGACCGGGGCCGCTTTCGTGGTGGTGGTGCATCTCGACCCGCAAGTGCGCAGCGAGTTGTCGAGCATCTTGGCGACGCGCACCCGCATGCCGGTGTGCCAGGTCGAAGAACCCGTTCCCTTGCAGGCGGACCACGTCTACGTCATTCCTCCGGGCCGCCGCCTGCACATCACCAACGACGAGATCGCAACGGCGGAATTCGACGAGCCTCGGGGCCGCCGGGCGCCCATCGATTTGTTTTTTCGCTCGTTGGCTGAACAGCACGGTGACGGCTGCGCCGTTATCCTGACCGGCGCCGGGTCCGACGGGGCGGTCGGGGTCAGGGCTGTCAAGGAATCCGGCGGCATCATCTTTGTACAAGACCCTGACGAGGCTGAATATCCTTCAATGCCCCGGAGCGCCATCGCGACCGGAATCGCGGATTTCGTCCTGCCGGTACGCGAACTGGCAGAGCGGCTGGCCGAGCTGGTGCGCGAGAAGAGCAACGGCGCGAACGCAAGCGGGCGCAACTTCGACGAGGAATTGCTGCGACGCATCCTGGCCTATGTCCGCGTTCGCACCGGGCATGATTTCTCCAAATACAAGCGACCGACCATCTCGCGCAGGCTGGCCCGCCGCATGCAGGTGACCAGAACCGAAGACCCGAACGATTATTACGACGTGCTGCGTGACAATCCCGATGAGGCGCAGGCCTTGCTGGGTGACCTGCTGATTTCGGTCACGTCTTTTTTTCGCGACAAGGAAGCGTTCGAGGCACTCGAACTTCAGGTCATTCCCCAACTGTTTCAGGGCAAGATGCCTGAGCATCCGATCAGGGTCTGGGTACCCGGCTGCGCCACCGGTGAAGAGGCCTATACGGTGTCGATGCTGCTGCTTGAGCACGCTTCGCGCTACGACATCAGGCCCACCATTCAGGTCTTTGGCTCGGATCTCGACGTCAACGCCCTCGCCACAGCCCGTGAGGGCGAATATCCGGCCGCCATCGAAGCCGATGTCAGCGAAGATCGCCTGCGGCGTTTTTTCGTCCGGCAAGGCAATTATTACCGCGTTCGGTCTGAGCTGCGCGACGTGGTGCTGTTCGCCAGTCACAGCCTGCTCAAGGACCCGCCCTTCTCACGCATTGATCTGATCGCCTGCCGCAACCTTCTGATCTATCTGGATCGCGAACTGCAGGAATTGGCCTGCAGCACGTTCCATTATGCACTCAACGCCAACAGGTTTCTGCTGCTGGGCTCGTCCGAGACTGCCGATCATCCGGCCGGACTTTTCCATGTTTTCGACCGCAAGGCGCGCATCTACCAGTCGTCGGCCGGTCCCGGCGAGCTACGCCTGCTGCCGCGCCTGCTCGGCGGGGTGGGCATGTCCGCCCAGCATGCCGCGCATCAGATGCGAGCAGCCAGTCCCACCACGCTGCTAAGCGGGGTCATGGCGCACCGCCAGGCGATCGAAAAGCTGGCGCCTCCGAGCATTCTGGTCGATCGATCGCATCGGCTGCTGCACATGTCGGACAATGCCGGGCGCTACCTGCAGCCGTCCGGCGGTCCCTTGACCGACGACGTCGTCGATCTGGTGCGGCCCGAACTCCGTGCCGAGTTGCGCGCGTCACTGCATCGGGTTTTCGAAAGTCATCGCGCCAGCGTGACCCTGCCAATTCCCGTTCGCTTCAACGGCTCGCCGCACCGCGTCGTCATGCAGGTCAAGGCGGCCCACGAACAGGATGGCGCCAAGACCGGCAATGTAGTGGTCCTGTTCATCGAGGACGAGAACGGCGCCGTCGAGCATCACAGCGAACCGGCTTCGGATCAGACCGACGTTAGCAGCGAAATCGTCAATCGGCTTCGGGAAGAGCTTGGACAAACGCAGGCGCGCCTACGAACCACCCGCGAGGAATCGGAGAGCGCCAACGAGGAATTGCGCGCGGCCAATGAAGAGCTGCAATCCATCAATGAGGAATACCGCTCGACCTCCGAGGAGCTTGAAACCAGCAAAGAAGAACTGCAATCGATCAATAAAGAATTACAAACCGTCAACAGCGAGCTCAAGCTGAAGCTGGAAGCGGTGTCGCGCGCTCATGGCGACCTGCAAAACCTGATGGCGGCGACCGATTTCGGGACTTTGTTCCTCGACTCGAGCCTTCGCATCAAGCGTTTTACCCAGCAAGTGACCGATTTGTTCAGCATCACGCCGAACGACGAAGGCCGCCCGATCGCGGATTTCGCCCATCGGCTGGAATACAACGATCTGATCAAAGATGCCGAAACGGTGCTGACGACCCTGATCCCCATCAAGCATGAAATTCGCGCCCGCAACGATCGTTGGTATGAGTTTCGTTTGCGCCCCTACCGCACCGTCGACGACAAGATCGACGGCGTCGTTCTCACCTTCGTCGACATGACGGAGCGCCGTCAGATCGAGGAGGCGCTCAGGGACAGCGAGCGCAAGCTCCGGCAGGAGAAGCAGCTGGTCGACCTTTCGCGCGATCCTATTTTCATCTGGGATTTTAACGGCACGATCGTCGAGTGGAACCGCGGCAGTGAAGAACTTTACGGCTACAGCCGCGATGAGGCGGTTGGCAAAAGGAAGGAAAAGCTTCTGGCAACGGTGGTTCCGGGGTCGTCATTCGCCGCGTTGCGGGTCAAATTGCTCGATGAAGGCAGTTGGAGCGGCGAGCTGAAGCACAAGACCAAGGACGGGCGGGAATTGATGGTCGAAAGCCGCATCATCCTGGAGACGATCGAGGGCCGACAACTCGCCCTCGAAAGCACCCGCAATATCACCGAACGCAAGGCCTGGGAGGAGAAGCAGAAATTATTGCTCGGCGAACTGACACACCGCGTCAAGAACACGCTGACGGTTGTGCAGGCGATTGCGCATCAGACACAGCGCCATAGCCGATCGAGCGAGGATTTCATCGAGCGCTTCGACGGTCGCCTCTCCGCGCTGGCTGGGGCTCACTCGATACTGGTCGAGTCGGACTGGAAGGGCGCCGATCTTGCAACCTTGGCGCACAATCAGCTCGAGCCGTATATCTCCGACAATCCTGGACGATTTCACGTCTCGGGCGATCCCATCTTCCTTCCGGCCGATCTCGCAACGCCCTTCGGACAAGTCTTCCATGAGCTCGCGACCAATGCCGTCAAGCACGGCGCACTCTCGCGCGACGTCGGCATTGTGGATTTGAGTTGGACCTTGGGTGCCCGGAACAATGATCGGAGGCTGACGGTTGTCTGGCGGGAGTCTGGTGGTCCGCGTGCCCAGCGACCGAAGACTGCCGGCTTTGGAGCGACCTTGATCGAAAAGGGAATACCGAATGCAACGGTCAGTCGCGAATTCGGGTCCAACGGCTTTGTCTGCACCATCGAACTGCCCCTCCCAGACGCCCAAGACTCTCAAGCCGCCGGTTCAGTTGGACGGGCGGGACCTTAGCTCCGCACGCCTCCTCTTGGTCGAGGACGATTTCATCATCCTGCTGGAGCTGGAAACGATTTTAACCGACGCCGGGGCTCTGATCGTGGGATCTTGCCGTACGGTGGAAGCGGCCCTGACCCTGGCAAACGACGGCGCGATCGATGCCGCGCTTCTTGATAGCCGGATAGGGCATGAGACAATCACCCCTGTCGCCCGCAGCCTGGCGCGAAGAGAGATCCCGTTCGCATTCTATACCGCGCAGTCATCGTCGGATTCGAGCTTGTCGGAATGGCCGAAAAACGTGATCCTGGGAAAGCCCGCATCGCCGAACGCGATCCTTGCCACGGTCGCCAATCTGTTGCGCCGCGGTTGAACGAGCAGACAATTTCATAAAGACGTCGACGTTATGTACCGCGCTGCGTAGTACGCGCGCCTCCTCGCAGCCGCGCCTTGGGCCTAAGCGTCGTTGACTGATGCTTCAAGCTTCTGCCTTGCCCGCTTGAGCTTTCGCCAGGGCGAGCCACCGCCAATCCGGTCGGCATGTGCAAAGACCTCGAATGCGTCGGACCGTGCAATGGCAACCAGCGTCAGCCCCGCCGCCCGACAGGCCCGCACCGCAAGCGCCGTTGGGGCCGATACGGCGACGATGATGGGCACTCCCATGGTGGCAGCTTTCTGAACCATCTCGATCGAGACGCGGCTGCTGAGAAGCAGGAAACCGCTCTTGGCCGTGAGTCCGCTTCGCGCCATAGCGCCGGCAAGTTTATCCAGGGCGTTATGACGCCCGACATCCTCCCGAACGATGATCGGCTCACTGGACAAACAAAATGCTGCGGCGTGCAAGGCGTTGGCCTGCGCATTGAGACGTTGAAGCGCCGGGAGAGCGTTGAGCGCCGCGTGGATTGATGTGGCTTCGATGCGCAGGTCGCTGGTGAGCGTCCGCACGGGACGCAGCGTCTCAACAAGACTTTCAATTCCGCATAGGCCGCAGCCGGTTGGGCCCGCGAGGTAGCGCCGACGCCTGCGAACCTCTTCGTGCTGGGCCTGCGCGATCCACATCCGCAACTCGACCCCTTGCTCGGCAGTAACAATATCGAGCTGCTCGATTTGATCCGCACTCGCAACGATGCCTTCCGAAAGGCTGAAGCCGATGGCAAAATCCTCAAGGTCGCAAGGCGTCGCCATCATCACGGCATGTGATGTCCCGTTGTAGGTCAATGCAACTGGCGTTTCTTCGGGCAGGGCTCGATCGCCGCCGGTGACAATTTGGCCGCGCCAGCGCGCTCGCTCGGTGCAGGCGATGGGCGCAGGTAGGGGTATGCTAAATTGCTCAAGTGCGGACCCGCTGGAGGGCGGAGCGAACCTCGATCTCACAGCTCCGCCGGCCGCATAATCTGATGGCGCCGCTGGCGGGATCGGTTTGGTCATGCGACGGGCATCCCATTGGCCTTCACGATGCGAACAGGAACGCCTTTGTACGCCGGGACAAAGCTTCCTTTAGCGTGGTGTGAGACCGGCACCAGTGGATTACACTCGGGGTAATAGCCGGCGAGGCAACCCTCCGGAATGTTGTAGGGCCGCACGATAAGGCCGCCGACATGTCGGCGAATTCCATCCTCGATGGCGGTGGAAAGGCCGACGATCTCGCCCTCCGCCAGGCCCGTCCGCGCGATGTCGGCCGGGTTCATGAAAAGCACCATGCGTGTCCCCGACACGCCGCGAAACCGATCCCGATCGGAATAGACGGTGGTGTTGAACTGGCCTTGGCTCCGAATGGTCGACAGTTGAAAGATATCGCGATCACCAGATGGCGTGTCGACATTGCCGGCGAGACTTTCGGGCGCGATGAAATTCGCCTTACCGGTTTTGGTTTTCCATTCGCGATGCCGGGCGGCCAGCGGCCGCTGAAAACCGCCGGGCTGGAACATGCGCGCGTTGTAGTCGCGAAACATGTCGGGATAGGTCTGCTCGATGGCATCCCGGATGCGTCGATAATCTGCGACCCACCAGTCCCAATCGACGTTGGGGTTGGAGGGAAGCGTCGCCTTGGCCAGTTGCGCGATGATCCAGGGCTCGGAATGCAGGTGCTTGCTGGCGGGGGTGGCAAAACCCCGCGAGCCG
>Ga0208849_1000683_pt1 | contig 29109 bp, 34 predicted proteins | sample NGESurdeep072012_10_FD_184470 | JGI IMG/M metagenome (GOLD analysis project Ga0208849, IMG submission 184470) | Arctic peat soil microbial communities from Barrow, Alaska - NGEE Surface sample 53-3 deep-072012 (SPAdes) | ecosystem: Environmental > Terrestrial > Soil > Wetlands > Peat ... | reverse complement strand
GTCACCGCTGCAGCCGCTGATGGCGGACTTGCGGTCGGCGACGTCTCGCTGGGCCGTGACAACGTCATCATCAAACCGCTTTCAATTCCGACGGCGCCGCTCGTAAGCCACGCTCCAATCGTGCACTTCGTCGTGCAGGGAGACACCCTGGAGAGCATCGCCCACCAGTTCAACCTCCCGTGGAGGGACATCGTCTGGTCGAATCCAGACCTGCGCATGCCGCTCACGGTGGGACTGCCTATCAAGCTGCCACCGGTTCCGGGTGTCGTGGTCGTCGTCAAGACAGGGGACACGCCGGCGAGCCTCGCTACCGCCTACGGCGTGGATGTCACCACCGTGCTCGGCTTCAATGGGATTCATGGCCCGCAGCTGACGCCCGGCTCGGTGCTTGCGATTCCGGTCGATCCCACCTCGGGTCCGAACTTGAGCACAGGCTTGCCCGCGGACCCGGTCGACCCCGGCCAGTTCCTGTGCCCGATTGCAGGTGCCAAGATCATCCAGCCGTTCGGGCCGACGTCGTTCGCCTTAGAACCGCCTTTCGACGGTTATCCGCATTTCCACACCGGGGTCGATTTGCTGGCCGGTTACGGCACACCGATCGTCGCGGCTGCCGGTGGAAGGGTGACCGCAACCAGTTACGCATTCGACTTCGGGATCCGGGTTGAGGTCATCGACAGTTTCGGCCTCGTCGAGATCTACGCCCATATGTCGCAGGTGGCAGTAGCTGTTGGGCAGGAAGTTCAGCAGGGCGAGAAGATCGGCTACGTCGGCAGTACAGGTCTGTCAATCGGCGCGCATCTGCACTTTCAACTCGAAATCGGGGGCATGCCGACCGCTCCAGGTCCGTTGATCGGCTGTTAACCAGCCTGGAGATCAGTCAGCGAAGGGTGGAAGCACCACCGTAAATACGGCGCCTCGACGGTTCCCTTCGAACAACAACTCGCCCTGATGCTCGCGAACGATGCCATACGACATGAAGAGGCCAAGTCCGGTACCGCCTTCCTTTGTAGTGAAGTGAGGCTCGAACAGGTGGTGGCGATGCTCATCCGAGATACCTGGACCGTCGTCGGCGATGCTGAAGTAAGGTCGGCCATTGCGCCGGCCGGCGCTTGCGGTGACGCGGCCCCCTGAGGGAGCCGCATCAATTGCGTTGTTGATCAGGTTCGTGATGACCTCGCGCATGAGGAGAGGATCCGCGCGGACGTTGACATCTTCGGCGGACTCGCGGACCGCGAGTTGAATTTCTTTGCCACGGGCGCGTGGCCGCGCCATGCCGAGCGCGCGCGCCACGAGCTCATTCAGGTCGACGGGTTCGGACGCGTAGCTAACCCTTGGAGTGGCCCCCTGAGAGAGGCTGCGCAACACGGTCACTGCATCTGTCGCAGCGGCCGTGGCGGTTTCGAGGCTCTCGCGGTCGACAGGATCGAGACGGTGGGGCTCGATCTCTTTCAAATAACCGACGGCAGTGGCGACGTGATTGCGGAGGTTGTGAACGACACCCTCAACAGCACGACTGTGAAAGAGGTGGCGATCGGCGTCGGACAGCTCGGACTCCAATACACGCCGCACGCGCCTCCCAGCGATCGTGTCAGTGAGGGCGAGAGCAAGTATGCAAACGATGGTCGCCAAGAGATAGCCGGTCGGGGATCCGTCCAAGACGTAACTGAGAAGTAAGGCTGCGAATCCAAAGTAGGCGAAGGCGGCATAAAAGGACGGTGTGAAATTGTGCCGGACAATGCTGCCGGCAGGCTCGCCTGTGCGAATTCTTAACGCGGCCACGACCAGCGCCAGGTTGGTGACACACAACACGACAACCACCACGACGCGTGAGCCAAATGACAATGGACCGTCATAGCGGAATTGAGCCGCAATAATCGACCCAACGCAGGTCGTGCACGCGTTCATCAGACCATTCCCCAGCGTTGGCCAGGGCCCCCGTCTGACCTGTGTTACCCCGGTGATCAGACCAATGACGGTTGCGTCGAGAGGGTTCGTCAGAATTGCGGCGGCTCCGATCGCGATCGCACCGAGGCTAAGGCGGCCTCGCTCAATTCGAACATTCGCGAGATTCATCGCAACGGCGCATACAGCCAAGTAAGCGACGGTCACAACGGAATCTGGGTGCAACTCGCCATACGGGCGCGCTCCTACACTTGCGCCTAGCGCCAGAAAGCCGAGCGCGGCTAAGTAGGCATAGGAGCCTACTGTTCGACGCATTCCCTTCTTGGTAAGCTGCGCTGCATTCCAAAGGCTTCGCCGGATCGCAAGGTGTATCGCGTTCTCGTCGTAGACGACAGCATGCTGCCCCGTGTTGCCGCACGAACGATGCTTGCCAATGCCGCCGGCTTGCGGCATTGCGGCGAGGCCTCGTCTGGACAGGAGGCCCTGCTGGCGATGGCCAGCCTCAAGCCTGATCTCGTGTTAATGGACGTACACATGCCCGCAATGGACGGCCCAGCCACCACACGGGCACTGCTCGCAGAGCACCCGGACACGAAAGTCATCGCGTGGACTGTATCTGAGTCCAGTGACGATCTTCTCAGGATGATCCAAGCGGGCTGTTCGGGTTACGTCCTGAAGGATTCTGGGCCGGGGGAGTTGCAACGCGCACTCTGGGCGGCCGTGCGTAGCGAGAGCCCTGTGCCGCGAAGGATGATTCCGGAGGTTTTACGCCGCGTGGCCGAGCGGACGCCGTTATCTCAAGCGACCTCTGTGGCGTTGACGTCTCGGGAGATGCAGGTCCTACGCGGCGTGGCTAAGGGACAAACTACCAAGAGGCTCGCTCAGGATCTGGGCCTACGGGCTCCCTCGATTGAAACGCATCTTCACAACATATTCGGCAAGCTCAACGCGACAAACCGTGGAGAAGCGGTCAGCACAGCGCTGAAATTGGGTCTCATCACCCTGGCCGACCTGTAAACCACTAATTGATTTCCATGACCCGAGCTCATGGATTTCCCTTCCTCAGGCCGTGGTATTTGACGATTTCCAAATTAGGTCAGTTCCCCAATGCTGAATGCAGCGATGACTTGGAGTATCACAACCGACCGAGAGCGAATCTAGGGGAGAGGAGGATCTAACTAACATGGTGCGTATGTTTAGGCGCCTGCTGAGGAACGGCCACAAGCCACACATGGTTGGAGGTTGGCACGTTTAAAGGACAGTGACTTTTCCGTAAAGGCCCGCTAAGACTGGCGGGCCTTTTTCATTTTTTCGGGCGATCAGTCAGTAAAGCCGAATTCCCTATTCTGCAGTCTAGAATGCCAACGTTGCAGCAATTTCGCATTCTTCCGCGGCCGGCACAGATCTACGTCGCGGTGGCTATCGCCGCCAGCATCGTCATGATCGCGGCGACCTTGTTGGCACGACCATTCGTCTGGACTGCATCCGGATTCGTCCCCTTGCCAGCCAGCGCGCTCCCAATCCTGCTCTACCTAGCGATCGGCACGCAAATAGGTGCGCTGTTGCCGATCCGCTGGCTGCATGGCACCCAGACCGTAATGGATCCAATCCTAGTAGCAACCGGCCTTTATGCACCTGGTTTCGGCGTCGGATTGGTGGTGTTCCTAGCGACGTTTGACGGTAGGGTGCCTGGCAAAGCCACAACATGGTGGGCGCTTCTATTTAACCGCGCAATGGATGCAATCGCGCATATCAGCACGTCGCTCTTGGTCGCCGCAATCTTGCCAAAAGAATTGTGGAGTCTTCCGATTCGAACCGCAATTTATGTCGTCATGTCAATAGCAATCAACTACCTGATGGCGGCGCGGGTAGTTTCCTTCGCTAATCGGACCTCGTTCTGGATGACTCTTGACCAAAACGTCGCGGGAGCCTCAACGCTGATATCAACAGTAGTTCTGGGGATCTCCGGCGGAGTTCTCTACCTCCTCGTCGCGCCGGGCCTTTTGCCATTTCCGGTCGGCTATTTCATGGCGCCGATTCTTTTCGGGTTTCTAGTCGCGATCCGCGGAAATGTCGCGGACGCGCAGCGTCAAAGGGAACTCAAAGATCAAACACTCGACCTTGCGGCACAGGCGCTCGACGCTCGCGATCGGTACACAGAATCCCACTCGATTCGAGTCGCGGATCTTTCAGGCAGGTTAGGCGATCACCTCGAACTCGGCGACCGTGCCGGCGAGCTTCTTCGAACGGCAGGATCGCTGCACGACCTCGGCAAGATTGGCATCCGCGATGACATCCTGAATAAGCCTGGACCGCTGACTGAGGAGGAGTGGGAGATCATGAGACGTCACCCCGACATCGGGGCAGACATGATCGCCCAACACTCGGCCTTGACCGATGTGGCACCTCTGGTCCGCCACCACCACGAACGTTGGGACGGCACGGGGTATCCATTGGGCCTTAAGGGCGACGTCATTCCTTTCGGCGCTCGCATCTTGTCTGTCGCCGACTCGTTCGACACGATCACCGGCCCGCGTCTTTATCGCCAATCTTTGATGACACCGATCGAGGGTGTTGAGGACATCAGTCGGAGGGCCGGTCACTGGTACGACCCCAACGTCGTGGATGCCCTGCGCGAACTTCATGGTTTACCGGGTTTGGATCTTGCTGATCGCACCGCTGTGCCACGGCGGATCACCAACCTTCATGTATTAAAGTCCAACCCACCATTTACTAGGCTTTTCGCTGCCATCGGGATCTCATCGCTAGGTGATCCAATGACCCAGGTCGCCACCTTGGTCGCCATCTACGCAGCGACGGGAAAGCCCGTCGCAGTCGCACTTGGGTTTATCGCCCAAGCGCTCGGTACGATCGTAATGAGCGGCGCCCTCGGTGGGATTGCCGACAGGTTCCCGAGGCGTCGACTCGTGGTGACCTTAGAACTCGTGCGTGCCGGCATGCTTGTGGCGCTCGCCTTGGTTGGACGATCACCCTCTGTCTGGTTGATCGTCCCCGTCCTCTTCGCGCTCGCAATGGTCGAAGCAATCGTGCAGCCGGCGCGTCAGGCGGCGGTTCCCGGGCTGGTGGCGGTAGGGCAGGTGGGCAGAGCCAACGCCATGGTCGCGGCCGCCGGAACAGTCGCGGGGGCGGCCGGTTTTGGGCTTGCGGGCTTGATCCTTGCCTTGACGTTCCAGGCGAACGGAACGAGAGTCCTCTTTCTGATCGATGCGGCGACGTTTGCGATCGCCGCCCTGATCATGCTAGGCATACCGAGCCTTGGCGGTGGGGTCAGTTCGATGCGTTTGACTGGGGCGTGGCGTCGAGCATGGTCCATGGACGCCGCAAGGCCGCATCTGGCGATTGGCACGTTGGCTGGGTTCCTCCTGTCGATGAGCTTTCCGGCGCTTTTCGCGCTCGCCTATAGGCTGTCAACCAACGGTGCCCAAACCTATTCGTGGCTTGAGGTCGTCCTCTCTGGGGGAGTCTTTGTGGGCACGATCATCGTCGGGCGTGTAGCCTCGATTGGAACCATTCGAACCGCCGGCGCTGGTCTGCTCCTTACTGGAATTTTCTCCCTCGCGATGTCATTCAACCCATCATTGCTTACGGTTGGTGCATTCCTCTTCATTGCCTCGATTGGTAACCCCATCTATTTGGTTGCCAATCAGACCGCCCTCGTTGAGGCCGCTGACGCATCAAATCGCGGTAGCGTGATGGCCACCCGCTTCACTTTCGTCCAAACTGCCAGCATCGCTGGCATAGCGGTCGGCGGGTTCATCGCGCAAATCGACCCTACGAACGGTCCATTCATCGCTTATGGAGTGCTGGCCGTGGGCCTGATCCTGCTGGGGTTGTTTGCGATCGCGGCGGGTCGGGTCTTGTCCAACCCATTGCATGGCTCCGCGTACGACGAAGCCACGATGCAGGCGGCAGCCCAACCGCGGGCGAAATGACGCCTCCGAGGGGTCGAGGTGTCCGGCTTCGCCTGGCGCTAGGCTCGCGCTAATCGGGCTCTGAGGGCGCGCTTCCTCGTCATACTGCCCTGATTACAGTGCGCTCGAGTACCCATTCCAAAGAGGTCGCTCACCACCCCATCGAGCCGGAAGAGCCCACTCCCGTCGTGGTGGCCACCCTGCCCATGGATCCCAAGCGTCGCCGGCGCTACCTCCAGATCGCCTTTGGCATGGGTGCCCTTGTCGTCGCCATCGGCGTGCTCTATCTCCTCCGCGACTTCCTCGGCGCCATCGTCCTTGGGGGTGCCATCGCCTTCCTGATCCAGCCCGGGGTCGCACGCCTTGTCGCTCTGGGGATCCCACGCGTGGTGGCGATCTCATTGATCTTCGTGGTCATCATCGCCGCCCTGGCCGGCCTGGTCCTGCTGGTCGTTCCCCTCGTCGTCAGTGAGGTCGGCTCCCTGCAGCGGCAGGCGCCTGGCCTCGCAGCTGAGGCTCAGGACCGGATCAACAGTCTCCAGGGCGCTGTCCAGGTGTTCGGCTTCAAGATCGACCTGACTGGCGCCACGGCGTCAATCAGCTCCCACCTGCGCGAGTACCTGCTCGGCCAGTTTGGCAACGCCGTTGGCATCGGCGTGACCGCCCTGACAACGCTGCTGCAGCTCCTGCTCACCTTCATCGTGGCCTTCCTCCTGGCCCTTGACGCCGCGTCGTTTCGAAGGGTCCTCCGCCGCCTCGTGCCTAACGACTACCGGACCGACTTCGACCAGATCTGGCGTCGCATCCGCAAGATGCTCTACGCCTACATGCGCGGCCAGCTAATCATCGCCGCCCTGATCGGCGTGCTCAGCGGCATCGCGTGCGCAGTGTTGGGTTTGCCTGACGCCATCGCCCTTGGCCTGGTCGCCGGAATCACCGCCTTGATCCCTTACCTCGGACCGTTCATCGGAGCCGTCCCCGCGATACTCGTGGGCCTGGCCTCGAGTCCCTTCAAGGCACTTGTGGTAGCAGCTGTCTATTTTCTTATCTCGAACGTGATCCTGAACTTCGTCTATCCGAAGATCGTGGGCGACGCCGTGCGGTTGCCGCCGCTACTGGTGATCATCGCCTTCATCGCGGGCTTCAGCTGGGCCGGTATCCTTGGCATGTTCGTCGCCGTACCTCTTGCGGCGACACTGAGAATCCTGTTCGACCACATCTACCCACGTCTTTACGAGAAGCCAGTTTGAAAATAGCGATCCTGTCGGACATCCACGCCAACTGGCAGGCGCTGGAAGCGGTGATGCGCGACTGCCCAAAGGTCGACGAAACGCTCTGCCTGGGCGATGTGGTCGGTTACGGAGGCGACCCAAAGAAGTGCGTCGACGAGGTGACCAACAATGGTTGGCTCACCCTGGTCGGCAACCACGACCGCGCGTGCACCGATCCAGAGATTCTCGAGTGGTTCAACGATGACGCGGCGACGGTGGTCAGGTGGACCATCGATGTCCTCGGAGATGATCGGCTCGACTGGCTTCGAAAGCTCCCCGACAGCAGCGTCAAGAACGATGTCCTGCTAGTCCATGCCAGCCCACGCGACCACATCTACGAGTACGTGCTGGACACCGCTGTGGCCGCCGCCAACCTCGACCTCCTCAACGGCGGCATCTGCTTCCACGGTCACACGCACGTGCCTGGAATCTTCGGCCTGGTTGGCGGCCAGGTGACACATGAGTATCGCGTCGATACCTTCGAGCTTCGCGGCCCCTCGTTGATCAACCCCGGCAGCGTCGGTCAGCCGCGAGATGGCATCCCCTTGGCAAGCTATGGGGTGTGGGACGTCGACGCGTGGACCTTCGAATTCAGGCGGATCAAGTACGACATCAAGGGCGCGCAGAGGGCGATCACCAAGGCCCAACTTCCAGAACGCTTCGCGCTGCGATTAGAAACAGGCCGATGACGAGCCTGCGGGCTCGCAGGTGGACAAGCCTGGCTTTTGCCGGCGCTGCAGGTGCCGGCCTCGGTTCCTTCCTTTTCTGGACTGGGTACTGGTTCACCGTCGTGAGCGGCAATCTCAAGGGCCCTGACTTCTTCTCGTTCTACTCAGGTGCAAGGCTCTTTGTAACTCGCGGCGGGTCGGCGGTTTACGACCTTGTTCTACAACGCGAAGTCCAGATTCAGGTGACCTCCCAGCCTCCCGACCGATTCATTGTCCTTCCGTATTTCCACCCGCCCTTCTACACGCTGCTGATCGCGCCGCTTGGATACCTGACCTACCGGCAGGCCTACATCGCGATGGCCATCTTCAACGTGATCCTTGCAGCGGCTCTCATTGTTCTGCTCGTTCGCAACAGCCGCAGCATCCACGGCCGCGCCGCAGTGGTTGCCGTGGCGCTGACCGCCGGCTTCTTCCCACTCTTTGTGACCATCCTGCAGGGCCAGTCGGACCTTGTCGTCCTCGTCCCGCTTGCCGCCGCGTATGTGGCGTGGGCTCGGGGCCGGCTTGGCTGGGCAGGCATCTTTACCGCCCTGGCTCTCTCCAAGCCGCAGCTCCTGTTGCTCCTCCCGGTCCTTTTCTTGGCTCGCCGAGCCTGGCGGGCGTTAGCCGGTTTCGCAGTCGTCCTGCTTGCGCTTGGGGCAATCTCGGTGGCGGGACTTGGCTTCGGGCCGGTGGTCGACTACCTCAAAGCGCTCGGGGCGTGGGCGATCGGCGGTTCCCTTCCGACCAACGGTCAGCTGGCCTACACAGATCCAGCCGTGTACTCGCTAAAGAACATCCTGCAGGTGCTCCCAGGCGGCACGCCTACCGCGTTGGTGATCCTCCTGTTTTTGTTGGCGCTGGCGGCCCTTTCATTGAGCTGGCGTCCTGACAAGCCGCGGCTCGACTTCGCCCTCGCGATTGCCGCTTCGCTGGTGTTGAGCCCGCATCAGAATGTGCACGACCTCGCGCTTCTCGTCATACCGGGGTTCGCCCTCGCCGACCTCGCACTGGCAGGCGAGCTCCGGTGGCCGCGAGCCGCTGCCGCCGTGCTGGCCGTCTCGTATGCCGCCGTGAACCTGACCCTCGCCTTCAGCCTTTGGTCGGCGGCGCTCGGAGCCATCGCGATCGCGGCCTACCTCACATTGGAGAGGCTGGCGGTACGGCCCGATCCCATTCCGCTCGATGAGTTCAAGGAGAGCGGCCCACGGCCTCATCGAGTCATCGTGCTGCCGGCGTACAAGGCCGCCAAGACCTTGAAAGAGGTGGTGGGTGAGATCCCAGCCGGGCACGCGGACAGGATCCTGCTCGTTGACGATGCGAGCTCAGACGCGACAGTCAGCGTCGCCACGGCACTCAGCCTCGACGTGATCCGTCACAAGAAGAACCTCGGCTACGGTGGGAACCAGAAGACGTGCTACCGGCACGCGCTCCAGATGGGCGCCGACGTCGTGGTGATGCTCCATCCCGACGGCCAGTACGATCCCGCGATTATTCCCAACCTCTGCAGGGTCATCGAGGAAGGGGAAGCCGACATCGTGCTTGGATCGCGCTGGCTGGGCCTGGATCCTGCGAAGGCCGGGATGCCGTGGTGGAAGATGCTGGGCAACCGGTTCCTGACGGGTGTCGAAAACCGCGTGCTCGGACTTCACCTGTCCGAATACCACACCGGTTACCGCGCCTACTCGCGCCGATTCCTCGAGGCGATTCCCTTCCTTGAAAACAGCAACGACTTCGTCTTCGACACGCAGGTGCTGATCCAGGCGGCAACCTTCGGGTTCAAGATCGGTGAGGTGCCGGCGATTGGGAAGTACCACGAGGATGCGAGCTCAGTGAACTTCCAGACGTCGGCCGTATACGGCCTTCAGACGTTGGCGATGCTGGTTCGGTACATAGTCCACCGCGCCGGGTTCCAGAGCAGATGGCTTACGCCATCGTCAGATTCCGACAAAGAGGCGCTTTCGGTAGGCAAGGTAGCCCACCACGGCCACGTTCAGTAGCAGCGCTCCGATCTTGAAGAGCGTCACCTGGTGCATCACCTCGTACGCCTCGTAGGGGATCAGCAGTCCGGTCGCGATCACAGTCAGGTACTCGGCCCAGCGGCGCCGCATGGCCAGCCCGACGCCCTCGGTGCCCTCGAGCAGCGCGTATACGATCGCTCCGATGGCGAGCAGGGTGGTGTGGCTGAAATTGCCGATGTATAAGACCACCTTCAGGAGCAGATTGACGATGAGGCTGTTGCCGGCCGCGAGGTTCAGCTGGTCCTGGGCGTAATCAGCCCAGCTGGTCAGTACGCCGGTCTGGCCTGCTACCAGCAGCCCGATTGCCAGGGCGATGAGTACAGCGGCCTTGATGATCCGCTCGACGATGATGACCTTGATGAACGCGTCGTGCTCGCCTCCCATACGGCCGAGCTCAGCCCACAGGCGGGCGAAGTAATGGGGACGAGCTGAGGCGCTGTTCGGGTTGGCTGGGGTCAGCCCGTGTGCTCGCGGTGTTCGCGGAACAGCATCACCCGGCACGTCGCGTTCTTCAATACATACGGGACTGTCTTACCCAGGTTGAACTCCCCGAACCTCCGCTTGTATGGCAGTCCCATCACTATCAAATCCGCGCCCCACTCCACCGCCTCATCCACAATCGCCGGCCCCGTATCCCGGGCCTGAACCAGCTCCGTCTCGACCGGGAGGTTGGTCTCCGCCGCCAGCTGTTCCACCTCTTCGAGGATCTTTTCGCCTCGCTCCACCACCTCATCCAGCACGGCCCCCAGTGGCAGCGAGCGATTGACCTCGATGATGTGCACTCCGTAGAGCCGTCCTCCCTGCGGATCGGTCATCCGGCAGGCAAGACGGACGGTTTCGGGGTCGATGCCCTGGCCGCCCACTGCGACCAGCACCTTCTTCGACATCGGCGAGTGCGAGTGGTCGGCCATCAGTGCTGGGGACCCCGGCGCACACGCCTGACCAGGACGTAGAGCCCGAAGCTCCACGAGATCAGCACAGTGGCCCCGGCGATGGCCTGGGCGGCAGGATCCAGCCCTCGATGGCCGGCCAGGTACACCACAACCCAGACCCCAATGCCGAGCGCCATGACGCCCATGAACGTGAATGGGAAGCGCAAGCGTCCAAATCCTAACAAGTGCTGAGCCGGCACCAGCCCTTTCGGGAGCGAGGCGGTGCCTCCCTATAATCAAGCGCCTTGAAGCTCCTCATTATTGGCTGCGGTCGGGTCGGCTCGCAGCTTGCGGCCGATATGGACAAGGCAGGCCATGAGGTCGTGATCATCGACCGGGATCCCAACCAGTTCTCTCGCGCTGCCTCGCGTGGCGTGCTGACCAATGATTTCAGGGGCAACCAGGTCGTCGGCAACGGCACCGACGCGGACGTCCTGCGCAGGGCCGGCATCGAGGACGCCGACGGCTTTGTCGCCGTAACCGAGGGCGATAACCGCAACATCATGGCTTCGCAGGTGGCCAAGCACATCTTCAAGGTGCCGCGCGTCGTCGCGCGCATCTACGACCCCGAGCGTGCGGAGGCCTACGAGAAGCTTGGGCTACACACGATCTGCCCGACCATTGAAGGCGCCAAGGCGATCGAGAAAACGCTGTTGGAGAAGAAGTAGCGCGATGTACGTGATCGTGGTTGGTGGCGGCACAGTGGGCTACTACATGTCGCGCGACCTCCTGGAGCGCGGGCACGAGGTGACGCTTATCGAAAGGGATTCGCGCAGGGCCGACTGGCTCGAGACCCAGCTGGGCAGCATTGTCATGAGGGGCGACGGCTGCGAGGTCAAGTTCCTATCGCAAACAGGCATCGAGCGCGCCGACGCGATCGTTGCGGTGACGGCGGACGATGAAGACAACCTGATCGCTCTGCAGATGGCGAAGCGGCACTTCAATGTGAAGAAGACGATTGCTCGCGTCAACAATCCATCCAATGTCGAAATCTTCAAGACGCTTGGAGTCGATGAGGCGGTGTCCGCAACAGAGGTTCTGCTCGGAGCACTCGAGCCGCCGATTACGACCTGACCCGGGAAAAAGAAAAGGACCGCTCGAAATGAGCGGCCCTTTATCGGTCGTTCCTTAGGTCGACTTGCCGATCCTGTAGATCTTGGTGCCGCAGAACGGACACGTCCCGACTGTTGCGGGCTTGCCGTTCTTCATCGTGATCGGCTTGGGGTCCTTCATCTCGACCTTCTTCTTGTCCTTCAAACAATAGCCTTCCATTTACGCCACCGCCTTTCCAATTTTGTAGATCTTGGTCCCACAGTTGGGACAAGTCCCAATGGTCGCCGGCTTCCCGTTCTTCATCGTGATCGGTTGAGGGTCTTTCATCTCGACCTTCTTTTTGTCCTTCAAGCAGTATCCTTCCAAACTGTTCACCATCCTTAGTTATTAGATCCGTTTCTGGGGCTGGACTAACCCATTCTAAGGGTGCCTCCAGACCGAGATCAACCCCAATTCAACCTGAATTCAGGCGATCGTGCTTGGAGGCCTCGAAAAACAGGCTGGGAATCGGCGTCGAAATCGCGCGATTATTCCGCGCTTTTATCGGCTTGCTTGGCCACGAAGACATCCCTAAAGGCTATCGATTGGAAAGCCCGCAATGATCACGATTCGCGGCGGATGGATTCTTCAACCTCAGCCACACGGTCTTCCAACTGCTTGTGTGTTGCCCTCGCGATGCCTTTCACTCCAACGGATGAGATGGTGATCGACGCGCACGCAACGCCCCAGACGAGCGCATCCTGAAGACCACCCGGCTGGCCGCCGGTGGTGAGCCACCGGCCCAGCATGCCTCCAGCCAGTGCATCGCCCGCGCCTGTTGAATCCACCACCGGCCGTTTCGTCAGCGCCGGAATCCGGACCACCCCGAACTCGGTGTAGGCGGCAAGTCCGAGCTCGCCCGATTTGACGACCAGGCCTTGAAGCCACCATTGGCGCCGGAACTCTTCCGGGTCCTTTCCCCCGAGCGCAGCGAACTCCTCGTGGTTGCAGAAGAACCATGCTGCCCTGCGGAGGACATCCCTCGCCTCGGGTGGTCGGGCGAGGACGTAGGAAAGCATGGCATCCGCCGCGAGCAACTTGGCGCTGCCGAGCACGGCTGCCATGACCTGCGCCTGGCGATCCGGCCGCATCGAGCCCACAAACGCCCAGCCATCGAATCCGGTAGGCAGGGCGGGTTCCCACTTGTCGTAGATGTCGTCGCTGCTGCCAAGGTCGACGTTGCGGCCGTGCTCCTGGTGCGCTCGCCATCGATAGGTCGGCGAATCGAGGATTTGAAGCAGCTCGGTGTCGATCGGCCTTCCGCTGAAAACGCGTGCAAGCCGTTTGGCTCCGTCGACACCGACTGGAGCGACGACCTTCACTGGAACTAACAAGCTCGCCGCCAGCGCGAAGTAAACCGCCGAGCCTCCCAGCGTCTCCACCACCTTGCCAAAGGGCCCATCGCGCGTGTCGAGGGCCACCGAGCCCGCCACCAGGAGCTGCGGTTGCCGCTCAGGCACGCCGGCCGGTTCCGCTGCTCGCTGTCACGACATGGCGCGCATCGCGCAGCTTCTCCAGGAAGCCGGCTGGATCCTTGTACTGCTCGATCTCCATCCAGCTCCGACCGAGCTCTTGAATCCCATGCGCGTCGGAACCCGTCGCGGTGACCTTTCCCAGGTCGGCCGCCAGCCTGGCGGCAGCCGCGTTGGCGCCTGCTTCACACCAAGGGTTATAGGTTTCGATGATGTCGATGCGACCGGCCAGCTGAACCACGCGTTCAGGGCGGAAGTTCGCGCGGCGGCGATCCAATGGATGTGGCAGGTAGGTGAGGCCTCCCATCTCGTGGATGAGGTCCATCACCTCCTCAGGCATCAGGTAAGGAGCGACGCGGCCCGTGATGAAAAGTCCGATCACCTCACCCTCGCGCGTCTTCACTTCCTCACCGACGATCGTCATCTCCGGAGCCACCCGCGCCAGCTCGAGCGCGCCTTCGACTGTGTTGTGGTCGGTGAGCGCGATGCGGTTCAAACCGCATTCTCGGCTCCGATCGATCAGCTCCTGGAGGGAGCTCTGGCCGTCATGCGAATAGTTTGAATGGAGGTGAAGGTCGACCCGAAGCAATCCGTCAGGCCCTTTCTGCACGCTGTTCCGCGCACCAGGTCCCGTTACAGCGTTGCGGTCGCTTCTCTGAGCATCCGCTCCCTGGCTCTGGCGAAAAGCGGGATCACCTCACCGGGGCCGCGGCTTCGGCACGCTTGCTCCATCAGCGCGGACTGCGCGTCGTAGATGATCTCCATCACCTGCTCAGGGCGCCGTTCGCGACCGAGACGGCCAGGCAGCTCGGGATGCGCCTGTCGAAGCACGACGGTGAGCCGCGCCACCAGCCAGGCCGGCACGATGCGAATCTCCTGGACCAGGCATTCCTCGACCCAGAAGAGAAGTTCGTCCGATTCCTGCAGCACGCGACGCGGCGTCATCGCGCGACGTCTCCTGCGATGCCAATGCAGGTCTCGTTCCTGCTCTTCGACAGTCTGCTGCAGCATGGCTTGCAACCCACTATATCAGCGGGTTACGAGGCCCTTGCTGCGCAATGTGCGTTCAGGATGTGACCAGCTGTTTGCTCACCGGATAGACAAGCGTTCGCCAGGTTCCGGCGGCAGGAATCAAGTGCACCTGGCGGTCGAACGTCCACTCTCTCCATTGCTGGCGGACGCGGTAACGCATGACCATGCGCGCCACGTTGCTGTAAGTACGCCGGTGCAGCTGGTCGGTCCAGCCATCGACCACTGCAACGCTGACGACCTGCATGTCGAGGAGCTCCGTCTCGGCATCCAAGCGGGGCATATCCCGGATGAATGCATCGCGGCCGCCCCATGCCCGCTGGGCATCCTCGGCGAGCATCTCCCACATTTCCTCGAAGCGACCCTGGGCATGGAGCTTCATGAACTGCCTCTCGAAAGTGGCGGGTGCGACCGACATCACAGGCGGTCGCTGTAGCTGCGCGGCGTCGCCCCGAGAGCGCATGAAATCGTCCTCGGGCTCGGTCGCGAACTGCTCCGAGAACCACGCAAACACCCAGGCAACGACCGGCTGGCGGCGCAGCCGATGCAGGAAACCCTTGACCATTGACGCTAGATGTAGTGTGATGTCCCCAGACTGTATACAGAATGTGGATAACTCGCAACCCCTCACTGCCAGTGCCGCCTTCTACGCCGTCCTCTGGCGACCCCTTCGAACGGTGAGAGGTTGATCCGGATCGGCGTCTCCGCCTGGCGGGTCGGTCCTCGACCCCAGCGACCTCAGCCGGCCGCCAACCGCCGCACCACCGCCGCCACGTCCGCCAGCGGCAACCCCACCGGGCAGGCGGCGGACGCCGCCTCGAGGTCGGCCTCGTCGCCCTCGAGGTCGGAAGACGCGTCGGCCAGCCTCGCGTAGAGCCTCATATAAGACGAGGCCAGCTCGGGCAATCGCGTTTTGCCCAAACGTCCCGCAGCGAGCGCGCACAGCCCGCAATTGATGCAGCCGATCAGTCGCGGGTGAAGCTCGCGCTCCGCGGGAGTCAAAGGACGTATGCCACTTGCCTTGTACATCTCGATCAGTGCCGGCAGCTGCGATTTGGGTCGCGTCAATCGGCGCCGCGCGAGATGCAGCCCGTACGCCCATGCGAGCTTCGCCAGCGAGTCGGTACGGCCCACTAGCGGAGTCCTCTCAACGCGCCCTGAGCGAGCTCTTCTTGTGCCCAGCCCGAGTCGCCCAGCACTGGAGCGCGGCCCAGCCACGAGCCCTGCACGAACTCACGCACCGCGTCGAACCGTTGTGAAGCGCTCCAGCCCAGCTGCCGGCCGATGATTTCAGCGGACCGCATCACGCACGCCGCACCGGCGCACGGGCCGGCTGCAATGCCAACACGACGGAAGGCATCGGCCAGAGTGCGCACCTGCTCATGGCGCGCGGCGTAAGCAAGCTCTGACTCGGTGAGTGGCTCGCACCGGCACACGATGCGGCCGGCATCCGACTTGTCGAGCACGTCGCCGGCGCGAGAGCCGTGGCGGCTCTGCAACTTGATCGCCGCCAGGGCTGGGATGCCGAAACGCTGCCCGAGCTCCGCGGCCGGCTCGAGCTCCGACTCGCTGCCGGGCAGCGGGCGCACGGCGGTGGTGCAAGGCGCCTGGTGCCCGAGCTTGCGACAAACCGCGTCGCTGGTCTCCTCGGCCATCAACCTGTACATCGACAGCTTGCCGCCGGCGATGGTGATGAACCCTTCCGCACCGTCTGAGGAGTGGTCGATCACCTGATAACGCCGGGACAGCTCGTCTTCGTATGGCCTCCACTTGAACAGCGTCGGCCGCACGCCCGTCGTGGTTCGGACGGGCCTGTAGTTCCTGATGGCAGGAAAGATGCGCTCGAATGCCTGGAGGAGGTAGTCGACCTCGTCCCCGTGAACGTCGACCGAGTCGAGGTCTCCGTAAAAGTCGTCGTCGGTGGTGCCCAGCAGCGTGAAGCCGCCGTGCGACACCATCAACACGTCGCGACCATCGACGGTCTCGGCGCTGAGCCCGAAATTCGAGATGCGGTACGGGTAGACGATGTGAATCCCCTTCGCGGGTCTCAGCTGCACATTGGCGCCCGCCATACGGCTGACCTCGGGAACCCAGGGCCCGGCGGCGTTGACGACCACCTTGGCCCTGGCCTCCGACACGCTTCCGTCGGCCGCCCGGTAGCGGACTCCGATCACGTTGGCCCCGTCGCGAAGCAGCTCGATCACTCGGGTGTGATTCATGGCGCGAGCGCCGTTGGCCACGGCGTCCTGCACGTTGGCGAACACGAGACGGTGTGGGTCGACGCCCCACTCTTCCAGGGTCACTGCTCCAACGAGGTCGCTCGTGAGTCCCGGCTCGGCCTGGCGCGCCTCGTCGGCAGTGAGGCGAACGTGAGGGTTCGACTTCTTCAGCGGCTGAAAGCGGTCGTACACCTCCATCGCCGTCTCCATGCGCTCGATGTTGTTCCTGTCATGAGGGAGGATCGGAAGGAGGAAGGCGACACGGTAGACCATGTGGCGCGCGATCGTCACGATGAAGCCGGCGTCTTCGCTGGAGCGGCGCGTCGTGTCCCAATCGAACTCGAGATAGCGAGGGCCGCCGTGGATCATCCACGTCGACGAGCCGCTGGTGCCTGCGCCCCAGTCGCCTTTCTCCAGGAGAAGGACCGACAGACCGCGCAGTGAAAGATCGCGTGCAATACCGGCGCCGGTCACCCCACCGCCGATGACGCAAACGTCGTGAGCGCTCGGCGCGCTCAACAGTCGATCAAGCGCGGGCCGGCCATCAGCTCAGGTGACTGCTTCGTGTTGCTTTTGAAACTCTTCGATGATGGCTTTAGCAAGGTGTGCGGGCATCTCATCGTAGTGTGAGAACTTCTTCTGAAAGCTGCCGCGACCCTGCGTGATCGAGCGGAGGTCGAGCGCGAAGCGCAGCATCTCGTGCTCAGGCACCGTGGCCCGCACCTTCTCATACCCGTCGTCGGGTTCCGTGCCCAGGATCTTGCCGCGCCGTCCGTTGATGTCCGACATGATCGCGCCGAGATTCTTCTCCGGCACACGGATGTCCGCTTCGACGATCGGCTCGAGGAGAACAGGCCCGGCATCCAGGGAGGCCCTGCGTATCGCCATTGAGCCCGCGATCTGGAAGGCCATGTCGTTCGAGTCGACCTGGTGGAACTTGCCGTCGACGAGCGTGACCCTGACATCGACCATCGGGTAGCCGGCGACGACGCCCTTGCTCATGTTGTCGACGATCCCTTTCTGCACGGAGAGCCGGAAGTTCTGCGGGATCGAGCCGCCGAAGATCTTGTCCTCCCAGACGAACCCTTCGCCGCGCTTCGTCGGCGACACCTCGATCACGCAGATCCCGTACTGGCCGTGCCCTCCCGACTGCTTGACGTGACGACCCTCCGCGCGGCTGTGACCGGAGACCGTCTCGCGGTACGCGACGCGCGGGGTCTGCGTCGTCGCCTCCACTCCGTACTTCCTCTTCAGCTTTTCGAGCGTGACATCGAGGTGGACGTCGCCCAGGCCGGCGATCACGAGCTGGTGGGTCTCCTCGAGGCGCTCGACGTGCAGCGTCGGGTCCTCTTCGCTCAATCGTGCCAGCCCGCTCGAGATCTTCTCCTCGTCGCCGCGAGCCTTCGGCGTGATCGCCACACTGTAGGCAGGGCCCGGGAGGGCCAGCGCGGGTAGGGTGCCACCATCCTTGACTCCCAGGGTGTCGCCGGTGAGCGTGTGGGCGAGCTTGGTCACCCCTCCGATGTCGCCCGCATGGACCTCGGCCGTCGCCACGTGCTCCTTGCCTCTCGGAAAGAAGATCTGGGCCAGCCGCTCCTCTCCGCCCTGGCTCAGGTTGGCCAGGTGCATGTCGGCCTTCACGCTTCCCGCCGCAACCTTGAAATAGCTGACGCGTCCGAACTGGTCGCCGCCAGTGCTGAACACAAACGCCTTCACAGGCTTGTCTGGTTCGCCTTCCGCCGGCGGCAGGAGCTCGCAGATAGTGGACATCAGAGTGCGAACGCCAAGCAACTTCGTGGCTGAGCAGCAGACGACAGGCGCCACCTTCCCGGCAAGAATTCCCTCGCGTAGTCCGCGCTGGATCTCCTCCTCACTGAGGGTTCCCGCATCGAGGTACTTCTCGAGAAGTGCATCGTCGCTCTCGGCCGCCGCCTCGATCAGCTGGCCGCGATTCTCCTCGACCAGCTTCTTCATGTCGTCAGGTATCGGCGCCTCACCACGCTTGCCGTCCGGCGTGGTCACGAAAGCTTTCAGGTGGAGAAGGTCGACGATGCCTCGGAAGTCGTGCTCAGAGCCGATTGGGAGGTGAAGCGGAAAAGGCCGGGGGACCAGGTGTTCGCGCATGGCGGCGACGACGCCGTAGAAGTCCGAATTCTCCTTGTCCAGCTTGTTGACGACTACGATCCGAGGCTTGTTGGTGCGGTTGCAGTACTCCCACGCGACCTCGGCGCCGACCGGCAGCTGACCGCCCGGTCCCACCACCACCAAGGCTCCCTCCGCGACCCGCAAGGCGCTGAGGACCTGGCCGGCAAAATCGAAGAAGCCGGGGGCGTCAAGAATGTTGATCTTGTAGCCGTTGTGCTCGACGAAGGCCACGCCCAGGTTGATCGAGATCTTCCGCTTGTGTTCCTCAGGCTCGAAATCAGTGGTTGCAGTGGCCAGGTCGGTCGAGCCCATCCGGGGGATCGCGCCCGAAGCGAAGAGCATGGCCTCGGCGATCGAGGTCTTGCCGTCATGCGAGTGGCCGAGCAGGACGACGTTCCTGATCTTGTCGGGCGCGAACTCAGCAGCCATCCACTCCCCCAGCACCTTCAGCGGCAACCGGCAGCACAAGTAAGTTTAAGGTCGGGAAGCTGGCCGAGGGTCGGGATTAGGGGACGGTTGGCTTGGGTATGATCTGATACCTATGAAGAAGAAGACGGCATCCATCGAAGAGGTCCTGGCCGCTGTCGAAGCTGCGCGGGACAAGGTGATGGCCGACGAGGTCAAGTCGCTGACCAAGCTGGGCATCCCCAAAGCGATGGCCTACCAGATGATCGCGAGCAGGTTCCACCAGAAGGTGGGAAACCAGGAGGAGGCTGAGCCCGATCCGTTCGAGGGCAATGCGACCTCTTGGGAAGAGATCGGCTAAAAAGATCGCGGGTGAGGAGGCCCTCCCGCGACTGTGTCGCGGGGACCCCAAAGGTACCCCCTCCGAGTCGCGCAAGGTCCGGAGGCGCCTGGCACGGTGACTTGCTTGGTGTCGGCCGGAGTAAATCCGGCCTAGCGCTCCCCTTGGCATTGATTGGATTATTGGGGGCGTGAACCGCGCCCGCCGTCTCGCGCGCCTGTTGCGAATCCTCTCGGTCGTCATTGCCGAGCCAGGCCTCAACCCACTCGAGCTGGCCGAACGCGCCGGTGTGTCCGAACGTACACTGCGCCGTGATCTCATCCAGCTGCGAGAGCTTGGCTACGAGATTTCATACACCGGTGGCTACGAGGTCCAGGAAAAGCTGAACTTGGAGGGAAAGTCTGCGCCCCGCTCGCTCGGCCGCGTCTACGAACAGCACCTGGAGCTGCTGCGAAAGCAGCTGCCTAAGCGGATGGCGACCCAGGTGAGTGAAGAGGTCGACGCCTTGGCGCCGGCGGCGCTGGCATCGCTGTTTGCCACCGCGATCGAGAGACACGCTGGGAGCTCAGATTGAAACCGCTGGTCCTGATTCCCAGTGGTGAGTCGGATGCCGACTTCGCCTATGCATCAGGTTTTCCCGTGGAAACCGGCCTCTACATCCGGTTTGGGGACGGAGACGATGTGCTGGTGGCCAGCCCGCTGGAGATCGACCGCGCACGCGTCCAGAGCAAGGCGGCGCGAAAGCTGGGTTTTGCCGAAGCCGGCTTCGTCGACCACGGCGAGTTCGCGTCGTGGCCCCGGTTGGCCGCCAGGATGCTGCGGGAGAGGGGCCTGGAGGAGGCCCGGGTGTCGCCGCGGCTGCAGGCCGCTTACCTCGAAGAGCTCCGCTCCACCGGCGTCGCCGTCGACATCGACCACGAGCTTTTCAAGGCTGAGCGAAGGCATAAGTCCGCGCAGGAGGCAAGCTTCATCCGCGCCGCACAGCGCGCTGCCGAGGCGGCGGTGACCGAGGTCGTCCGCCAGCTGGCGCAGGCCGAGATCAAAGACGGCCTGCTCTGGCTCGGGGGCCGGCCGCTCACGTCGGAGCGGCTTTACGCGCGCGCCCAGCTGCTGCTGGGCGAGATGGGCTTCAGCTGCCCGGACATGATCGTTGCCGGATCGCCCGAATGCGCGATGCCTCACTTTCGCGGGGAAGGGCCGATCCGAGCCAACGCACCTGTGATCATCGACATCTTTCCAGCCGGCCGCACGAGCCATTACCACGGCGACCTCACCCGAACGGTGGTCGTCGGCGACGTCCCGGACGAGATCAGGCGGATGCACGCATCTACGCTCCAGGCGCTGGATGCCGGAATCGAGTCCATCAGGGCCGGCATTCCTGGCCGCGACGTCCATGCCGCCGTGTGCCAGGTGCTGGTCGACCGCGGGTACGGAACGACGACCAAGGGCTTCGAGGGCCCGGAGAGCGGGCCGAAGATGAACCACAGCACGGGCCATGGCGTGGGGTTGGACGTACACGAGGCCCCGTCCCTGCGTGGACCAAGCGAGGAGGCCCTCATGGAGGGCGACGTGGTGACTGTCGAGCCCGGGCTCTACCTGCTGGGCCTGGGCGGAGTCCGCATCGAGGACACCGGCATGGTCACGGCCAACGGCTTCGAAAACTTCACCACCCTCACCCGAAGCCTCGACCCCAAGGACTACCTTTAGGCCGGTTGGCTGCGGTGGCAGGTGGATTGCGACTCGAGCACGACGACCAGGTGACCGACGGCGTTTGCGCCAGGTGTGGAGCGCCTTACGACAGCGTCATCGGCGTCCTATATGAGGACGAGGAAGCGATCGCCATTTACAGGGCCGACCTGTTCGACCACTTCCATCGTGACTCAGAACCCCGCGCGGTCTTATCGATCGCGGTGGGTGACTGGCAGGACGGTACCGACCACTCCGACCGCTGCTCAGCTGCCATCGAGGCCTGGGCCGAGGGCGGCCGGGTGCGCATGGCTTTCAGCGACCGGGCCGGCTCACCATGGCAGGAGCTGGACGTCGTGAGCTGGCAGCTGTCCAGCAAAGAGGCAGAGGCCAGCCCGCTGCGGGAAGCATTCCTGCGCCTCGCGGACCACGTCGCATGCCACGATCGTCGCCTGCGAAGGGTCCTGGCGCCGCGGTCCTCGGCACCTCCTCTGTAAACCCCAGCTTTACATCCGGTATGATGCCCCGATGCCTCGGGTGGAGACGCTCGGCCAGCGCATCCGGCGCCTCCGTCACGACCGTGGCATGAGCCTCGCCAAGGTGAGCGGTGGCGATTTCAGTCGAGCCTTTCTCAACCAGGTCGAGCTTGGTCGAAGCCAGCCGTCCACCCGTGTCCTGCGCGTGATCGCCGGACGACTCGGGACCGAGGTCGACTACCTGTTGGAAGGCCGGCAGCCCGCGATGGAGCGGGAGCTGGCTCTCGAAAAGGCTCGCGTGCTGGTCGCTCGCGGTCATGCCCGCCGTGCGCTTGCCGCTCTAGCCACCGTGGCCGAGTCGTTCGACTGGCCCCTCGGCACCGACGCGAGGCTGTGCCAGGCGGAGGCCTTGATCATGCTCGGGCGCGACGAAGAGGCCGCCGAGCTGCTATCAGCCGAGAAGCCCGTGATCGCCGCGCAGCGCGACAACCACCGACTCCACCGTTTGCACTCTCTGCTGCGCGGCGAGGTGTTGTCGATCGGGGATGGCGACCTCGAGAGCGCGGCGCACGCTCATCTCCGATTGGCCGACAGGGCGCAGCGGGCTGCCAACAGCCACGATGCGCTGGAGCACTACCGCGCGGCGAGGGTCCTGCTCGAGGTCAGAGCCCCGACTGGAAGGTGAACTTGGGCGGAGGGTTGACGGTCGGCGGCCCGATCTCGAGCGTGATCACCTCATGTGCCTTCAGGACAATCGCGGCTGGATCGCCTGTGTAGAGCTGCGGCCCTGCGCCGGCGCCCAGATCCACATAGACCACGAGCGTCTGGTTGGGCGTAAGGATGAACGACGACACGTGCGTGGCGTCCAAGGGCTCCGGGGTCCCCTTCGAGGCCTGCCAGACCTTGAAGAAATCACCAAGCGTGAACGTGCGGCCTTTCGGCGACTCGATATGGATCACACCGGGAGACTCGGCGTGCATGTGCAGCCAGTAGAAGCAGGTGGTCAACCGGCCGACGTCGCTCGGGACCGAAACCTGGTTGCCCTGGTAAAGGATCTGCAGGGCGGCGTGATAGTGGACCTGGGTGTGCTCGAGCGCATCGCACGGGATCCCGTTCGCAGCCGGAACCACGACGGCGGGCTTCCCCTGGGACTGGACGACGCCATAGATGATCAGAATGATCGCCGCCACCACCAGGATGCCGCCGATTGCGATCGGAAGCAACGGCAACTCGGATCCTTTCTTGACCTTCACTGGCGGCCGGCGCCCTGACGTCGATTTCACCTTGGCACCCCGCACGGCCGCCTTGGTTCGGGTCTGACTCACTCGACTGATAGAATACCGACCTAACCTTTCTGGCCTCGGCCGGTGGCAACCGCCCCCGATCGATACGAGGCCTGAACCCATAGGAAGGAGGTCCCCGTTGCGGGATTACGAAGTTCTGTACATCGTTCGTGCCGACCTCGAAGACGACAAGGTCCAAGACATCGTCAAGCGGGTGAACACGCTCATCGAAAAAGCCGGCGGCTCGGTGGAGCGGACCAACGTCTGGGGCAAGCGCAAGCTCGCCTACGAGGTCAAGCACCAGAAGGAGGGCTCGTACGTCCTCCAGGACTTCCAGATCGGTCCTGACGGCATCCCCCAGCTCGAAGGTCAGCTCAAGATCACCGAAGAGGTTTTGCGCCACCTGATCGTGCGCAAGCCTGACAAGCCGACCCCGGCCCCCGTTGCACCGCCGCCGGCGGAGGTCGTCCTGGAACCCATCGCAGTGGATTCGAGTGGCGCGGCGGAACGGTTGGATGGTGCGGGTGTGGAGGACGCTTAGATGTCGAATCTCAACAAAGCGCTGTTGATCGGCCGTTTGACCAAGGACCCGGAGATGCGCTACACGCCAAGCGGAACGGCGGTGACGAACTTCAGCATCGCCACGAATCGCTGGTCGACGGGGCCGGACGGCGAGCGCAAGGAGCTCACTGATTACCACAACATCGTTGCGTACCCGATCGGCAAGAGAAACCTCGCGGAGACGGTGGCGCAGTACACGCGCAAGGGTGCGCTGGTTTATGTCGAAGGCCGCATCCAGACGCGCTCGTGGGAAGGCCAGGATGGCCAGAAGCGACGCGTCACCGAGATCATCGCCAACGACGTCCAGTTTCTCGAGCCGCGCGGTTCGGGCGGTTCGGGCGGTTCGGGCGGCTCGGGCGGCGGGGCCGGCGTTGCTCATGGCGCTCCCGCGGCCACGCGTGACGATATTCCCGCTCCGGACGACGCGCCTCGCGATGTCGACCCGGACGACATTCCGTTTTAGGAGAGACCGATGGCAGTAAACCGTCCACCACGTGAAAGCTCCTCCTCGTCGAGGGGGGGCCCGAAGCGCCAGCACCGCAAGGTGTGCAGCTTCTGCGTCGAGAAGATCCACTACATCGACTACAAGGAGATCTCGCGCCTGCGGCGCTTCGTGAGCGACCGCGGCAAGATCCTGCCGCGTCGCGTGACCGGCACCTGCGCAAGGCACCAGCGCCCACTGACCACGGCGCTGGAGCGGGCCAGAGCGATCGCCCTCCTTCCTTACACAACCGAACAGCACTAGGTCCGGCGAATAGCCGGACCGTTCACCTCCCCGGTCGCCGAGGAGGACGGCCGCGCATTAGCGTGGCGGGAGGGGGCCCCGGGCCTAGGCCCGGTAGAATTCACCTCGCCGCCGCAATCCCTTATCGGAGCGCGCCCAATGATCTTCCAGACCCAGCTTCGGATCCCCGGCCCGACGCAGCTGCCGGAGCGCGTCGTGCGCAGCATGAATCGCCCGATGATCGATCACCGCGGCTCCGAGTTCGCGGAGATCCTGGCGGAGATCACCACCGGCGCCAAGCGCGTGTTCAAGACGTCCAACGACCTCTTGCTTCTGACCAGCTCAGGAACCGGCGGGCTCGAGTCTGCGATCGCGAACCTGGTGTCTCCTGGTGACGAGGTCGTCGCCGCGCTGTGCGGCAACTTCGGCGAGCGGTTCGCAGCCTTGGCCGCCGCTTACGGCGCCGACGTGGTGCGCCTCGAGTTCGAATGGGGACAGCCGGTGGATGCGGCTGACCTGGCCGCCGTGTTGGAACGGCACCCGAACGCGAAGATCGTGCTTCTCACGCACAACGAGACGTCTACCGGCCTGACCAACCCGCTGCAGGCACTCGCCCGTGTCGCTCATGACGCGGGAAGAATCGTCGTGGTCGACGGCGTCAGCTCCATAAGCTCAATCGCAATTGAGACGGACGCTTGGGGTGTCGACGTCGCGGTGACCGGCTCACAGAAAGGCTGGATGGCGCCGCCAGGATTGGCCTTGGTCACCGTCAGCGACCGCGCGTGGGCGCAACAGTCGAAGGCTCGATCTCCCCGCTTCTACTTCGACTGGAAGGAAGCCAAGACCTGGGCCGACAAGGGCATGACACCATTCACGCCGGCGATCGGGGTTGTCTTCGCACTTCAGGAAGGCATGCGCATGCTGGAGGAGGAGGGTCTCGACGCTGTGTACGAGCGCCACGAGCGCCTGGCTCGAGCCACGCAGGCAGGCCTGGAATCTCTCGGCTTCCGGCTGTATGCGCAGGATGGCTATCGCTCGAACACTGTGACGTCGGCGACTCCTCCCCCCGGGCTCGACGTCGCCGCTCTGCGCAAGCTCCTCAACGACAAGTACGGCGTCGTGATCGGCGGCGGCCAGGGAAAGATGACGGGGAAGATGATCCGTGTCGGACACCTTGGCGCGATCGCCGCGGGCGACGTCGTCCAGGTTCTATGGGCAATCGAGCAGGCCCTCGAGGAGCTGGACATCGCGCCCTCCGACGGTCGAGGCGTGGCCGCGATCACCTCTTCACTGCAGGGCGTCGCCGCCGCGACCCGCTAGGCGACTTGCCCCGGATCCTGGTCGCCGACCCAATCGCCGAGGACGGTCTCGAGCGTCTGCGTCGGGCAGGCGACGTGACGGTCGTGAGCAAGCTTCAAGAAGCGGAGCTGATCAAGCGCATCCCCGACTTCGATGCGCTCGTGGTCCGCAGCGAGACGAAAGTAACCGAGTCGATACTCGCGGCCGGGCGCCGGTTGCGCGTCGTGGGTCGGGCCGGAGTTGGCGTAGACAACATCGATGTGCCCGCGGCGACACGCAGGGGGATCCTCGTCGTGAACGCACCACGCGGCAACATCGTCGCCGCCGCCGAGCACACGATTGCATTGCTGTTCGCGGTGGCGCGCTGGGTCGCGCAAGCCGACGCCTCGGTGAAGCGGGGCGAATGGACCAAATCAAAGTTCATGGGCACGGAGATCCGCGGCAAGACGCTTGGGGTCATCGGGCTGGGCAACGTCGGATCCGAGGTCGCGAAGCGGGCGCACGGTCTGGAGATGGAGGTGGTCGCCTACGACCCAGTCGTTTCCGTAGAGCGCGCAGAGCTCTTCAACGTCGAGCTGGTCAAGCTCGACGAGCTGCTGGAGCGGGCAGACTTCGTGACCATCCACGTGCCACTCGTCGAGGCCAATCGCAAACTCATCGGAGCCGCGGAGCTGGCGCTCATGAAACCGACCGCGAGGCTGGTCAACACGTCCCGCGGCGGCATCGTTGACGAGGAAGCGTTGTACGACGCGCTCAAATCGGGCCGCCTCGCGGGCGCGGCGTCAGACGTTTTCGTCAACGAGCCGGCGGGCGATCATCCGCTGTTCACGCTGCCTAACTTCGTCGCTACCCCTCACATAGCGGCCTCCACCTTAGAGGCGCAGGTGTCCGTCGCATTCGATGTCGCGGAGGAGGTCGCGGCGGTGCTCGCCGGCGACCTGCCGCGCCACGCGGTCAACGCTCCTTCATTACCGCCTGAAGAGCTGGCCTACCTCCGCCCCTTCGCCGGTCTCACCGAGCGCCTGGCCGCGCTTTACACGCAGCTGTTTGGCGGACGCGTGAGCGCGATCGAGCTCGACTTCGAAGGCGAGCTTGCCGAGCACGACGTCAACCTGCTGGTCGCGGCCGCCATCAAGGGAGTCCTGCAGCCGTTCACCGAAGACCGGATCAACCAGGTCAACGCGCGCCTCATCGCATCGAGCCGTGGCGTGAAGCTGGTCGAGCGCCGCAGCCCGGCCCATGGCAGCTACGCGAGCCTGGTCACCTTGAGGATCGACGGCCACGAGATATCCGGCACCGTGCTGATGGGTGAGCCGCGCGCAGTCCGTATCGATCTGTTTCGTGTCGACCTGGTGCCCGAAGGCCGCTTCCTCGTCAGCCGTCACGAAGACCGGCCGGGGGTGGTGGGCCGCTTCGGCACGATCCTCGGCGAGCACGACGTCAACATCGCGAGCATGCAGGTGGGGCGCGATGGACCCCGAGGCAACGCGATGATGATCCTCGCCGTCGACGATCACGTCGAGACTGACGTGCTGACGCGACTTCGGGAAGTGGATGGGATGTCAGACCTGCGGTACGTCGAGCTCCGGGGAGACTCCGACGGCTGACGTCCGGGCGTTTCCCGGAATTCGATACCACCTCGCGCGCGCAGGCGATCCAAGCGCTCTTGTCGCTCCGCCCTACGACGTCATCCCCGAGACGCAGCTCGACCGATACCGCTCACTTTCGCCGTACAACGTCATCCGTCTGATCCGGCCCGGCTCCGACTACGAGGGCGCGGCCAAGGCGTTCGAGGAGTGGTTTCGCGACGGCATCCTCGAGGCCGACCCTCCTTCGATGTACGTCCACGAGGTCGAATTTGGCGGCCGGCGGCGCCGGGATTTGATCGCTGCATTGCGACTTCAGCCCTACGAAGACCGGGTCGTCCTGCCCCATGAGAGGACCCACCGCGGCCCCAAGGAGGACCGCCTCGCCCTGCTTCGCGCCACCAACGTGAGCCTCGAGCCGCTCTGGTTCACGTACGAGGGGCGTGGGACCGGGGTGGCGGCCATCCTGGATGCCGTCACCGCACGCTCTCCGGCGGTCACCTTTGACGGGCCGGAAGGGACAAAGCACCGTCTCTGGACGGTGTCCGACCCGGCGCTCCATGCTGAGGTGCACGCCGCCATGAGCCACCTGCCGGTGCTGATCGCCGACGGCCACCACCGTTACGAGACGACGCTGGCGCACTCCATGGAAGTTGGCGGCGATGCCGACGCCGCCTCCCGATTTACGCTCGCCCTTTTGACCGACCTGGACGACCCGGGCCTGGAGGTGCTGCCGACGCATCGGGTGCTGAAAGCCGGAGTGGCGGTCACCGGGGGCGAGGACATGCCGTCGCTCGAGGCAACGCTTGCGGCGCTCCCTGGGCGGGTGGCTGCCGGAACCTATCGCGACCACCGCTTCCAATTGCTGGAATTGGAAGGGGAGATGGCCCTGGTGGAGTTACATAGGCAGGTGATCGACAACATCCTCGGCAAGCGGAGTCCGGAGGATTTCCTCCTTTATACGCGCGACGCCGCGGAGGCCGTTCGCTGGGTAGACGAAGGAGTGGGCACTGGCGCCTTCTTCCTGCCCCCGCCAGACCTGCGCCAGGTTTTGAAGCTGGCCCAAGAGGGCAAAACTCTTCCACAGAAGAGCACGTATTTCCACCCCAAGCCGCCATCCGGCATGGTCTTCCACAGGCTGGATCCAGACCGGCGGCTATAGTAAGGAACCCCTAGAAATGCCCACTTACGGTTACCGCTGTGGCAGTTGCGGCCACGAGTTTGAGATCCAGCAGAGGATCACCGCTCAGCCGCTTGTCACGTGCCCAAAATGCGGCGGCAAGCTGTCCAAGATGCTCTATCCGGCCGGCATCATCTTCAAGGGCAGCGGGTACTACACGACCGACTACAAGGGCAGTGGCAACGGCTCTGCCGGGTCGAGCAACGGCGTCGCTCCCGCTTCGGAGAGCAAGCCCGAAACCAAGTCGGAGTCGAAGTCGGAGTCCAAGGTGGAAACCAAGGCCGAGCCTAAGTCCGAATCCAAGTCCAAGTCGAAATCAGAGTCCAAGTCGGATTCCACCGACAAGAAGGAGTCCTAGATGTCAAACATTCAAACCGTTACCGACGCAGAGTTCGAGGCCTCCGTCCTCAAGTCCGAAATCCCCGTGCTTGTCGATTTTTGGGCAACGTGGTGCGGGCCGTGCCGCATGATCGCTCCGATCGTCGAGCAGATCCAGGTCGAGCTCGGCACCAAGGTCAAGGTCATGAAGATGGACATCGACGAGAACCCGGCGACCCCAATGTCGCTGGGGATCATGTCGATCCCGACCGTGATCATCTTCAAGGACGGAAAGCCCGCGGAGCGGAGCGTTGGTTACAGGCCGAACATGAAGGGCGACCTCACCGCGAAGCTCGAAGCGCTGCTCGTCTAGCCCGCTCCTCCGAGCTAACCTAGCCGTCGGGCTGGGGATGATCGGAGGCTGGTGCCTCCCGCGGTCTTCAAAACCGTTTGCGGGGCGCTGCTGAGGCGTCCTGGGTGGGTTCGATTCCCATCCATCCCCGCCAGACTTTCTTGAAGCCCTCTTCCA
>Ga0208849_1000682_pt1 | contig 29111 bp, 35 predicted proteins | sample NGESurdeep072012_10_FD_184470 | JGI IMG/M metagenome (GOLD analysis project Ga0208849, IMG submission 184470) | Arctic peat soil microbial communities from Barrow, Alaska - NGEE Surface sample 53-3 deep-072012 (SPAdes) | ecosystem: Environmental > Terrestrial > Soil > Wetlands > Peat ... | reverse complement strand
CGTTTGCAAAGACCTGCAACCGCGCTGCGGTTGGTGGAATTGTTGATCCGCCAGGTTCACCAATAACTGAATGTGCTGAACGGATCAATTTGCCGGCGCGACGGTGGACGGCGTGTAGTTCATGAATTTGTCCGCCCAGGCGATGAAGTATTTCATGTTCGACTGGTCTTCGTGCCCGCCGTCGTGCTGACGCCAGGCGAGCTGGCCGTCGAGCAGGCCGGTCTGGTCGGGCGGCATTTTGGCGACGTGATAGTCGTTGGTGTCGCCAATGTCCTTCGCTCCGAGCAGTCGGAACACCGCGCCGGCGTCAACCGTCGCCATGTAGCTGCCTTGATGGTCGAGCCAGTTGGCATCGCCGCGTTCCGGCAGGCCATAACTGATGAACGTGAGGCGCGGAGCGCACAGCGCGATCAATTCGTTGGAGTCCACCGGCAGGTCGTTGGCATTTTTTTTGCCGAAGGTGGCTTCTTCCGCGCCATATTTGATGAAATTGCCCGCCATCCAATGATATTCGCCAGTGCCGGTGAGACTTTCCACCGCTTCACCAAAATTGCGCCGGTGCGGCTTGGCGCCGCCTTCGCCGGAAGAACCGACAAGCACCATCGCGAAGCGCGGTTCAAAAGCCATTGTGATCAGAGCGGCCTTGCCGTAACGCGAAACGCCTTCGATGCCGACGTGTTTGGCGTCCACCGTGGAATCAGTTTCAAGATAATCCAAACCGCGCGCCGCGCCCCAAGCCCACGCGCGCAACGCGCCCCAATCGTCCGGCTTGCGCGGCTGTCCCTTGTTGACGAGACCGATAATGCCCCGAGTCAGACCGCCGGGATTTCCCCCGCGACCTCCGCCGCTGTCGTCCTGAATACTGCCGGGATTGATCGTCGCATAGCCCCAGCCGTTGGAGATCAGCATCTCTGTCGAAGAAGGACCGCCCCCGCCGAAGCCGCCCCGGCCGCGACCGGGCGCATTTGTTCTGCCGCCCGCCGCCAAACCACCACGCGGAAAGGCATTCGTTCCGGAAGCGTTTGTGCCAGCCAAGCCTCTGCCGAATCCGCCAAACCCAAAACCTCCAAACCCCGTCGGCGCGGGTTCTCCGGCCCGACGCGGAAGGCCGCTGCCGCCAAAGCCGCCGCCAAACATCATCAACACCGGCACCGGGCCTTTGACATTCGCCGGTGTGACGAGTGTCATCTGGATGTCAACCTTGATGGCGGGACAGGCGGAATTGTCCACATGGCCGACCAGTTGCTTGGCGACGACGGGAATGCCGCCGACCACGCGATCCGTCGCCTGGGTAACGATCTCCCATGTCACTTTGGGCACGTTCTTTGGCACGCGACCGATGACTTCGCGTTCAAAGTCTTCCACGATTTCCGGCCGGCGCTGTTGCCACCACATTTCCGGCGTCGTGACTTTCTGTCCGTTTTTCAAAGTCAGCGCGTCTGGATAATCAGGGTAAGGATTCGCCTTGGCCTGATCGTAATTGGCCGCGTCGGGCGCGTTGACCTGGCCGCTCGGCCCGGGCCGCAGCTTCGTGATCCCCAGTTGATCCATCATGTTTTGATGATCCTGCGCGGCGGTCCAATTGAGCGGCGCGGGCGTTATGTTCGTGGTCTGCGCCGGCAGGCGGCCAGCGGCAACCGCCAGCGCGACGGCGACGACGAAACAGCAGGATGGAAAACGCAAGGATGGTTGGGTGCGGTTCATGGATTTGTAGATGGAAGTTGGGACTGATTGAGAAATAACGCAATTTCACGCGGACGCAAACGAAAAAATGCGGATTTCAGCAACCCCGAACATTTTTTAGTTTGGGCATTTGGGCGGCCAATGCGCCGCTCGTAGTGGAGATCGCCAAAAATCCGGGCGGCAAATTCCGCCGCCACCGCCACGGAACGAATCAAGTGCGCGGCAAAATTTCAATCCCGTTGATCTTGGGATTTTCCACGTTGGGCGTGAAGGTGATGTTCAATTTGCCATCGGTCACATCCACGTCCACGCTTTGAACATAGGCTTTGCCGAAACCACCGGCTTTGACCCAGATGTCAAAATCCTTGAACTCACGCTTCTGGACATCGAAAGAAAAAACCCGGTCGCCCGGCCCGGTGATGCCCGAATATACCTCCGCAAAAAGAAGTTTCACGGTGTATTTGCCGTTGGGAACGGCGAAATTGTATGCCGTCATCGAGTATCGTTCCGTGCGATACAGCGCCGGGTCGGGCGTGCCGGTGATTTCCGCGTCGTCCGCTGAATACGTTTCGCCATCCGCATATCCCTCATCCGCAAGCCAAACGTTGCCTTCGGAATCAGTCATTTTATCTTCGACGCCGGCCTTGATGCGAACCGGCGGAGTCACCGCGACGGGAACCGCCGCCGCAGCAGTTGCGTCCGATGCCGGCATCGCGGGCTGGGCTGCGGATGTCGGCGCAGGTGCCGAGGTTGTCGGCACGACGGCGCTTGCGGAGGTTTGTCCATTGTCCGATTGACAACCGCTCAACAAAGCAACAGCCAGCATGACGGCAAAACAACCGGCCCATTTCCGCGCCAAACGATTTGCATTGTTCATAAATTATCTTTGAAGTCGTTGAATTATGTTTCAACTAAAATGATGTGGCAGCGGGCTGGCGGCAAGAAAAAAATCAGGAACCGTTGCGTCGCGTTGAACGGTTCGGTCGGATGCTGCGCGCCGCGAACTAAAGCTCAAACACGAGTGCCGGCAAAGAAATAGCTCCCCCGCAGGACATCCCGCACAGGATGACGACTGCAAACAATCGGGCTGGAATTCCTGCCGCCCGGCGCGCGACGAAAAGACCATCCTGGGAAACATGAGAACATCCCGGCCAGGAAGATTGAAACTTGCCTCCTGCTCGAAGGCAGGACGCCGACGGCCAGTTGCTTCAGTCCTCAAGGCAACCTGCTTTTCCCAAATTCAGGCGTTGACAGCTTTGAAAAATCTGGTTTAATTGCCGACCCTTTGCGGGAAAATTTATGTATGCCGTTTTAGAAACAGGTAGCAAACAGTATCGCGTCGCGGCGGGCGACAAGCTCGAAATCGAACGCCTTGAAGTCGAGGCGGGCAAGCCGTTCACATTTGACCGCGTGCTGCTCGTCAACAACGACGGCAAACTCGCCGTCGGCACCCCCACCGTCACCGGCGCGACCGTTGTGGCCGATGTTGTGGAACACAAGCGCGGCGAGAAAAAACTCACGTTCAAAATGAAACGCCGCAAGGGTTATCACAAGACCATCGGCCACCGGCAGGAACTGACCGTGGTGAAAATCACCGCAATCAACGCTTAAAATTTTATGGCACATAAAAAAGGTCAAGGCAGCGTCCGCAACGGACGCGACAGCGTCAGCAAACGGCTGGGCGTGAAGGAATTTGGCGGCACGTTTGTCTCCGCTGGCAGCATCATCATCCGCCAGCGCGGCAGCAAATTCATCGCCGGCAAAAATGTCGGCACGGGCCGCGATTGGACATTGTTCGCCCTCACCGACGGCAAAGTGCTGTTCGACAAAGGCAGCCGTCGCGTGAACGTCGTGGCCGAAGCCGTTGCCGCGAAGAATTAAATTTCGGAAAACACTGATCTCCAAAAATAAAAGCCGCCGGATTTTTCCGGCGGCTTTTGTGTTTCAATTGGAAATCGAAAGTCAATATGCGGCTTGCGCGCCTTTGATGGAACGCTTTTGCATCCACGGCATGAGCGCACGGAGCTTGGCACCAGTCTTTTCAATCGGATGATTCGCGCCCTTTTTGAGCAGCGCGTTGTATTTTTTGTAACCGCCTTGATATTCCTTCACCCATCCGCGCGCGAATTTGCCGGACTGGATGTCTTTCAGCGCGGCCTTCATGCGTTTCTTCACGCTCGCGTCAATGATTTTTGGCCCGACGGAAACGTCGCCCCATTTGGCGGTTTCGGAAATTGAAAATCTCATTCCGCTGATGCCCGCCTCGTTCATCAAATCCACGATGAGCTTCAATTCGTGCAGGCACTCGAAATAAGCCATCTCCGGTGAATAACCGGCTTCGACCAGCGTTTCAAATCCAGCCTGCACCAGCGCGCTCGCGCCGCCGCACAGCACCGTCTGTTCGCCGAACAAATCGGTTTCCGTCTCCTCCTTGAAATTCGTTTCGATGACGCCCGCGCGCGTGCCGCCGATGCCTTTGGCCCACGCCAGCGCGATTTTTTTCGCGTCCTTGCCGGGATTTTGATAAACGGCGATCAAGCTCGGCACGCCTTTGCCCTCGACATACTGGCGGCGGACGATGTGGCCGGGGCCTTTCGGCGCGACCATGATGACATTAACATTTTTCGGCGGAACAATCGTTTTGAAATGAATGGCAAAGCCGTGCGAAAACAAAAGCGTTTTGCCCGCGCTCAAATTGGGCGCGATGTCTTTTTCGTAGGCACGCGGCTGTTTGGTGTCGGGAATGGCGACCATGATGACGTCGGCGCGTTTGACGGCTTCCGCCGTGCTGAACACTTCAAATCCTTTTTCTTCGGCGACAGGAATGGACTTGCTGCCTTCGTAAAGGCCGATGATGACGTTGCAGCCGCTTTCCTTGAGATTGAGCGCGTGCGCGTGGCCTTGCGAGCCGAAGCCGAGCACGGCGAGGGTTTTGTTTTTCAACACGCCGAGATCGGCGTCCTTGTCGGTATAGACTTTTGACATAAAATTATTTGAAACGGATGCGAAGGCTAACAATGCGGAAGAATCCGGTCAATTTGCAAATTCAATTGTTCAGACAAGAATGAGAACGGATTTAACGGCCGCGAAGCCACGCCCGGACTTCGTCGTGATTCATAATATCAAAGGCGTGAAGATTTTTCCCGTCATGGATTAAAAGAATTCGCCATTGCAAGTGGACACGGATTTCGTAGGAACGTTTTCCCAATTTGCGAATTCCCAACCCGCCGTGCCGGTGAACATCGCCGAATGATGCCGCTGCGTTTGCGAGCGCATTTTCAAAATCGCCGTGAAGTTCCGCCGGAAATTGTCCCAGCCGTTTCCTGAATTTCGGCGTGGTAAAAACCCTGATCACAGTTTGCCGGTGAACTTTTTCAGTTTGCCAGCTTTACGGTCGGCGGCGATTTCAGCGAGAGCGGCGTCTTCGGCTGCCGTTGCCTGCTCCAAAGTCGCGCCGTATTCTTCCAGTGCGGGAAAATGGCTGGGGCGAAACGGCAGGCCGCGCAGTTTGACAAGCTGCGCGAAAAACATGGAGACCGCGCCGCTGGGCGAAACGCCGATTTCACGGCAAACCTCGTCAACTTCCCGAAGAAGACTGCGTTCAATGCGAAGACGAATTTGTTCTGTCATGCCTCAAATGTGACATTTTTGAGACAAACCGCAAGCCACATTCTGTGTGCGGAATGGTTTTCTCGTCGCGGCGCTCGGCGATCACCGCCAGATCGTCCAAATCTTCCCGAAGCTTTTCGTAATCTTCAATCGGCAAAACGACGGCGGTCTTTTTGCCTTTTTCATTCGTCAAAAATTGAACGGCTGCGCTCATGCTTGGAAATTAACGGTTTTCTGCAAGCGATTCAAATTCTTCTAAATAGCAATTGGTCAATTTTCAAATTCAAAACACCGCCGCCGCTCGCCCCACAATTCGCCCCACAATTTCTCTTGACGCCAGCATCTTTCACTCATAAACAAAGCAAAGTTTATGACTTTGGGAATGCGGCGATTTCAAGACGCGATAAACAATCCGTGGATTCACGGCCTTGCTTCCGCTTTAACTTTAATCAGCACTGCATGGCTTGCCGCAACATACAGCTTCGGCTTGGGTAAGCCAATTTACCCGTGGATTGCGTTTTCGGTCTTTGTCATCATTTGGGTCGTGGCAACGGTTTATTCGATTCGAATACGTCAAGAAAATCGTTGTTTTAGGTCAATGTGCCACCAAATGCACACGATTAATCATACATATCGCGATGCGCTCGCGCAGACTTTCAAGGAGGTTTCTCGTGAAACAAACAAAAAACTAGCAAAGACGAAAGCGCAAGAATTGGAAAAGGAAGTTGTTACTTCTGTTTGCCAACGTCTTGCAAAGATTTATTCGCTTCTTCTCCACTGCGATTGTATGGTTACCGCTAAATTGATCGTCCAAGATGGTGAAAAACTGTTCTGTCAAACTCTTGCTCGTAGTGAATCGTGTTGTAGTCGTGATAATTTTTCCAAAAAACTTTTCGCAGTAAAAACGGGCGAGAATACAGCCTTCGATACTGCGCTTGTTTATCAGTCCACAGGATTTTCACATTTTCACTCGTCGGACTTGAACAAGTTGAAGGATTACGCGAATGAACGCCAAAATTGGAAAAAGCATTATGTGAGTGCTTTGGTTGTTCCGATTCGATACGTTGACCTAAGAAAAATTGGACAGCCAAATTGCAGTGACGACCTCGGTTTTTTGTGCGTTGACACGCTGACGCCAAATCGCTTAAAAAACGATTGGCATTTGGCTTTACTATCTGGTTTTGCTGACCAATTATACAATTTTATGAGTTTAATGCGAGGAAAGTATCGTCTTTGGGAAAGCGGCACCGCCGATGCTTCTTAAGTTTGGAATAAATGATTGTTTATGAATAAAAAAGATCAAGCTAAAGGTCAGTTGCTCGTTCACATAACTGATTTCAACAACGATTGGAATCATTCGATGCTTGAACTGGCTTCGCGAGAACGAACTTTATACAGCGATGCAAGTTCGGGTTTTGAAGAGCGAGATTCCGGTTTCCGTGATAATGATTCACGGCGAACATCAGACGGCCACCGGCCTTAATTGTCTGTGGCTGGCCTTGCGGCGGCACAATTCATTTCCTCGGCAGCGCCGCCTTGCCCGTGCGCGTGATTTCCTGCACGCCGAACGTTTTCATCAGGTCGAGGAATTTTTCCACCTTGCTGTCGTTGCCGGTGATCTCGATGGTCAGCGACTTGGGCTGCACGTCCACGATTTTCGCGCGGAAAATGTCCGTGATCTGCATCACCTCGGCGCGCGACTTGGAATCCACGCCGACTTTCACGAGCAGGAGTTCGCGGTCCACATATTCGCCCTCGCTGAAATTCTGCACCTTGATGACGTTCGGCAGTTTGTTGAGCTGCTTGACGATTTGTTCGAGCGTCGCCTCGTCGCCGGTCGTGACGATGGTCATGCGCGACAATTTCGGGTCGTGCGTCGGGCCGACGTTGAGCGTGTCAATGTTGTAGCCGCGGCCGCTGAACAGCCCGGCCACGCGCGTGAGCACGCCGAACTTGTTCTCGACCAAAACTGAAATGGTGTGTCGCATAAAACCGTTTGGGAACGGGTGGAAAAATTAACAAGCGACGTATTTTCGGGCAAATCAAATCAGCGGTTCAATTTTCCCAACTGGCTGGTCACCGCGTGCGGCGTCCCAGCAATGTGCAAGTTCGTCTTCATGCAAGGCCGCCCATTCAATCACATAACCGAGCACGCGCGGCGGCAGTTTGCCTTGGATGACCGCCGGAGGCCGGATGGAAATCTGCGCGGCGAACTCGTTGTAAATCGCGTGAAAATGCGGCGGCAAATGTTCGTCCCGATACATCCGAATCGAGATGCCGAGGAAGCGGCTGATTTCAGGCATGGACGGGTTGCGGGTTTTGATCCAACAACGCTTCCGGTTTCTGGCCGGTCACTTGCAGCCAGAGCGAATCGGGACAAAAATCAATCTGGTCATTCCAAATCAATTCGCCGCAATCGCCGATTCGCGCTTGGCGAAAGTTTTCGCAGTTGTTCCAAAAAGCAAAAACGCCCGTGCGCGGCTTTGAAGAAAAATCCACTTCGCCTTCCGCGCCGTCGTTGAAACGCAGCCAGACGCGGTGGTTTTCGAGAACTTTGATGACGGTGATTTTTTTCATCACGGTTTCATTCTACAGCACGACGGGAACGCACTCAACTTGAAATCCTGCTTGGAACCTCCACTTTTCTGCTTGCTTCACCGGCGCGGCGGAGTTCTGCTTTGCCTCATCAAATGCCAAAACGCGTCTGCCAGCACTGCGGTCATCCGTTTGAAATTCCCGATTCGATGATCGGCGAAGATTTTCCCTGCCCGAACTGTGGCAAAAGCATTTTGCTGCCACGCCAGGCCCGCGCGAAAAACGAAAAAATGAAGCTGGTCGTCACGCCGCCGCCGGACGACCTTTTTCCCCCGGCCAAACTGGCCGGGATCGCGCAGCAAATCGTCGCCAACGTCCAGCGCGTCATCGTCGGCAAGCCGGAACAGGTGACGCTCGCCGTGGCGGCGCTGTTTGCGGAGGGACACATTTTGTTTGAGGACGTTCCCGGCGTGGCCAAGACGATGCTCTCGCGCGCCGTTGCGCAGAGCGTGGGCTGTTCCTTCAGGCGCATCCAATGCACGCCGGATTTGGAGCCGGAGCACGTCATCGGCGATTTCACGCAGGACCCGGTGACGGGCAAAAGGGATTTTCGCTTCGGCCCGATTTTTTCGCAGATGGTGCTGGTGGACGAAATCAACCGCGCCAGCCCGCGCACGCAATCGGCGTTGCTGGAGGCGATGGGCGAAGGCATGGTGACGATGGACCGCGTTTCCTACCGGCTCGAAAAACCGTTCATGGTGATGGCCACGCAGAATCCCATCGAGCAGGAAGGCACGTTCCGGCTGCCGGAGGCGCAGATGGACCGTTTTCTCATCCGCTTGAGCCTTGGTTATCCCGACGCCGCGCAGGAAAAGGAAATGTGCGTCCGCGCGCAGCAGCAGCATCCCATCGAAACGCTCCAGCCGGTGACGACCGGCGATGAAATTGTGAAATGCCAGCGCGGCGTGTGCGAAATCCGCGTCGGCGCGGACGTGTGCGATTATCTGGTGGCGTTGACGCGGGCGACGCGGGAGCATCCGGCGTTGCGGCTGGGCGCAAGTCCGCGCGGCTCGCTGGGCTTGTTCCGCGCGGCGCAGGCGCTGGCCGCGATTGAGGGAAAAGATTTTGTTGCCATTGAAGACATCAAGACCATCGCTGTGCCGGTGCTCGCACATCGGCTGCTCGTGCGCAAAGAAGCGCTGAAAGATTATCCCGACGGCGCGGCGGTCATCCGGGAAATTCTGACGCGGACGGCCAATTCTTCTTAACGCGTCGAGTGAATTAGATTTTGCAAATTTACATTTCTGTCCGACTGAAAATTTCACCCTTCGCCAGCCGTGTTTTCAATTTCTGCCCGGCTTTGACTTTCGCCGCGTCGCGCAAAACTTTTCCCGTCGCCGTGTCCATCGTGACAGAATAGCCGCGCGACAGCACCTGTTCCGGGCCGAGCGAATTCAGGCGTTTTTCCAGTTGCCGCAAAATTTCACGCCGCGCCTTCACCGTCAGTGACGGATTCGCGCGACAAAATCTTCCCGCCAGATTTTTCAGAAGCAGTCGCCGCGAACGCGCCGCCGATTTCAATCCGCGCAGCAGGCCGGATTGCAAATCGTCCAACCGCTGCAACGATTCGTCCAGCCGCCGGCGCGGATGCAGACGTGACAATCTTTCGGCGAGTGAATCAAAATTTTCAATCGCACGTTCCAGCTTGCGGCGCGCAAGCAGGCGCAGGCGCAACGGCGCGTCCGCCACAAATTCGCGGCTCGCAAAAACGTCTTCCGTGATGATCTCCGCCGCCGCGCTCGGCGTGGCCGCGCGCACATCCGCCACAAAATCCGCGATGGTAAAATCAATCTCATGCCCGACCGCCGACACGATTGGAACCGCCGATTCAAAAATCGCCCGCGCGACCACTTCTTCGTTGAACGCCCACAAATCCTCCAGCGCCCCGCCGCCGCGAGTGACGAGAATCAGGTCGAGTGGCGAGTGACGAGTGGCGAGTGACGAGTTGAACTCATTGAGTGTTCGGATTGCCACAGCAATTTCCTTCGCCGCGCCGTCACCTTGCACACGGCACGGCGCGAGGATGATTTCCAGCGCCGGATTGCGGCGTTGCACGACGTGCAGCACGTCGCGAATCGCCGCGCCGGTCGGGGAAGTGACCAGGCCGATGCGCTGTGGAAATTCCGGCAGCGGACGTTTCCGTTCCGGTGCGAACAATCCTTCCGCCGCGAGCTTCTGCTTCAGTTTTTCAAACGCGATTTGCAGCGCGCCGACGCCCTGCAATTCCACTTCGCGGACGATGAGCTGATATTGCCCGCGCGCCTCATAAACCGTCACGTCGCCTTGGAGCAAAACTTTTTGCCCGTCGGCGAGCAGTTCGCGCTGAGAAATTTTTTCGCGGCTGAACAAAACGCAGTTCAACTGCGCCGCCGCGTCCTTGAGCGTGAAATAGATGTGGCCGGAACTCTGCGCGCGGAGATTCGTGATTTCGCCGCTGACCCAGACCGCGCCGACCGATTTTTCCAGCAACCGTTTGATGTCCGCCGTGAGTTCCCAGACGGACAAGACCTTGCGCGTCTGTTCCGCCGGGAACAGTTCACCAAAATCCCACTGCGATTTGCCGGTTTTGCTCACGCGGAAAATTTAACCACGGATGGACAGGATGAACACGGATTTTTCCAAGCGTATTTCAAAGTTCAATTTGATGCGCCAGCTTGACCATGTCCGCCAGCGCGTTGACGTGTTTTTGAAAGTGTCCAGCGGGAACAAGAAACAAAATAACGCGATGAACCGGTTTGGCATCGAGTGAGTTGAAGTTGATCCCAATTTTTGAACGTCCCATCACATAAACAACTTCTGAAACCAAATCGGTTGATGCGTGCGGAAGAGCAATCCCAAACCCGATGCTGGTGGTCATCGCCAACTCGCGTTTTTTAACCGCGGCCATGATTGAATCGCGGCTGGCCTGCGAAATTTTTCGAGCGGCAACAAGACTGTCAACCAATTCATCAATCACCTGCCAGCGATCACCGGCCTGCAAATCAACGATCATTTTTTTCCGTGTTCGCGGATGACGGCGAGCATGGCGTCGGCGTCAGGGGATTTTTCGAGGGCTTCGCGGAAATCGGCCTTGTGGAGAAGTTTTGCGATGTTGGCGAGCGTGTGGAGATGTTTTTGAAATTGTCCCTGTGGCACGAGAAAGAGCATGACGAGCTTCACCGGCTGGTTGTCGAGCGCGTCGAAATTGACGCCGGCCTTGGAACGGCCGAGCGCGCCGACGACTTCAAAGATCAAATCGGTCGAGGCGTGCGGAATGCCGATGCCAAAGCCGATGCCCGTGGACATTGAGGTTTCGCGCTTCTTGACGGCGGCGGTCACGGCGTCGCGGTCGCCGGGCTGAATTTTGCCGGTGGCCACCAGGTTGCCAATGAGTTCGTCAATGGCCTCCCAGCGGTTCGGCGCTTTGAGCTGGGGAACAATCTGTTCCCGTCCCAAGATGTCGGCTAAATCCATAACTGGCGAGAAGCATGATGCCAAACACCCGGACAATTCAAGAATGAATTGCTAACAAATTTTCACAGCGTCAGAGGGTGTGATGCAGCCAGACCAAAATCCGGTCAGTGCTGTTCAACCACAAATGCAATGCTTGGATCAGTCCAACCCTTGCCGTCAGCAGCGGAATCCCGAACAGCAGCACGCAGACATTGCCGAGAAAAATCACCACGGCGGAAAACAAATAACCTTGCGACGTGATGTCCGACTGCCTCGTCTGCAAAACATGAAACGTCAGCGTGACGTGAAACGCATACGCCGCGCCGACCGCCAGATGAAAATAGACCAGGATACTCCGCCAATCCCAGATCAGGTGTCCGATGGCAAAGACGCCGATGACGATGACGGCGTAGAGCGGAAAAAAATACGGCGCGAGCGCGATGATGAAATTCGTCTTGGAAATGACGACATGGCCGCCGCTCGAAGTGACTTTCATTTTTTTCACCCGGCCGCCGAACAGCCAGGTCCAGAGCGCGTGCGTCAGTTCGTGGCCGAAAACGTAAATCCACATCGGTTTGGGCAGCAGGAAAAAAACCACGCACCAGCACGCCGCGCCGGCCAGCAGCGGAATCCAGACCGTGTCCGCGCCGTAGCCCGCGCGCAGCACCAGCCACAACGCCCGCGCTGCGCCGCCGCAGACCGGCAGCAGCAGCAGCGCAATGATGAACTTGGTCCACTTCGGCATGGCGGAAGAATTCAGAATTTGGAATTCAGAAGCCAGATTAAACCGCTCATCTGCGCTGATGGTCGCTAATAAATGGACGGCGCGATACAGTTGTTTTTAATCAGCGACAATCGGAGCAGATTAGCGGTTGAACATTTTTCCTTTCAACTTAAAATTCGCGCGATGACACAAAACGAAGTTCTCCAGGTTTTCCGCGACAGCGGCGCGCTGCTCGAAGGCCATTTTATTCTGCGCAGCGGCCTGCACAGCCGGCAGTTTTTTCAATGCGCCCTCGCGCTCCAGCAAATGCCCGTCGTCGAGAAACTCGGCGCGGCTCTGGCGGCGAAAGTGAAATCGCTTGGCGTGGTCACGGTCGTTGCGCCGGCGATGGGCGGACTCGTCATCGGCCAGGAAGTGGCGCGGCAACTGGGCGTGAGATTTATTTTCGTCGAGAAAGAGGAAGGCAAACTGGTTTTGCGGCGCGGGTTCAAGATTGCGCCGGGCGAAAAAATTCTTGTGGTCGAAGATGTCGTGACCAAGGGCGGGCGTGTGCAGGAGACGATTGACATTGTGCGCACCCACGGCGGCACGGTCGCCGGCGTGGCGATGGTGGTGGATCGTTCCAACGGCGCGGTGAATTTTGGCGTGCCGACGGTGAGTCTCATCGCATTGCAAGTCGAGACGTTTGATCCGAACCATCTGCCGCCGGACCTCGCGAAAACCCCTGCCGTCAAACCGGGGAGCAAATAAATGAACAACAAAGCAACAAAGTAACGAAGCCAAGATTTTCCACTTTGTTTCTTCGTTTCTTTGTTGTTGAACAGGACTTTCTTTGCGCCACGAAAGCTGCCCATTTCATTTTAACTGTGCCATGGCGTCACCAGTGGCACAGTTTTCCATTGACTTGATTTGGCTAAAATCATCGGATTTCCCTTTGTTTTCAATGCTGTTCAATATTTTCGCCCGGCGGCATTGAAATTGCACAAGAACCTTAAGCAGTTTATTCAAAAACAATTTACCAACTCATTTTATGGCAAAAGTATTAGGCATTGATTTAGGCACCACGAACTCCTGCATGGCCGTCATGGAAGGCGGCGAACCGCTCGTCCTCGAAAATTCCGAGGGCAAGCGCACCACGCCGTCGGTCGTCGCGTTCACCAAGACCGGCGAGCGCATCGTCGGCGACGCGGCGAAACGCCAGGCCGTCACCAATTCGCGCAACACGATTTATTCCATCAAGCGCTTCATGGGCCGCAAATTCGACGAGGTCACGGAAGAAGTGAAGCGCATGCCTTACAAAGTCGTGAAAGCCTCCAATGGCGATTGCGCCGTCGAAGTCGAAGTGGACGGCAAGCCGAAGCAATTTTCCCCGCCGGAAATTTCCGCGATGATTCTCGCCAAACTGAAAGCCGACGCCGAAACGCGTCTCGGCGAAAAAATCGCGCAGGCCGTCATTACTGTGCCGGCGTATTTCAACGACTCGCAGCGTCAGGCCACGAAAGACGCCGGACGCATCGCCGGACTCGAAGTTCTCCGCATCATCAACGAACCCACCGCCGCGTCGCTCGCCTACGGCCTCGACAAAAAGAAGGACGAGAAAATCGCCGTGTATGACTTGGGCGGCGGCACGTTCGACATTTCCGTGCTCGAAATCGGCGACGGCGTGTTTGAAGTGAAGGCCACGAACGGCGACACGCACCTCGGCGGTGACGACTGGGACAATTGCCTCATGGACTGGATCCTCGACGAATTCAAAAAGGAATCCGGCATGGACCTGCGCAAGCAGCCCGACGCGCTCCAACGCATCAAGGAAGAAGCTGAAAAAGCCAAGATCGCGCTTTCCAGTTCCACGACCTACGACATCAATTTGCCGTTCATCACGGCAGACGCCAGCGGGCCGAAGCACATCCAGAAAACTTTGACGCGCGCCAAAATGGAGCAGCTCACCGACAAGCTGTTCGAGCGCACCATCGCGCCGGTCAAGGCGTGCTTGAAAGACGCCGGCATTGACGCCGCGAAGATTGACGAACTCGTGCTCGTCGGCGGCATGACGCGTATGCCGCGCGTCGTCGAGACCGCGCACACGCTCGTCAACAAGCCGCCGCATCAGGGCGTGAATCCGGACGAAGTCGTCGCGATTGGCGCGGGCATTCAAGGCGGCGTCTTGAAAGGCGAAGTCAAAGACGTGCTCCTGCTCGACGTGACGCCGTTGTCGCTCGGCATTGAGACGCTCGGCGGCGTGTTCACACGGCTCATCGAGCGCAACACCACGATTCCCGCGCGCAAATCGGAAATTTTCTCCACCGCCAGCGACAACCAGCCCGGCGTCGAGATTCATGTGCTCCAGGGCGAACGCCAGTTTTCCAAGGACAACAAGACCATCGGCCGCTTCCAGCTTGCGGACATTCCGCCCGCGCCGCGCGGCATGCCGCAGATCGAGGTGACGTTCGACATTGACGCCAACGGCATTTTGCACGTCGGCGCGAAGGACCTCGGCACGGGCAAGGAGCAGAAAATCACCATCACTGCCAGCAGCGGCCTCTCGAAGGACGAAGTCGAGAAGATGCGCAAGGACGCCGAGGCGCACGCCGACGAGGACAAGGCAAAGAAGGAAGAAGTCGAGACGCGCAACGAGGCGGACAACGCCGTGTATCGCTCCGAGAAACTGCTCAAGGAAAGCGCGGACAAAATTTCCGCCGACGACAAGGGCAAGATCGAGACGGCGATGAACGCGGTAAAGGAAGCCTTGAAAGGCAGCGACGCGGCGGCAATCAAATCCGCGAGCGAGAAGCTCAACGAAGCGTGGCAGGCCGTGAGCGCGGAGCTTTACAAGACCGCCGCCGCGAAGGCGCAGGCGGAAAAAGGCGCGGCTGGTGCGCAACCGCAGCCGGAAGGTGGCGAGCCGAAGTCCGAGGAAAAGAAGGACGAAGGCGTGATTGACGCGGAAGTCGTGGACGAGAAAAAGTAACTGCGACAAATCAGCCAGCATGAGCGAAGAAAATCCCAATAAAAATCTGGAGTGGGGTCGCGACCCGTTATCGGAAGCAATAGACAATCAAATTGCAACGATGCCAGATCGGCCAAAAGTGGTTTTGGCGCTCATAAAAAATGGAAAAGAGTTTGATGGACAATACGAACGCGTGTTTGGAAGTCTAACAAGCAATTATTTGAGCACTTTGCCGTTGCTGGTTTTCAATTTGCCAATTCGGATTGTTTTCATCGGATTTGATGAAGCGGATGCCGCCCTGTCGCTGGCAATTACGAAGTTAAATTCTGAAATATGGGACGAAGGTGCAATTTACGTTGATGGAAAAGTAATCGCGTTACTAAAACGCCCAATCATAAAAGAACCGCTTTCAAAAGTTTATACAGGCGAAGAAAATTAAGAAAAAAGTTCATCGTGGGCGCGACGAACTTTGAAACCAAAATGAAATTGGCGCAGACAACTTTGTCCCGCAGGGACAGCCTGAAAATAGCCCGGCGTTTCAACGCCGGGAACGGATTGGTTTACGCGTCAAGTCCCGCTAGAGCGCAGTGAAATCAGTAAATGAAACCAACCATTTACATCGAGACGACGATTCCGAGTTATTATTTCAACTCGCGCCCGGAGGCGAGCATGGTGGCGTCGTGCGAGTGGACGCGGGATTGGTGGGATAATTACCGGCAGGATTACAATCTCGTGACCGGCGCGGCGGTGATTGAAGAATTGAGCGAGGGCAATCATCCGCTCAAGGCGCAGAAGCTCGGCCTGTTGGATGGCCTGACGCTGTTGCCCGCGACGGAGGAAGTGAACCGCATCGCAAAAGTTTATATCGCTTGCAAGGCCATGCCCGACGATCCGAAAGGCGACGCGCTGCATTTGGCATTGGCATCGGTCTATAAATGCGACATTCTGTTAAGCTGGAATTGCCAGCATATTGTCAATTACCAGAAGTCCGGGCATATCAGGCAGCTCAACACGAGTTTGGGTTTGCATGTGCCCGCGCTGTTGACGCCGTTGGAACTGTTGAACCGAGAAATAAAATGAAAACTAAAGACGACCCAATCATAACTGAAGTCCGGGAAGCGCGTCATCGCATTTCCGAAGCGCACGGCCACGACCTTGACCGGCTCACAAAACATTATCAGGAATACGAACGGGAACTGGCCAAGAGCGGCAAATACAAATTTGCCACGGAGTTTTTTTCGACTTCGACCGCCCCGGAACTGACGGCGGCAAAATAAATTTAGTCCGTTGAAAATTTTCCCGCCGCGAGTGCGGGCCGGGAGTTAATTAAGCAGTCAACAAAACAACAACCAAAACAAAGAACAAATATGGCATTGAACATCAAACCGCTCGGCGACCGGATTCTCGTTGAACCCGTCGAAGAGAAGGAAACCAAAAAGGGCGGCATCATCATCCCCGACACCGCCAAGGAAAAACCGCAGGAAGGCATCGTCGTCGCGCTCGGCACGGGCAAGACCAATGACGACGGCAAAAAAGTCCCCTTTGAAGTCAAGAAGGGCGACCGCGTGCTCGTCTCCAAATACGGCGGCACAGAAATCAAGATTGACGGCAAGGAATACAAGATTTTCAACTCGGACGACCTGGTCGCGATCCTGGAATAATTTAACCAACAACATTTAACCAATAACTGAAATAAAATTATGGCAGCAAAACAATTGATATTCGACGAGCAGGCCCGGCAGGCGATTCTGCGCGGTGTTTCCAAGCTCACCAAGGCGGTGGTCGCGACGCTCGGACCGAAAGGCCGCAACGTCGTCATTGACAAAAAATTCGGCTCCCCGACGGTGACCAAGGACGGTGTCACGGTCGCGAAGGAGATCGAACTGGAAGACCCGTATGAAAACATGGGCGCCCAGATGGTCCGCGAAGTCGCGAGCAAGACCAGCGACATCGCCGGGGACGGCACCACGACGGCGACGGTTCTGGCCGAGGCGATTTATCGCGAAGGCCTGAAGTTCGTCACCGCCGGCGCGAACCCGATCGGCATCCAGCGCGGCATCAACAAGGCCGTGGAAGCCGCCGTCGGCCATCTCGACAAGATATCCAAGAAGGTCAAGGACAAGGAAGAAATCAAGCAGGTTGCCACCGTTTCCGCCAACTGGGATACGACGATTGGCGACATCATCGCCGACGCGATGGACAAGGTCGGCAAGGACGGCACGATCACGGTGGAAGAGGCGAAGTCCATCGAGACGACGCTCGAAGTGGTCGAAGGCATGCAGTTCGACAAGGGCTATCTCTCGCCGTATTTCGTCACGAACGCCGAGACGATGGAAGCCAAGCTGGAAGATCCTTACATCCTGATTTTCGAAAAGAAGATCAGCAACTTGAAGGACATGTTGCCGCTGCTTGAAAAGGCCGCGCGCTCCGGCAAGCCGTTGCTCATCATCGCCGAAGAAGTCGAAGGCGAAGCGCTCGCGACCCTCGTCGTGAACAAGCTGCGCGGCACGCTCAACGTCGCCGCCGTAAAATCCCCGGGCTTCGGCGACCGCCGCAAAGCCATGCTGGAAGACATCGCCGTGTTGACCGGCGGCAAGTTCATCACCGAAGACCTCGGCATCAAGCTCGAGACGGTGGAACTCGCCGACCTCGGCCGCGCGAAGCATGTGATGATTGACAAGGAAAACACCACCATCGTCGAAGGCGGCGGCAAGAACAGCGACATCCAGGGCCGCGTGAACCAGATCCGCCGCCAGATCGAGGAAACCACGAGCGATTACGACCGTGAAAAATTGCAGGAACGCCTGGCGAAACTCGCCGGTGGCGTGGCCGTCGTCAACGTCGGCGCCGCGACCGAAACCGAAATGAAGGAAAAGAAAATGCGCGTGGAAGACGCGTTGCACGCGACCCGCGCCGCCGTCGAAGAAGGCATCGTTGCTGGTGGTGGCGTGGCGCTCATCCGCTGCATTGCGGCCATCGAAGCTGTCAAGGGTGCAAACGAAGACGAAACCATTGGTATCGGCATCGTCAAGCGCGCCGTCGAATCACCGCTCCGTTCGCTCGCCGCGAACGCCGGAGAAGAAGGCAGCGTGATCGTTGACAAGGTCAAGAAGGCCAAAGGCAACGAAGGTTACAACGTCGCCACCGGCCAATACGAAGACCTCGTGAAAGCCGGCATCGTTGATCCGAAGAAGGTCACGCGCAGCGCGCTTCAGAACGCGGCGTCCATCGCCGGTCTGTTGCTGACCACCGAATGCCTCATCACCGATATGCCGGAAAAAGACAAGCCGGCACCCGGCGGCGGCGGCCACGGTGGCGGCATGGGCGACATGGGCGGCTACTAATCTGGTAAAACGCCAACGGAGGAACCGAACAGACGCGGCTGGAAGAAATTCCGGCCGCGTTTTTTATTTAATTTTGTGTAAAGTATGCTTGACAAAGTGACAAGTATGCTTTACACTGGTTTTATTATGAATAACAAACCAAACATCCCCGACGAGATTTTTCTCGGTGGCAGCAAAGTGTATTCGTGGCGCACGGATTTGAAGGTGAACGGCTGGCTGATGGCGGCCGTGCTCATGTCCGGTGCCAGCGATTTCTTCTTCGCGCACCAGGTCAGGCAACTGGACGTCGCGTTGCGGACACTGATCGCGCTGGCTCCATTCTTCGTCCTTCTGCTCTGGATGCGCAACTTGGCGCAATGGATTCGCGGCATGGATGAATTGCACCGGCGCATCACACTGGCGGCGGTTTTGTTTGCGGTGAGCGCGACATTTTTCTTTGTCCTGCTCTGGCATCGTTTGGACGTGGCAGGTTTCTTTGAGGTGATTTGTCCCGGTCGAAAAAATTGGGACATCGGCACGATTGGCCATGTGTTTTTATTGATGACGCTGTTTTATATTCTCGGCCACAACCTTTTCAACCGCCGCTACAAATAAAATTTATGAGCACCAAACCAAATAATCCTGACGAATTGATTCTGATTGACCGGCAATTTTCATTCCGCACGGCTTGGAGTGTTTGCCGCTGGTTGTTTTTGTCCGTCGTCATTTCCGTCTTGTGTGACTGGATTTTTCCCAAAGAAGTCCGGCAATGGCCGTTCGCCTGGCGAATCGCGGAGCTGCTGGCGGAATTTGGTTCGCTAGTGCTTTGGTATTTCGACGTGAAGAGTTGGATGCGCGGACTGGACGAATTGCAGCGCCGCATCACGCAGGCGTCGCTGTTTTTCGCGGTGAGCGCGAGCTTGTTCACTTTGCTGCTTTGGGGGAATTGGACAGCGCAGGCTTTTTTTACAAGGCGTTTGGCCGGCCATTCATGAACAACACCTGGGGAATTTACGATGTGGCCGACGTTTTCCTGTTCATGGCCGGCTTTTATGGCTTTGGCTACCTGTTCTTCAGACGCCGTTACAAATAAAATTTATGAAATGGAACAAAAAATATCTGTTGCGAATGATTATCGCATTCATTGGCTATGTGCTGGGACTTGTCGCATTGAACTCCTTTGACACCGAACACCTGCCGCATAAATTACCACATAACTATTGGTTGATTCTCCTGCCGTTGCTACCCATGCTTTATATGGCCGCGACCATAATTCGCTACGCCTCCGAATTGGATGAAATGTGGAGAAAGATTGTCACCGAAGCGATGGCCTTTTCCGGCATCGCCACGGGCTTCACCTGTTTCACTTACTTGTTCCTTCGCGATATGGGGGCGCCGGAATTTCATGCAGAATGGGCGTTTTACATTGCGTGGGCTTACTATTGGATTGGATTATTTTTTTCATGGCGGAGGTATAAATGAAAAATAAATTGCGCGAACTGCGCGCGGCGAAGCAATGGTCACAATCCGATCTGGCCGACCAGCTCGGCGTCTCTCGCCAGACCATCAACGCCATTGAAACGGAAAAATACGATCCCAGCCTGCCGCTGGCCTTCAAGGCGGCGCGGCTTTTCAAGCTGCGCATCGAGGACATTCTTGACGACAACGGAAAGCCATGATGTCCTTCGATGGTGAATGACGATCAATGCAACCATTCCCGCACCTTCGCCGGATCGCTGGTTGGCGCCTGGCACGCGTTGCCGGTGCAGACATAAACCGTGGCTTCCGGTCTGGTTGGCAGAGTCCTGGCGAACGGCTCGACGGCACCCGCGTTGCCCAAAACAATTTTGTCCGGCTGATAAACCGAGTGCGCGGCGCGGAGCAGTTCGTGAAACCCTTCGGATTTCAGATCGCCGGTGATGACGACCCGGCGCGGCTCCGCCAATGAAAGATCCAGCGCGTGCAGCATGAACGCCAGCGCGGCGGGCTGGGTTTGCAGGCGGTGCGCATAGAGTTGCAGCGTCGCGTCGGCGGGCTTTTTGAAATCGTCGCGGCCGGTGATGGCGGCGAGTTTCAGCAGCGCGAGCGTGGCGACGGAATTGCCGCTCGGTTCCGCGCCGTCGTAATCGTCCTTCACGCGCAGGATCAAATGCTGCGTGTCCGCCGCGCTTTGCCAGAAGCCGCCGTTTTCCGGGTCGTAAAACTTGGCAATCATCGCTTCGGCCAGTTCGCCGGCGAAATTCAGATGTTCCGGTTCCAGCGTGGCTTCATAAAAATCCAGCGTGCCGGACAGCAGGTTGGCGTAATCTTCGAGCAGTTGCACCCGGTCGCGTTCGCCGTCGCGCCAGCGGTGGAAAAGCGTTTTTGATTTTTCGTCCCACAGCTTTTCGCGGATGAACGACAAGTTTTTCTCCGCCGCCGCGCGATATTTTTCGTCGTCCAAAATGACGGCGGCGCGTGCAAAAGCGCCGAGCATCAGGCCGTTCCAGGACGTGAGAATCTTGTCGTCGAGATGCGGGCGGATGCGTTTGGCGCGGGCGGCGAGCATTATCCTTATAGCCGATTCCAAAAAAAATTCGTCTTTGTCTGTGACCGGTGGTTCCTTGATGCTCAACACATTCTGCCCCGCCAGCGGCTGCGGATGGCTGTGGTCCACGAAGTTGCCTGCTTTGGTGATGCCGAAATAATTTGCGGCGACGTTGAATTCTTTCGGCGTCAGCAGTTGGGAAAGTTCCGCCTTCGTCCAGCAGTAGAACTTCCCTTCGTGGCCTTCGCTGTCGGCGTCCTCGGCGGAATAAAATCCGCCGCCGGGACTGGTCATGTCGCGCAGGACGTAATCTAAAATGTCGCGGGCAACTTCCGCGTGCCGCGCGTCGCCGCTGACTAGATAGGCGTCCAGGTAAAGCTGCGCGAGCTGCGCGTTGTCGTAGAGCATTTTCTCGAAATGGGGCACGAGCCATTCGGCTTCCACCGAGTAGCGCGCGAACCCGCCGCCAAGCTGGTCGTGAATGCCGCCCGCCGCCATGGCGTCGCAGGTTTTCAAAACCATGCGCGCGGCTTCGTCATCATGAAAACGACTGGCGTAACGCAGCAAAAAAGCGGGAATGCTTGGCTGCGGAAATTTCGGCGCGCCGCCGAAGCCGCCGTGAACTGGATCAAACGAATCCTTGAACATCACGCCGGCGCGTTGCAGAGATTCCGCCGTCAGCAAAATGTTTGAGGCGGTTCCACCGGTCGTCGCCGCTGCAAGGCGCGTTTGAATTTCGTCGACGGAACTGATGACGTCGCCGTGGCGTTCCTGCCAGACCTGCGCGATTTGTTGCAGCACGGAAATAAAACTGCCGCGACCGTAACGATCATCCGGCGGAAAATAGGTGCCGCCGAAAAACGGCTTCAAGTCCGGTGTCAGAAAAACATTCAGCGGCCAGCCGCCGCCGCCGGTCGTGGCCTGCACGAACGCCATGTAAATTTTGTCCACGTCCGGGCGTTCCTCGCGGTCCACCTTGATGCACACGAAATGCGCGTTCAGAAACGCGGCGACTTTTTCATCCTCGAACGATTCGCGTTCCATCACATGGCACCAGTGGCAGGTCGAATAACCGATGCTCAAAAAAACGGGTTTGATTTCCGCCCGCGCCCTGGCGAACGCTTCGTCGCCCCACGGAAACCAGTCCACGGGATTGTGCGCGTGCTGGAGCAAATACGGTGATTTTTCCCGCGACAGGTGGTTCGCATGAGCGGCGTCCATTGGAAAAAGATAGAACGCAGCCGCGCTTGCAGCAAATGAAACCCAAGCCGCTCAAGTGTCATATTCTCTGGGCGGCGATCATTAAAAGGCAGCATGGCTCACCTGGAACACGGCAAAAAGCCCGGAAAGACGCCGGTTATGCTTACCCCAATCGCAAAAGCAGGTGAACAGCTTGTTGCGCTGATTTTATTGCGCAGTTAAGAATACTCAAGGTTCACCAATTTGCCGTTACAAACTGATGCAAAAAGCCCCACAGTTTTCAGACTGTGAGACTTGAACAAAATCGTTAGGGTTCCTCAATTTTATTTGCGCAGGCGCCGCCCGAACAAAAGCAGAGCGGCAAATGCCGAGCCAAGCAAAGGCATCGTTGACGCAACGTCCGGAGCGTCGCTTATGAATTCGAAGGTGTATTGCTGGGTAACAGGCGAACCATTTGAATCAAGAAATTCGCCCGGAGACGACGACGAACTTGGGGTGTAGTCAGTAATGCCGTTTGCACCTTCTGTGAGTTTAACAAGATTAGGCGAAGCAAGTATTGCGGTCAATGTGCCACTGCTAACCCAATTGTCTGCTAAATCGCCGTCATGGTCGCTTGAGTAAAAGAACAATGAATCGTAAGTAGTCGTTACACCATTTACAGTTATACCATGTGAATTATCGAAATGAATCAGATCTGAAAGGGCACCATTGGGGTCATAAATTGCCAGCCAGCCCCAGTAAAAATGCGTATTAGAATACGGCGGAGAAGGGTCTATTGGAAAAAGATAATCAAGCGTGGTAGCTCCCCCTCCGGAGGGAATTGTCCCGTTTACGGCTGAAAGGGAATCACTGACCTGTCCATGAATGATCGTCGCACCACCAAAGTTGCCAGTCGTGTTTCCGTTTTCGTCGAACGTAAGCGTAATCGGCGTAATCGAGTTTGCCTGAACCGAAGTGGCACCCAGAAGACCAGCTAAACACAATCCGATTCCGAATTTTTTTGAGTCAAAATTCATCATATCCTTCCGTTAATTTGCGCCAGCACTAAAAACAGTTTTGATTCGGTTTCCAATCCGATGTCTCACTGTTCCCGCAATAGCATTGTTTTCCGACTTTTCGCAAGTCACGTCTAAGGCAAAAACTGCGCCATAGTATTATAGAACTGGATAACAAATCATAATATGTTTCATATAAAAGTGTTAGACATTAATACGCTTCGCTTGCTTGTTCGCCAAAAACTGCAAACGTGTAAGGCTGGCCGACATTTTATATCGGCTTAAAGCAAAAAAACAGTGTTCTTGTTTTTCAGGCGCGCCATCCGTAAGTCGTAACACACTACAGTGTTGTTACATACGATAGTTGCCGTCAAGTCAAACAGCTCGGTCTGCGAATAATATAAAACTGTAAATGTTTCCGACGATAATTCTGAACATCCGCTAATTCACCCGCAAACGATAGAACATATGAACATTGGTCGGCTCAACCGTGCAAGGCGGCAAGGCGGCGGCACGGCATTTGTGATCCACGGATCGGCCAGGTTGATGGATTGCAGGAGCATTCCTTGCGACCAAGTAAGGTCAGCCCTCCGGTGCCGGATGGTGCAATCTTCAAGTCAACCGGCGGAGCGACTCGGCTCGCATCATGGAGCGCCCGCACTTGAGCCACGGAAAGAGCTTGGGCAAAGATGGCCCCGCGTGCGCCGGGTTGCCCGGAAACAACCGCGCCGTGCCGTAGTCGGGCGAGCCGCCGATCCAAACGTCAAGACTGTCTTCTGCGAGAGTGCCGGCCGTGTTGCTGGCCACCAGCACGCCATCCACATAAAGCAAACCATTGTTGGCAGCGTTGAGGACGCCCGAACAAGCATGGTCGGGGGCTATCGTCGGCCTTCGCCACGTTCAGGCCACCTCAACCCCTCGACCAAGGGACAGTTCCAACAGCCTCATCACCTGTCCCCTTTTGAACTCGCAGCCGTCTCCTTTTGTTCCCGCCCCGACAGGATTTTCAATAAAACTTACGATGGCCGTTCCCATGCAGCCAGTTCTTCGCCCAGCTTTTCCACCGGCAGGCCGACGACGTTGCTGTAGGAGCCGGAAATTTCCGCGACAATTTTTTCGCCGTGTTCCTGGATCGCGTAAGCGCCGGCCTTGTCGAGCGGATTGATTTGGGAAAGGTATTCGCGAATTTGCTCCGCGTCGAGCGGGTGAAAAGTCACATCCGTGCCGACCGCAAAAATCTTTTCCCGGTGCGCGCGCAGGTGCATCAGGCAGACGCCCGTGACGACCTGATGCGTCTGCCCCTGCAAGCGCGAGAGCATCCGCTCCGCGCCGGCGAGGTCGCGCGGCTTGCCGAAAATTTCCCGGCCCAGAAAAACCAGCGTGTCCGCGCCCAGCACGAGCGCGTCGGGATTTTTTTTGGCGACGGCGCGGGTCTTGCGGTGCGCGTTGAGCTGGCAAAGTTCGTGCGGCGACAATTGTCCGTCGAAAACTTCCGTCGCGTCGCTGGGAATGACCTTGAATTCCAGCTTGAGATTTCGCAGCAGTTCCGCACGGCGCGGCGACGCGGAGGCCAGGATGAGCGGCGGCAGTTTCACACAGACAATTTATGCGGAGATTGAAAATTGTCGAGCGGCGCGAACGCCACGCTCCGACCGGTCCTGATGCTCCGGTCGTGGCCTTCACCTTTGCGTGCTGGCGGAGTTGTTTCCTGATCCCCCATCAATCCTTGCGTGCCATACTTCGCCCGAACACCTCGGCTCAACCTTTGTTAGCACACCGCTATTCGGCCAGGAAGGACACAACGTTGTGATTCATCGCAACGGCATCATGGCAGAAACCCTGACCGGCGATTACGCGGACGATGCCAAGGTTTATCAGGCTTTCGTCGAAAGCCCGCGCTGCGACGGTCATCTGCCGCAATTCGGCGTTTGGATGGTTCGAAACCAACCAGTCGCCATCGGCATTCGAGAAGCCAAGCGAGGGATTATTACCGGAAATAGCGCGTTTGTCCCACACGCCGTCGAAGGCGCGCAGTGATCGCCAAGACTCCGTGTCTCCGCGTCTCAATTCAGGTAGAATAATTCTCCATCCCCACGCAGGAGCAGACCGGATTGCGGTCGCCGAAAACGTTGTCCACGCGGCTGACGTGCGGCCAGAATTTGTATTTCAGCAGGCTCTTGGCCGGGAACGCCGCCGCTTCGCGCGTGTAGGGCCGATTCCAATTGTCACTTGCGATCTGATCCGCCGTGTGCGGCGCGTTTTTGAGCAAATTATTTTTTGCATCCACCGAACCATTTTCGATGGCGGTCATTTCGGCGTGAATGGAAATCATCGCGTCGCAGAAACGGTCGAGTTCGTATTTCGATTCGCTTTCGGTCGGCTCAACCATGAGCGTGCCGGCGACGGGCCATGAGAGCGTCGGCGCGTGAAAGCCGTAATCCATCAGCCGTTTCGCGACATCTTCGGCGGTTGTTTTGTGGAACGCGCGCAAATCTAAAATACATTCGTGCGCGACGAGTCCGTTGCTGCGGTAGAGCGTCGGGAAATATTTTTCCAATCGTGCGGCGATATAGTTCGCATTGAGGATGGCGATCTTAGTCGCCTCGGTGAGTCCTGCCGCGCCCATCATTGCGATATACATCCATGAGATGGTGAGAATGCTCGCGCTGCCCCACGGCGCGGCAGTTACCGGGCCGATGTGCTGTTTGGAATGATCCACGTCTTCAAGCCGCGAGGTGAACACCGGATGGCTCGGCAGAAATGGAACGAGATGTTTCGCCACGCCAATCGGTCCGACGCCCGGCCCGCCGCCGCCGTGCGGAATGCAAAACGTCTTGTGCAGATTCAAATGGCAAACGTCCGCACCAATAAATCCCGGCGAAGTCAAACCGACTTGCGCGTTCATGTTCGCGCCGTCCATATAGACCTGTCCGCCGTGCGCGTGGATGATCTCGCAAATCTCGCGGATCGTTTCCTCGAACACGCCGTGCGTGGACGGATAAGTGATCATCAGGCACGACAAATCATTTTTGTGCGCGGCGGCTTTGGATTTCAAATCGGCCACGTCAATGTTTCCGTTCTCATCGCACGCGACAGCGACCACTTTCATTCCGGCCATGACCGCGCTGGCGGGATTCGTGCCGTGCGCGGAAGTCGGAATGAGACAAACATTGCGATGCGCCTCGCCGCGCGATTCGTGCCAGGCGCGGATGACGAGCAGCCCGGCGTATTCGCCCTGCGAACCGGCATTCGGCTGCAAAGAAATTCCCGCGAAGCCGGTGATTTCTTCCAGCCAGTCTTCGAGATTTTGAAAAAGAATCTGGTAGCCGCGCGCCTGACCGCGCGGCGCGAACGGATGAATCTTCGCAAACTCCGGCCACGACACGGGAAACATTTCCGCAGCGGCGTTCAGCTTCATCGTGCAGGAGCCGAGCGGAATCATCGAAACTGTGAGCGAGAGGTCGCGTGATTCCAGCCGCTTGATGTAGCGGAGCATTTCGGTTTCGCTGTGATAGCGGTTGAAGACGGAGTGCCGGAGAAAAGTTGATGTTCGTTTATGAAAATCGCGGAAACCTAATTCCATTTCCTCGAGACTTTTCTCAAACGCAATTGGCTCCGCTGCTTTGCCGGTGAAAACAGAAATCAATTCTGAAAGAATTGTTGTGCTGGTCGTTTCGTCAAAAGACACGAGAAGAAGATTTTTAGTATGTGTCCGAAGATTGATTTCATGATCAATTGCTCGCTTGAGAATTTCGCTTTGTTTTTTTGCATCGCATTCCACGCCGACTGTGTCGAAAAATTCCGCATAATCCACCGTGAATCCATTAGCCATAATCGCGCCAGAAAAATGTTCGGCGAAAATATGCACGCGCTTCGCGATTTTTTTCAAACCCTCCGGCCCGTGATAACAAGCATAAAGCGAAGCCATGTTCGCGAGCAGCGCCTGCGCGGTGCAGATGTTGCTCGTGGCTTTTTCGCGGCGGATGTGTTGCTCGCGCGTGCCGAGCGCGAGGCGCAGCGCGGGTTTGCCGCGCGAATCTTTGGAGACGCCAACAATCCGTCCGGGCATTTGCCGCTTGAATTCATCGCGCGTGGCAAAAAACGCCGCGTGCGGTCCGCCGTAGCCGAGCGGCACGCCAAAGCGTTGCGCGCTGCCGACGGCGATGTCCGCACCAAATTCGCCCGGCGGTTTGATGAGCGTGAGCGCGAGCAAATCCGTGGCGACGGTCAGCATGGCACCGGCGGCGTGGGCTTTTTCGGCAAAGCCGGTGTAATCGTGAATCGCGCCGAAAGTGTCGGGATATTGCACGAGCGCACCAAACACTTTGTCCGTGAACTGAAACTTCTCGTGGTTGCCAACGACGGCTTCAATTCCGAGCGCCTTGGCGCGTGCGGAAACAACTTCGATGGTTTGTGGATGACAGGTTTCCGAAATGAAGAACTCGTTGCGCCCGTCCTTGAGCCGGTGCGACATCGTCATGGCTTCAGCCGCAGCGGTGGCCTCGTCGAGCATGGAAGCATTGGCGATGTCGAGCGCGGTCAGTTCGCTGACCATCGTTTGAAAATTCAAAAGCGCTTCGAGGCGACCCTGGGAAATCTCGGCCTGATAGGGCGTGTATTGCGTGAACCAGCCGGGATTTTCGAGGACGTTGCGCTGGATGACGGCGGGTGTGATGCAATCGTAATAGCCCTGGCCGATGAACGAACGGAAAACCTTGTTCTCGCCGGCGATGCGGCGAAGTTCGGCGAGCGCGTCGAACTCACTCTTCGCAACGGGCAGGTCCAGTTTTTTGCCGAGGCGGATTTTCGCAGGAACGGCGGCGTCAACCAAATCGTCCAAATGTTCATGGCCGAGCAAAGCCAGCATTTCGGCGGTTTCAGCGCGGTTGGGGCCGATGTGACGGCGGACAAATTGATCGGGATGTGACAGGGAATTTTGCGTCAAAGACATTGGCGGAAAATAAAGTTCGCGCAGGCAAAAAGCGAGTTGGATTTGAAAGCCGCTTGAAGGAGGCATTCGGCGATGGCGGGCAGCCCGGCCTTGTGCCAGATTATTTTGCAAATGTCTGAAACAATTTCAGCGGCATTGCTGTCTTCAGCCGTGAATGGGCAGTGTGTGTCTGTCAACCGCATGAGCGAACCGGGTCTCGATCTGGCGGCCTGCGTGGAGCGCGTCCGCCAGCGGGACGAGGACGCGGCGCGACTGCTGATGGCACATTTGTATCCGCTGGTGCTCAAGCTGGTGCGGGCGCATCTGCCAAAACGCACGGCGGAGGAAGATTTGGTGCAGATGGTGTTTATGAAAGTGTTTGCAAAACTGGACCAGTTCACCGGGGCGGTGCCGCTGGAGCACTGGGTGTCGCGCATCGCGATCAACACCTGCATCAACCAGATCAAGGCCGAGCGGGTGCGGCCGGAATGGCGCTGGACCGACCTGGAAGAGGGCGAAAGGTTCGTGGTGGAAACCTTGGCGGCGACCGAAAACGATCTGGCGGCGACGGACGCCCTGGCGGCGCGGGAGATCGTCGAGAAGCTGATGCTGCGGCTGGAGCCGGCGGAGCGATTGCTGGTGACGTTGCTGCATCTGGAAGGACGGTCCGGCAAGGAAGTGGCGCAGTTGATGGGCTGGAGCCACCTGCGCGTCCGGGTGCAGGGTTTTCGCGTGCGCCAGAAGCTCAAGCAGCACTTTCTTAATCTGATGAAAACTGAAATATGAACCGCAATGAACATATCTTGAGGCGCCTGCTGAAGGCGGCGCGGCGTTCACGGCGGGAAACACCCGTCGCCATGCCGTTTCCGCTCGAGGCGCGGATCCTGGCCGGCTGGCGCTCGTCCGCGCCGGATGAAGACCGGCTGTGGCTGGCAGGCTTGTTCCGCCGCGCGGTGATGTGCGGGCTGCTCGTCATGGGCGTGAGCATCGGCTGGAGCCAGTTGAACAACGCCCGGGAAGTGCCGGGAGCGTATGCCCTCGTGCAACTGGCGCAGGACATTCAGATCGTTCCGTAAAATTATGAGCAAATGGAAAATCAGCCTTTACCTGACCGCGCTGTTCCTCGCGGGCATGGTCACCGGGGCG
>Ga0208849_1000681_pt1 | contig 29176 bp, 25 predicted proteins | sample NGESurdeep072012_10_FD_184470 | JGI IMG/M metagenome (GOLD analysis project Ga0208849, IMG submission 184470) | Arctic peat soil microbial communities from Barrow, Alaska - NGEE Surface sample 53-3 deep-072012 (SPAdes) | ecosystem: Environmental > Terrestrial > Soil > Wetlands > Peat ... | reverse complement strand
CAACCCAGTTTCCCTTTACAACTTTGCTTGCTCCCTCCCGTGTTTTTGGATTACTACTTGAATGACTCCGGGGGTTACGATCTCCCTAGGCTTCCCTAATTTGTGGGATCCGGCGGATACCCCGATCTCCCGATCAGGAACTTTTTGCAGTTTGCGAGGACCGCAAAAATGGAATCAAAACCTCCTTGCAGTCAGCAGGATTTTGATTTCCTCAGCACAAACAGGAACGAAGGTGTCCCATTTCTCCGCCTCTTTTGCGAGAAGTGGGAGCCATACCGCCAGCACCACTCTCCATTCTGGTCACGTAGATAATGTATTCCTGTGACGACGTTCCCACCCCCAAAACCCAGTCCAGTTGGCAACTCGGCTGTCGTCCCAGTTATTATTCGCTTAGCGAAGAAATGTTCTGGCGGCTTGACAACATCTAAAAGCTGCCGTTTGAATATCAGCCGCGATGACAAAATTACTGCGATTTTCCACCGTCAGCATAGTCCTGGGTTTGGCGACGCTACTTGCCGCGCCGCCCAATGTCAGGGCGTACTCCGTCCTCACTCACGAAGAACTGATTGACCTGGCATGGAACGATTCCATACAGCCGTTGCTGCTGGCACGCTTCCCCGGCGCTTCAGGAGAGCAACTGCGCGAGGCGCATGCATACGCCTATGGCGGTTCTGCGATCCAGGACATGGGCTACTATCCCTTCGGCAAGCCATTCTTCAGCGATCTTACGCACTACGTTCGCAGCGGTGACTTCGTCGCGTGGCTCTTTCATAATGCTCGCACAATGGACGAATATGCGTTCGCAATCGGAGCTCTATCTCATTACCTGGGCGACTCTATCGGTCACTCGGAGGCAATCAATCCAGCAACCGCTGTCGAATTCCCCAACCTCAAACGCAAGTTTGGGCCTTCCATAACTTATGACCAAAGCCCTCACGGTCACATTCGCACTGAATTCGCGTTTGACATTGACGAACTCACCGATACCGCGTTTGCGCCTCCCGCATATCTACATTTTATTGGTCTCAAAGTTCCTGAAAAGTTTCTGGAACAGGCCTTCATAAGTACTTATGGATTTGATATTCACGAGCTCTTCGCTCGAACCCGTCCAGCCTTGAGAAGCTATCGCACGTCCGTCCGCAGCTTTATTCCGGCATTCGCGGAAGCGGAAGTCGTCCTGCACCGGCATCAATTTCCGCCAGATCCGGATGACGAGGCGCACCGAATTTTCGCTGAGCGTGTCGCTCAGACAAACTATCAGCGGCACTGGGCGCATACGTTTCGTGGGCCTGGAATCCGCGCGCATTTGCTGGCAGTGCTGGTGTTCATTATTCCGAAGATTGGCGCCGTGTCTGACCTCGCAATAAAAATTCCCAATCATGACACCGAAGAATGGTACATCCGGAGCGTGAACAATACCGTGGATGCATTTCGGGGAATGCTGGACGTAATGGCCACGAATTCCGGCAGCCCCGCCGCGCTCCCAAACCTTGATCTGGATACCGGAAAGCACGTCAACTTAGGGGATTATCCTCTTACCGACCAGACGTACGCGGCATTGCTCAACCGCATAACCTCAAAACCCGATCAAGTCATTCCTAAATATCTAAAACAAAATATCATCGAATACTACGTTAGCCTCGATTCCGCCACTCAGACCGGTCAGAAAATTACTGCGCAATTGAATGTGCTGAAGAGTATGAGGACTGACGACGGACTAAACTGAACGGCCATTGGAATGGGTTCCTACCCGCCCCCTTGCAACTTAGCCGCTCAAACCTGCAAACTAACCCATGCGTGTCCTGACACGATTCATGTTGTCGGCTACCGACGCCGCTCACTTCCCTCCCCCAAGCCTGCCTGAAATTGCATTTCTCGGACGCTCGAACGTCGGGAAATCCAGCGTGATCAATTCCCTGCTTGGCAGCAAGATGGCCAAAACCAGTTCTACTCCCGGACGCACTCGCAGCATCAATTTCTTCGAAGTGCGGTGGGCGGGAAAGCCGCATCCGGAACTGATATTCGCCGATCTCCCCGGATACGGCTACGCCAAGATTTCGCGCGAAATTTCCGGCCAGTGGCCAAGTTTCATTGAGCCCTATTTAAACGAGCGTCCCTGCCTGGCGCTTTGTCTGGCGTTGATTGATATCAGCGTGCCGCCGCAAGACAGCGACCGGCAGCTCTTGGAATTCTTGCAATCGAGCGGACGCCCATTCGTCACCGTTGCCACCAAAAGTGACCGGCTGTCGGGAAATCAGCTCAGCAACGCGCTGCGCCTTTCCGCCCAGACCCTGCCAGGCACAACGACTATTCCCTTTTCCGCTAAAACGGGAGCAGGCAAAGAGCAACTCTGGCAGCAAATAAGAATGGCAATTGGCGACATCACGTAGGGACGACGCCCTCGGGAGCCCGCACTGAGCGTAGTCGAAGGGTCCAGCCGAGCAAAGCTCGGCAGCCATGCTCATCCCTTAGCCATCGTCATCCAAAGTAAAATGTCATCTTGAGCGCAGTGAGTGGAATCGCTTGCGACTCCACTCACGCAGTCGAAAGACCTGCTTTTTTGCCGGACCATCGCACCGCTCAACGTACACCTCGCTTTGTACGGCAACCCAATCGTAATCTGCCCCTCCATCCAGTCCTCCTTATATGATGGAAAACAACTATGGCCACCTACCTCATCACAGGCATTGCAGGATTTATCGGATCTTCTTTGGCCCGCGCCGCGCTGGCGCAGTGCGATCAGGTGCGCGGGATTGATAATTTCTCCACTGGCAAGCCGGCTAATATCGCCGAGATTTTAGATGATATAGATTTTCGCGAGGCTGATGTGCTCGACCTGGATGCACTTCAGGACGCCTGCCGCGGAGTGGATTATGTTTTGCATCAGGCCGCCATTCCATCCGTCCCGCGTTCGGTTGCAAAGCCGCTGGAGAGCAATCGCGCCAACGTGGATGGAACCGTCAACGTGCTCGTGGCTGCCCGTGACCAAAAGGTGAAGCGAGTGGTTTACGCCGCCTCATCTTCCGCCTATGGAGACACGCCCACATTGCCGAAGCATGAAGGAATGATTCCGAATCCTATCTCCCCGTATGCGGTTGCGAAATTGGCCAGCGAATATTACATGACATCTTTTTATCGCTGCTACGGACTCGAAACTGTTTCTCTTCGCTACTTCAATATTTTTGGACCACGCCAGGATCCGTCGTCTCCTTATTCCGGCGTGCTTGCAAAGTTCATTACCCAGATGCTGGCGGGCGATCAGCCCACAATCTTTGGGGACGGCAAGCAAAGCCGCGACTTCACGTTTATTGATAATGCCGTCCAAGCCAATTTACTCGCCTGCAAAGCTCCCGCCACGAAAGTGGCAGGGAATGTTTTTAACATCGCCATCGGACGAAGAATCGATTTGAACGAAACCTTTCAAACTCTGAAAAAGCTCACCAACTATGCGGGCGACGTAAAGTATGGTCCCGAACGATCTGGCGATGTAAAACACTCTCTGGCAGATTTGTCGCGGGCCCAAGAATGTCTCGGATACAAGCCCACCATAGATTTCGAAGAAGGCCTCCGCCGCACCATCGAATGGTATCGCGGCTTAATCGCGTAGGCCCAGACGCCCTCGTCTGGGCAGGCGAGCGAAGCTCGCCGCTTCTTCCCCGCGCCGACAACCGCCATTACCTTGGTGATCTAGGTCCGCATTACCTCGCGGACTAAAGTCAAGGAATGACACTCTCTTCTATGGTGGTTTCCCGCGACTGGCCTGAAATCAGCGTTCTCGAATGTATTCTCAGCGCGTTGCATATCGGAGTCGAGGTAGAAGCTCAACCCTCACGCGCAAAAGAGAAATTATCGAAATCGAAAATTGATGCGCTGATCGTGGATTGCGATCTCGATGGATCAGCCAATTTCTTGCGCGGGCTGGAAGATGGCATGCTTCTACAGACAGTTCCGCTGGTGATCTTCAGCGGTTTCCAAAACAAGGAAAGAGCTAACGCATCTCTCGCCACATTTTTCTTCCAGAAGCCGATATCTGTCGAGCAAGCCGTCCGCACCCTATCTGCCGCGCGAAGCATGATCGTGGACGGAAGGCTGCGCTATCACCGTCATCCATTGAACGCGCCCGTTCTGCTTAGTTGCGGCCCAAAGAAAGAGATAGATGCCCAACTGATGAATGTCAGCCAGGGAGGTTTGCGTGTCCGGTTGGGAAAACCATTGCCGGCCAATGGCCCTCTGCAAGTCAGCTTTGCTCTGCCAGGGACGAAGCGTCGCGTAAAAATCCGCGCGGAAGTCGCATGGCAAAATAATCAGGGCGACGCCGGAATTCGTTTCGTCTCCCAGGCCGCCCCGATGAAACGCGACCTGCAACTCTGGCTGGAACAACGCTACCTGACCAACTAATTGCTCTATGGAGGGTCGGGCGTCCCGCCCGACAAGATGTTATGGAGCCCCATTTCTCGCCGCTTTGCGAAAACTGCGATAGGGTGAGATTACCCCTCTTCACTCTCTTTCAATCTAGCGATCACACTCAAATCCTCCAGCGTCGTCACATCCCCTTTGACTTCCCCATTGGTCGCAAGTTCCCTCAATAACCGGCGCATAATTTTCCCGCTCCGAGTCTTGGGCAACGAATCGGTGAACCGAATATCATCCGGACGCGCCAACGCTCCAATTTCTTTTGTCACCCATCGCCGTAGCTCTTCTTTCAATTCTGGCGACGGCTTCTTTCCATGCTCCAGTGAAACGAATGCCGAAATTGCTTGCCCCTTTAATTCGTCGGGACGCCCAACCACCGCCGCTTCCGCAACCGCCTCGTGCGCGACGAGTGCCGATTCCACTTCCATCGTACTCAGCCTGTGCCCTGAAACATTGATCACATCATCCACGCGCCCCATCACCCAGAAATATCCGTCCTTATCTTTGCGGGCGCTGTCCCCGGTGAAATACATCCCCGGAATCTGCGACCAGTACTGCTGCACATAGCGATCCGGATCTCCATAAATGGTTCGCAGCATTCCCGGCCACGGCTGTTTGATCACCAGAAATCCCCCTGATCCATCCGGCACCGGCTGCCCCTGCATGTTCACAACCTCCGCCACGACTCCAGGAAATGGCCGAGTCGCCGAACCCGGCTTAGTTGCAATCGCACCCGGAATCGGCGCAATCATGATGTGTCCCGTTTCCGTCTGCCACCAGGTATCAGTAATGGGGCAGCGGTTGTGACCGATTACTTCGCGATACCACATCCACGCTTCGGGATTGATTGGCTCGCCGACCGTGCCCAGCAATCGCAAACTGTCGAGCTTGTGCCGCTTCGGCCATTCGTCTCCCCATTTCACAAACGTCCGAATCGCGGTGGGCGCGGTATAGAAGACGCTGACTTTGTGCCGATCAATGATGTTCCAAAAACGGTCTTGCTCGGGAAAGTTCGGCGCGCCTTCGTACATCAACGAGGTCGCGCCATTTTGCAGCGGCCCATAAACGATATAGCTGTGCCCGGTAACCCATCCGATGTCGGCGGTGCACCAATATGTGTCCTCTTCTTTTAAATCGAAAACCCATTTCGTGGTGATATAAGTTCCAACCGAATACCCGCCGGTTGTGTGCACAACCCCTTTGGGTTTCCCTGTCGTTCCCGACGTATAAAGGATGTAGAGAGGATGTTCGGCGTCGAGCGGCTCGGCGGGACATTCGTCCGAAGCCTTGGCCATCAAGTCATGCCACCAGTGATCGCGCCCGGATTGCATGTTGATCGCAGTTCCGGTGCGTTGATAGACGACGACATTCTTTACCGACGGACACGACTTCAACGCCTCTTCTACGGCGGGAAATAATTTGACTTCCGATCCGCGGCGGAACGAACCGTCCTGCGTAATCACGGCCACGGCTTGCGAATCCGTGATGCGATCAACCAAAGCGTGCGATGAAAATCCGCCAAAGACCACTGTATGCGGAGCGCCGATTCGCGCGCATGCCAGCATCGCAATTGGAAGCTCAGGCGTCATCCCCATATAAATCGCGACTCGGTCGCCTTTTTGTACTCCCAACGACTTCAGGACGTTGGCGAACTTTTGCACTTCCCGATGAAGCTGCTGATAAGTAAGCGTGCGAACTTCGCCAGGTTCGCTTTCCCAGATAATTGCAGCTTTATTTTTGCGCCAGGTCTGAACATGGCGATCGAGACAGTTGTACGAGAGATTTATCTGCCCGCCAACGAACCATTTTGCCCAGGGACAATTCCATTCCAGCACGCGGTCCCACTTCTTAAACCAATGTAGTTCGTTGGCGATGCCAGCCCAAAACTTTTCCGGCTGCTCGACCGACTCGCGATAAATTTGCTCATATTGTTCAAGGCTGCTGATGTGAGCGTGCTTCCGAAATTCGTCCTGGCATTCGAACTTGCGCTGCTCCTGAAGAATCGAATCAATATCGGATGATGTTGCCGTGGGAGTGTTGGCCATGCCTTAGGTTCCCTCTTCATTGCGGGATTGCCGCAAGTGCAGATTCTATCTTCGGTTGCATCGTTCTGTCTTGAGGGAAGTCAGCGGGAAACATCCCAAGCCGAACACTGTCGCGGAATCCCGCTCTATTGGCTGAACTGCTGACCATGATTGGCGGTTCGGCGTTAGACGTGGCAGGCAAGAACGGACGGAATTCGTTGTATATCTGGCCCTGGCTGCCGCGGCCGATCGCGTGAATGCTCTTCAGATTCAGGACGGTGCCATCGCGCTGAACCCGCGTTCGTTTCACACTCACTACAGCCATGAACGGTTCATTGGCAATGGGAGTGACAAAGATGCCACGAGGAGCCTGCGCCAGAGCTACTGGGATTGCGGAAAAGAAAAACAAAAAAGAAGCAAGCTTCAGGGTGTATTTCGAACTCATCAGCGTCCTCCAGCGACATCCAGCGCCCAATAGGGTACTGCCGTTTTACCCCGTCATGCAAATCGAAGGCCGAATGGTGTCGTTAGCACAAGCCTCCCCGACGCCAACATACCCGAATTCTTGTCAAGCCCCATTTCGACCCCATTTCCCCGTAAACCACTCCATCCATTCAGAAAATAGTTTGGCCCAACGTGGCGCATTAGCTATATTGAAAGGCTTATAATATATCTAGAAGATAACAATAAAGGCGCGGCTACCCAGCTGCGCCTTTCGCTTTTGGCGTCACGCATCACATTCAGCGCACAAATCCCAAAATTATTGTCATTCCGAACGGGCGCTTAGCCCGGAGGAATCTGCTGTTCGCCCTTGACCCCGTTCGCATCACCCGACCGCGGGTGCCCCATCCTTCGCCTCTTTTCGAAGGGGTGGTACGCAAACCACAGTGAAATTTGTCTTTGCAACCAACACAGGAAAACCGTGAAAAAACTAACAACTCGCCACAAGCCACATTCGTCATCAACCAAAACTCGCCCGTCGAAACCCATACCCACCAAGCGCCGCGGAGAAATCGCCGAAGCCGCCTTTCTGCACAAAGCCGCGTCTCTAGGATTCAGCATCTCCAAGCCCTGGGGAGAGAGCGACCGCTACGATTTCATCGTTGATCACGGAGGCCGCTGCTGGCGCGTTCAGGTAAAGTCCGCCCACTCCAGATCCGTCCACGGATACACCTTCCACGGCTGCGGCAACGCTCGCAATAAGCGATATACGCCGCGGGATATAGATTTAATCGTCGGCTACGTCGTTCCCGCCGACGCCTGGTACATCATCCCCATCGCGGCCTTCGCCAAAATCACCGCAGTGAAAGTCTTCCCCTCGAGCAAACGCCGTATGTCCAAGTTCGAAAAATACCGCGAAGCCTGGGGACTGATTAAAGAACAAAAGTAGCCGGGGATTTGACGATGCGGTAGAGGTTTTGATCGTGTGGCGCGGGCCCGCCCTGAGCGAAGTCGAAGCGGCCCCCGCCCGCGTACCAGCAGCCAAACGGCATTTAACAACACCCGACTTTGGGCGCAGCGCTTCAGCGCTGCGGTCAGAACAGGGCCTTGCATAACCGCAGCGCTGAAAGCGCTGCGCCACCCATTGCAAAACAAAAAGCCCCGCTCCCATCGAGAAGAAGAGAGCGGGGCTTTCGATAAAGCGTCCATCTAGGCTTCTGCGCCGAAGGCGCGTCCGCCTGGACGGCCAGTCCCTAGTACATGCCTTCCATACCGCCGCCGCCACCGTGTCCACCGCCCATTGGAGCACCCTTCTTCTCTTCTGGAATTTCCGAAACTAACGCTTCGGTGGTGAGCATCAGCGATGCGATGGATCCGGCATTTTGCAGCGCGGTGCGTACGACCTTTGTCGGATCGAGCACGCCCGCCTTTACCAGGTCTTCGTAATCGCCGGTGAGGGCGTTGTATCCAAAGTTGTTATCTTTGGAGTCATTCACCTTGCCTAGAACGATTGCGCCTTCTTCGCCGGCATTTTCGGCGATCTGACGCAACGGCTCTACCAGGGCGCGCTTCACGATGTTGACGCCGATCTGCTCATCTCCCTCGAGCTTCAACTTGTCGAGAGCGTTGACGCAACGGCTCAGCGCAACACCGCCGCCCGGGACGATGCCTTCTTCAACCGCTGCACGAGTGGCGTGCATCGCATCTTCGACGCGGGCTTTCTTCTCTTTCATTTCAGTTTCGGTCGCGGCGCCGACTTTAATTACGGCTACGCCACCGACCAGTTTCGCCAACCGCTCCTGCAACTTCTCGCGGTCGTAGTCGCTGGTGGTCTTGTCAATCTGTCCGCGAATTTCTTTCACGCGGCCTTGCACGTCGCCGGGCTTGCCTTTGCCTTCGACGAGGGTAGTGTTGTCCTTGTCAATGGTGATTTTCTTGGCTTGTCCGAGGTCGCCAACCTGAACGTTCTCGAGCTTGATGCCGAGATCTTCAGTGATGGCCTTGCCGCCGGTGAGGGTGGCAATGTCCTGCAACATGGCCTTGCGGCGATCGCCGAAGCCAGGAGCCTTGACGGCCGCGACTTGCAGCGTGCCACGAAGTTTGTTGACGACGAGAGTAGCGAGCGCTTCGCCTTCAACATCCTCAGCAATGATGACGAGAGGCTTGCCGCTCTTGGCAATCTGTTCGAGCAGCGGGAGCAAGTCCTTCATCGAGCTGATTTTCTTTTCGTGGATCAGGATGTAAGCGTTCTCGAGCGAAACTTCCATGCGCTCAGGATCGGTTACAAAGTAAGGAGAGAGGTATCCGCGGTCGAACTGCATGCCTTCGACCACTTCCAGCTGCGTCTCCAGCGTCTTCGACTCTTCAACGGTGATGACGCCATCCTTGCCAACCTTCTTCATAGCTTCGGCAATAATGTGTCCAATCGTCTCATCGTTGTTAGCGGAGATGGTCCCCACTTGCGCAATCATGTCCCCCGTTACGGGCTTGCTTAGTTTGTCTAGTTCGCCTTTGCCGCGTAGGCCGGTTTTCTTGTCTATTTCGCCGCAAACAACCGCGATGGCTTTTTCGATTCCGCGCTTCATTGCCATTGGATTCGCGCCGGCGGCTACTGTCTTTACGCCTTCGCGATAAATGGCCTGAGCCAGAACGGTTGCTGTTGTGGTGCCGTCTCCGGCGACATCGGAGGTTTTGGAGGCGACTTCACGAACCATTTGCGCTCCCATATTTTCCTGGGCATCGCGGAGTTCGATTTCTTTGGCTACGGTTACGCCATCTTTAGTGATGGTGGGTGATCCGAATTTCTTTTCGATTACAACGTTGCGGCCTTTGGGGCCGAGGGTGACTTTTACTGCGTCAGCAAGAAGGTTAACGCCGCGCAGGATCGCCTGTCGCGATTCTTCTCCGTGCAGAATTTGCTTTGCCATAATTTTTTTCTCCTAAATTTGTCGAAATGCTTTTTACTGCCGAGGTCGCAGAGTTCGCCGAGGAAATCTGGACCTTCAAATTTTTCTTCTTACTTTGCGTACTCCGCGTGCTCTGCGGTTAACGACGAGAACCGGCGGTTTCTTTCTTGCTGCCGGCGGATGCGCCTGAGGCGGATCCGCTCACTACGCCGAGGACTTCTTCTTCGCGCATGATGATGAAGTCTTCGCCGTCGAGCTTAATTTCGGTGCCGGAATATTTGCCGAACAGGATGCGATCGCCGTCTTTCACGACCAGAGGGAACACTTTGCCCTCGTCGTTGCTCTTGCCGCGTCCCACGGAGATAACTTCTCCCTCTTGTGGTTTGTCTTTTGCGCTGTCAGGGATGATAATGCCGCCACGAGTTGTGCCTTCTTCCTCGACGCGACGTACCAGTATGCGATCATGCAGGGGGGTAAATTTAGTTGCCATGCTTGCGTTTCCTTTCATTGAAATCAGTTAGAATTTGGGTTGATTGCAAGAATAACATTCGGACTAACACGATTGTTAGCACTCTTTGTTTGTGAGTGCTAATTATACGAATATGAGCGGGCAGATGTCAAGTTCACGGGCCGAGCCGTCGCATCACTAGATTTATCAATGAGTTACGACTGGAGTTTTAACTATGAAATACCTTCCACGGGGAATGTGCGCTGCGGCCGCGATAGTTGTTACCTTCGTTTTGATCGTGCCTGTATTCGCCCGTAAGAAGCGTCCGGAGCCTCCGTCATCCGTTCTGACGGTCCTAATTCTTAAGGGCGATAATGGGCTACCTTTGCGCAATGCGGCGGTGGTGCTACATCCGGTGAACAGCAAAGACAAGCAGGGAAATGGCGGACTTGAACTCAAGACAGACGCTGAGGGCAAGGCGAGCTACGATGGACTCCCGTACGGGAAGCTGCGAATTCAAGTGCTGGCAAAGGGCTTCCAAACGTATGGACAGGACTACGATATCAATCAGCCGGCAACGGATTTGACGATCAAGATGGAGCGCCCTTCGGGACAATATTCGATTTATGAAGATCATCCGGGGGAGAAGGCGCCGCAGACTCCGCCGAAGTAGCACAGGAGAGTGAGGACCGCAGCAGTCCGATTTCCTGAATGCCTTGCAGCGCCGATTTTACCCCCTCGCAGTAAGGGGTCCTTCGACTGCGAAGATCATCCGCGTTGCGGCTGATCTTCTGCGCTCAGGATGACATCAGTTCAAATTAGGTACGGATGACAGGTCAGGTTTCGGATCAGGCAGGATGACGGGTCAGGTTCTGACTAGCGTTCCCCGCAATCTCCAATTAGAATTCCCCTTCCCCGGGAATATCGCAATCCAGCAAGCCACACAGTGAGGAGTCACGATCCATGCCGCGAGGCAAGTCCTCTGGCGCGAAGCCGCCAAAGCGTCCGCCCAAACGACCGATCGAGCGGTATGAACATACCGGCAAGCAGCGCATCAACAATCCGCCGGTAGGATTGGTCACGCTCGAAACCGATCCGCCGCTGCCCACTCACCGCACTTATTCATACGCTCAGGCCGTCCCCTCCAAGCCCGGACAAGCTTTGGATTACGACCCCCACCTCGATCCGCAACTGGTGTGGGCGGGCAAAAAGGAGCACACATCTTTTGAGGTGCCGACGGTTTCGCTGCACGTGCACGAGCGCATTGATCCCCGCACCATCATTGACGCCGTGCGCAAGCGCAACGGAAACGGATCAGCCGTGCAGCCGTCTTTATTTGAGCGCCGCGAAGAAAATCCGCCGCTGCGCGAGGCCATTGATTTCTATCGCCACGCCCACGGCTGGTCGAACCGCCTCATCGCCGGAGACTCCCTGCTGGTGATGAACTCCCTGCTCGAAAAAGAGGGCATGGCCGGCCAGGTGCAAATGGTGTACATAGACCCGCCCTATGGCATTAAGTACGGATCGAACTTCCAGCCGTTCGTGAATAAACGTGATGTGAAGGATGGGAAGGATGAGGACTTAACACAAGAGCCGGAAATGGTGAAAGCGTTTCGGGATACATGGGAACTCGGAATTCATTCTTATCTAACGTATCTTCGCGATCGCTTGTTGCTAGCGAAGGACCTACTAAGTGAGTCGGGATCGTGTTTCGTGCAGATCAGCGAAGAGAATCTGCATCATGTCCGCGAGTCCATGGACGAAATACTTCGGCCCTCGAATTTCGTTTCTATCATCTACTTTGCAACCACCGGCGGCTTTGCAACTGATGCCCTTAGTCGAGTAGGTGACTATTTACTCTGGTATGCCAAGGATCGTGTTCGACTGAAGTATCACCGCCTTTACACTGAAAAAGCCTTACGCGATGGCGGCGGATGGGCGCATTCGCGCGCAGAACTTGAAGATGGAAACCGCCGAAACATTGGCGTGGATGAAGTCCGGAGACTGATCACGGAAGGAAGAAAAATTCGCCCGTACTCACAGGATGGGCTGGGATCTCAGGGATTGAGTACTACGAGTAGCGAGCCCTTCACGTTTGAAGGCCGCGCCTATAAACTGCCTCCAAACTCCCATTGGAAAACCAACCCGGAGGGGATGGAGCGCCTCGGGTTTGCCAGACGAATCGAAGCCTCGACGAACAGTATTCGCTTCGTCCGCTTTCTGGACGACTTCCCAGTTCAGCCCATTACCAATGTATGGGATGATACCAACCGCCCCGGGTATATCGACGAGAAGAAGTTCGTAGTTCAGACATCAACCAAAGTCATTGAGCGTTGCCTGCTCATGACCACCGACCCCGGCGACCTCGTCCTCGATCCCACATGCGGTTCCGGCACTACCGCATACGTCGCCGAGCAGTGGGGACGCCGCTGGATCACCTGCGACACCTCCCGCGTCGCCACCACGTTGGCCAAGCAGCGGCTCATGTCCGCCAACTTCGATTACTACGATCTCGCGCATCCCGACGAAGGCGTCGGCAGTGGATTCCGCTATAAAACCGTTCCGCACGTAACCCTGAAATCCATCGCCAACAATCCCGAAATTCGCGAAGGCATGACCCGCGAACAAATTGACGCCGCCATAGCGCGGTATGCCGAACAAGAGACACTTTACGACCAGCCATATCTAGACAAATCAAGAGTAAGAGTAACCGGCCCGTTTACTTTAGAAGCAGTCCCCGCCCCAACAGTAAAATCACTCGACGACATTCAGGTTGGCACCGCGGGTGCCCCATCCTTGTCGCGTTCTTTGCGACAGGGTGGGGATGTTGACGTTACCGCCCAAGACTCCCTCTCCGATTTCCGCCATGCCGCGACGCCGTTGCTAGACGCTTCCATCGCCCGCTCCGGCCCAACCCTCCGCCACACTGAATGGCGCGACGAACTCCTCAAAACCGGACTGCGCGGCAAGGGCGGACACCAAATTGATTTCTCCCGCGTCGAACCGCTCGCCGGAACTCGCTGGCTGCACGCCGACGCCGAAACCAAAGGTAAAGTCGCCGAGCGCGTCGTTATCTCATTCGGCCCCGAATACAGCTTGCTGCAATCGGCTCAGGTCGAACAGGCATGGCAGGAGGCGCGAACCCTGATTCCACGTCCCGCCATGATCGTATTCGCCGCCTTCGAATTCGATCCTCAGGCGGCAAAAGACATTGACGGCCTCAGCAAAGAAAAAACCGGCATGACATTTCTGACCGCGCAAATGAATGCCGACCTGCTCACGGAGGACTTAAAGAAAAAACGGGCCTCAAATCAAAGCTTCTGGCTGGTAGGACGCCCCGACGTTGATCTGCGCCAGATCAGCGAAGGCGATAACAAAGGAAAATGGCAGGTCGAAGTGCGCGGCTTCGACTACTACAACACACGCACCGGAACCATCGAGTCAGGAGACACATCGCGAATCGCCATGTGGCTGTTCGATCCCGACTACGACGGACGCAGCGTCTTCCCCCGCCAGGTCTTCTTTCCCATGGCTGATGACGATGGCGGCTGGGCGCGCCTGGCGCGAAACCTGAAGGCAGAAATAGACCCAGAGTTGATAGAAGCTTATCGGGGAACGGTTTCTCTGCCGTTCGAGGCAGGGCTGCATAAACAGGCGGCAGTAAAAGTAATAGACGACCGAGGAATCGAAAGCCTGAAAGTAGTAGACATAAAGTGAACTTAAAAACCTGTCATCCTGAGCGGAGTGTGTCGCGCGCGAACCGCGTGACCCACGCAGTCGAAGGACCCCCGGCAAGTCCGGCAGCGCCATGGACACGTCAGGGAATTTTCACGATGCTTCTTACGTAGAACGCCTTGCAGCACCGATGCCAATTCGGGCAGGAGAGGGGTCCTTCGACTCCACGAGGACTTCGCTTCGCGAAGTTCTCGCTCCGCTCAGGATGACAGGTTTTAGATGGAAATAAATACCCAACCCGGCGCGGCGACCATAGACCAGCTCATTATCAATTCACCCTACGAAGAACCGACCGAGCACTGGCGCTACCACCGCGAAACCCGCCTCTTTACGCACGAATATGAACGCAGAAAAGCCGGATACGTTCGTGCTTCGGAATCTTCGCGAACATTTGACGACCCCGGTATCTTTGTTGAACTTCCCCTAGTCAATCAAATTAGACAAAGAATAAAAACCTGGCGCGAGGCCGATTACCCCGGCACGACAGGAATTACCAAACGGCTTCTTCAGCACTGGCGCGACATTGAAATACGGGATTCGAATCGCAGGTTTTTCTTCTGCCAGTTGGAAGCGATCGAAACGCTGATTTGGATAACTGAATCCCCGGCCTCGGAGCGAGTAGGAATCGAAGTCCCGAGCGACGGCGGGCCATTTCCACGCCTCTGCTCGAAAATGGCGACCGGATCGGGAAAGACCATCCTGATGTCCATGCTCATTGCGTGGCAGGTGCTGAACAAAGTTACCTACCCGCAAGATAAGCGTTTCTCAAAAAACATTTTGCTAATTGCACCGGGGCTTACCGTCAAAAACCGATTGCAGGTCCTAATCCCAGGCACGCCGGGAAACTATTACACCGAATTTCAAATCATCCCGCCGGGCCTCGAAGACAAGCTTCGCAAAGGCCAGACCTGCGGCGTAAAGATTCTCAACTGGCACAAGCTCGACTGGGAATCCGACGAACAAATCCGCAGAAAACGAAGCGTGGATAAACGCGGCGCGAAAAGTGACGAAGCCTACGTCCGCGACGTGCTAGGTGAAATGTCCTCCGCGCAAAACATTATCGTTATTAATGACGAGGCCCATCACGCGTGGCGGGTCCCGCCGAAAAAGCGGATGGCCGGCGTCTCCAAAGACGAAGTCCTCGAAGCCACCAAATGGATAGGCGGCCTCGACAGAATTCACAGCGCACGCGGAATCCTCACTTGTTTCGATCTGAGCGCCACCCCGTTCGCGCCGACAGGAAGAAAAAGTGCGGAAGAAACATTGTTCGGGTGGATCGTCAGCGATTTCGGCTTGAACGATGCTATCGAATCGGGATTGGTCAAGACCCCGCGCGTCATTGTGCGTGACGACGGCAAGCTCGACAGCAAATACCGGCCGCGCTTTTACCATATCTATACCGACCCCGATGTTAAGCCTGACCTTAATCGCAAGGCGGAGCCGCAAGTCCCGCTCCCCGGCTTGGTAGACACCGGATATTACCTGCTCGGCAAGGACTGGCTCGAAACCGCGAAGAGATGGAAAAAAGAAGGCAAACAAGCTACGCCGCCCGTAATGATCACGGTCGCGAATACCACTTACACTGCTGCTCGCGTCGAATATGCGTTCCGGCACAAGCGCATCAACATTGAAGAGCTCTGCAACGAAGAAGGGATTCTGCACATTGATTCCAGAGTTCTCGATCAGGCCGAAGAAGAGGATGAGCCGGTGCAGTTGGGATTGAGAACCGTTGACCCTGACGAAGAAACATCAGAATTGATCAACGACGCGGACGAACCTGCTCGGATAGAGAAAAAACTCTCCAAGAAAGAGCAGGCGGAGGCGCTACGCCGCCAGGTTGATACCGTGGGATTGAAGGGCCAACCGGGACAAAAGATCCAGAATGTAATATCCGTTGGCATGCTCTCCGAAGGCTGGGACGCCAAGACGGTAACCCACATCATGGGCCTGCGAGCATTTACTTCCCAATTGTTGTGCGAGCAAGTTGTCGGACGCGGCCTGCGCCGCACTTCCTACGAGGTTGACGAAAAGACGGGATTATTCCAAGCCGAATACGTAAACATTTTTGGCGTACCCTTCACGTTTCTTCCTCACGAGGGCGGGGGAGACGCGCCGCCGCCGCCGCCCGCCGCCCCCAAGACGAGAATTGAAGCACTGCCGGAACGGAAAGCTTACGAAATTGTGTGGCCGAATGTTTTGCGAATCGACCACGAATATCGTCCAACACTAACTCTGGACATGAGCGTTGCGAAGCCGATCACGCTGGATGCCTACGAAACGCCGACGCTCGCGGAAATGGCTCCGATCATCGAGGGCAAGCCCGACGTGACCCGCATAGCTGAAATCAGTTTGCGCGAACTCGGCGAAATCCGTACCCAGAAGATTATTTTCAATGCTGCCAGCAGAATTTATGAGCAGATGAAAACCACGTGGAAGGGCACGAGCGAACACCTGCTCATCCAAGTAATCCGCATAGTCGAACAATATATAGAAAGCGACAAGATACGAATCGAGCCGGAGTTGTTCAATCGGGATGCGATGCGCCGCCGAATCCTGATCACGCTGTCCATGAGCAGCATCGCCGAACATCTCAAACAACAAATCCATTTCACCAACACGCAAGCTCTAGACCCGGTCTTCGATTCCGAAAGGCCAATCCGCGCCACCGGCGACATGCTTCCCTGGTACACCGGAAAAGCCTGCGAACACACGCGTCACTCGCACATCAATCTCGCAGTTTTCGACAGCCGATGGGAGGCCAGCGAAGCCTTCGAACTGGAGCGCAGTCCACATGTCGCAGCTTGGGTGAAGAATGATCATCTCGGATTCGAGATCACTTATTCCTATCGTGGCATAATTCGAAAATATCGTCCCGACTATTTAATCCGCCTGGCAAGTGGAAAGATGCTGATCCTTGAAATCAAGGGCCAAGACAATCAGGAACAGCGAATGAAGAGGGAATTCCTCAGCGAATGGGTAGGAGCAATCAACGGGCACGGTGGCTTTGGCGTGTGGTCCGGCGACGTTTCCCGAAATCCAACTGACATCCACGAAATCCTGGCAAAACATATTCAAGGCATTCCATCTACAATCTGAAATTCTATGGACTATCTTCTTAAGACTGAACCTTCGACATATTCTTTCGCGGACTTGCAACGCGATAGGACTACCGTTTGGGATGGCGTCACGAATCCTGTCGCTCTGAAAAATCTTCGCGGGATGAAGGCTGGCGACCGGCTGATGATTTATCACACGGGAGACGAAAAGAGCGCGGTGGGAATGGCGTCGGTGGTTTCGGTGGATGTGGGTGACGCGAAAAATCCGCAGGTGAAGATCAAGGCGGGCGATGCGATCGGGAAGCCGGTGACATTGGCGGAGATGAAATCCGATAAGCTGTTTGCGGATTCTCCACTGGCGCGGCAGGGAAGACTGAGCGTGGTGCCGTTGACGAAAGAGCAGTGGAAGTTTCTGGCGGGCTGAGGCGTGGCGTCGGAGTTGCCGGCGCAATGGGAAATTGCCGTGGCTCGGCTGGGCAGGTGAGGGCATCCTTCGACAAGCTCAGGACAAGCTCTGCCCTTACGTGAGCGGAGCGTTTTATGGAAGCAGCTTGCCTTGAGCGACGCGCATACTTATAATCCGCACACTGGAAAAATCGAATATGCATTCTGAACGATATATGCGGGCGCAGAATCTAAGACGCTCGGGCAGAAGCCGCTTTTCCGGAGTTCGAAGTTAGAATTCGATTTCCAAGAACGCGATTTTCAAGAACCCAAGGAGCCATTCGAATGAAGACGAGTCTAGTGGTAGTTGTGCTTGCAATCGCGGCATGCGGGGCCGGTGGGCAAACGACACCACAGGGGCAGCCGGGGGCGGCGGGACAGCAGGCGGGGGCAGCTCCATCGTCAGCCGCGTCCTCAGCCCCCGTCATTAAAGATCCCGCAGAATATAACGCGTACATGGGAGCCGCGCAGCAGACGGATCCGAACGCGAAAGTTAGCGGCTTTGAAGCTTTCCTGGTGCAGTATCCCAACAGCGTCATGAAGCAGGATGTGCTGGAAGCGCTGATGGGACTCTATGAGCAGACGAACAATCAGGCAAAGATGATGGATGCCGCGAACCGGGTGATTCAGGCGAACCCGAACAATGTGCGGGCGTTGCTGGTGTTGGCGTATAGCAACAAGGCAGCGAATAACTTTCCGGAGGCGCGGAAGAATGCCGAGGCGGGTTTACAGGCGCTTCCCAATATGACGAAGCCGGATGGCGTGTCCGATGCGGATTTCGCCAAACAGAAAGCGCAACTGGGACAGTTGTTGGACGGTATTGCCGGATTTGCGGCGCTTCAAACGAAGGACAATGCCGCCGCGGAAAAAGACCTGCGCGCCTCGGTCGAAGCGAATCCGAACAATCTTCAGGATGTTTATCCGTTGGCGCTGGCGTATTTGACGGCGACTCCTCCGGACAATGTGAATGGACTTTTCTTTATTGCGCGAGCCGCGAATCTTGCGGCAGGAACACCCAACGCGGCCCAGGTCGAAGCCTACGGAAAGGGGGTGTACACGAAGTATCACGGGACGGACCAGGGTTGGAGCGATTTAATGGCGACCACAAAGACGGCGTCCACGCCTCCTGCGGGTTTCACTGTCGCGCAATACGTGCCGCCGACCCCAGCCCAACAGGCCCACGATCTGGTGAAGGACAAAACTCCGGACGATATTAAGAAGATGAGTTTCGCGGACTGGGAACTGGTGCTTTCCGCGGGCGAACAAGCAGATGCGGATAAAGTCTGGAACGTGATCAAGGGGTTGCCGTTGCAGATGGAGGGATGGGTGATTAAGGCGACTTCGACGGAAGTTGACATTGCGGCCTCTCAGGATGACAACGATGCCAAGCGGGCTGATATCACGCTGAACATGACGGGACCGATTCCCGAGAAATTGATACCGAAAGAGGGTGCGACTTTTGATTTCGAGGGGACGCCATCATCCTATGTGCCGAGTCCCTTCGTGATGACGATGGATAAAGGGAAGCTGTTGAAGGCTGCTGCGCCGGCGACGAGGAAGAAGCCTCCCGTGCATCATCGTCCGACGCACTAATTCTGATTCAGGCTGGGCCTACCGCGAGAATCGCGAAACGACGGCGGCTCGCGGGGATGACTGGTGGCGGGGAGAAGCCAGGTCGAAATCCGCTTCCGCCGTTTTTCCACGAATTCGCATTTCCTGGAGACTGGCGGACTGCGCCATAGTCGTCATTTGTAACTCCACGATCCGGCGAGCTAACCGGACTCTGGCGCGAAGTTCTTCCGCCACAAAAGGTTTGGTGACGTAATCGTCGGCGCCCGCGTAAAGTCCGGCAACGATATCGGCGGGACTATTCCTGGCGGTCAAAAGAATGAGGTATGTGTTTGCGGTCCGCGTGCACGCCCGAGCTTCGCGGCAGATTTGCGGACCAGAAAGTCCTGGCATTACCCAGTCCACAATGGCGATCAGTGGCCACTCATTTAGTTGAAGCAGGTCCCACGCCTCGGTGCCGTTTTCGGCGACAATAATTTCAAACTCTGAAGATAAGAGTTGGCGCAGGATCTTGCGAAAGAAGGCATCGTCCTCGGCAATGAGAAGTTTCACGGGCCGGTCCTTGTCATTGTCTTTGTCATTCCCGCGTCCATTGGGGAGGGTCGCGTTTCAATGGAGATGGGGAGGGCTGAAGGGCTTGGCATTCGTTCATAGGAGCAAGCTTTCAATGGAACGCGCGTTCCAGGCATTTACCAGTGACTATCGCCAAAGCGGGGCGCGGACTTTAGTCCTCCATCTCGTTAGGTTCTATTTTCGGATTGGTATGCCCAGATCGGGAATGGTTTGAAGGCGACTAGGCTGAAATCGAATGCCCCTTTCGGAAGCGCCAAATGAGATAGGGGAGCATGGTGAGCGAGAGAATTGTCAAGGCGTGAAGCAGGTTTCCCTGAAGGGAAGACCCAAGAGTGAAGTCCATGATGACATGTCCGGGTCCGCCGGAAACGGTTGGACTATTCGTGTGAACCTGGGCAGTGGCGCCCATCACTGCGATCAGTGTCAAACCGGCACTGGGCCAAATTGGGTTCAATCTTTGACGCGCAGCGACGAGTGCGATTATCCATCCGACGAAAATAGGCGCGCTGAAGTAAAGGAGCCTACCAACGCCGAAATAAAAAACTGCAAGCCCGTGTATTGGGATAAAAGGCGAATCGGTTCCTGGCAGAAAGATCTTCCAGCCTGACCACAAAATATAACAGGCTATGAGATAGGCTCCGGCCAAGAGGCAAACTGGGGCAAGCCCGAAGATGGCCCACGGGGCGCGGATGCACCAAGATCGGAATTGATGTTCCTCGGTCATCGCCTGGGCGAGCTCATCCATGCTACCGAGCCGGATGAGCGCTGCGGACTCCGCATCCGCTGGGCTGCGACCCGCGCGTTCCTCTTCCGCTTTCAGGTCGGCGAAATGATCGGTGAGTTCGGTCAGGTAGCGCCGTACGTGCCTTGGCGCAACGCCAGCACGCAGCAGGCGTTCGCGAAGTTCATTTTCAAAGAGTGGCTTTGGCATATTGTCCTCCCCTCAGCATCTTTTGGATTGAGGCCGTCAGATTGGTCCAAGATTGCGATAGATCGGCTAGACGCCGCGACCCTGCGCGCGTGACGGAATAATAGATCCGGCTGCGGCCATTGACGATCTTGCGCCGTGACTTCAGCGCGCCGTCGCGTTCCAACCCGTGCAGCACGGGATAGACTACGCCTTCGCCAATTGCGATTGCTTCTGCACTGCGGCTGCGGATTGCCTGAACAATCTCATAGCCGTACATTTCCTGTTGCTGAAGGAGTCTGAGGATGAGAAGTTCGGGAACGCCGTTCATGAAATTCGGATTGGTTTCACGGATGGACATCGAAAGGCCATCATACCTTGTTGTTCTAGGTATTGAAAGAGGAATTGAAGATATCCGGGAGGAAGAAGAACTCGCCCGTAGAGATCTTTTGCGCAGGCCGCTTTCCAGCCCGAAGACGAAATTCCGACTATCATGTAGCAGACGGTAGGCAGAGGGAGGGCGGGAGATGGCAACGCCAAAGCGCACAATTCGCAAGGCATCGAAAAAAACGACAAAAGCCGCAAAAGAGAAATTACAACACACTCCCTGGGCTTCCGTGGAACTGGAGAACCTCAATCCGTTGCTCCAGCGTCAATTCATGGTAGGGAGCAAGATGATGCTGGCACGAGTGTTACTGAAGACGGGCTGCGTCGTTCCTCTGCACCACCATCACAACGAACAGATTAGTTACATGATTGAGGGTGCGTTGAAATTCTGGATAGATGGCCGGGAGCTTATCGTAAGCGCCGGCGAAGTCCTGGTTATTCCTGCCCACATGCCGCACAAGGCCGAGGCGATCGTTGATTCCGTGAGTCTTGATATCTTCCACCCGCCCCGCAAGGATTGGATCGAAAAGACTGACGGATACCTTCGGCTAAGAAAGTAGATTCCCAAGGAAATTAAAATTCGGTAGTGGGTCAGTTTCAATCCAAACTCACTTCGTAACCGGGAGCAGGTAGCGGCACCCTGGGGTATTGGGTCAAGTTGCGAAACCAATCAACCACCAGGGACACGAAGTTACACGAAGGAAGCCTTTCAAACTGGCCTCCGTGACCCTTCGTGTCCTCCGTGGTTGATTGGGTTTCTGCTGCCTAGGCAACCTGACCCACTACCAGAAATTCCCGGGGGTTGGAGTATTTTCTTAACCCAGATTGGCGTCCACAGAACGGATGGACGCGAACCTGGGGCGCCAAATGCGAAATCTACAACTGGGCGCGCAACATGCTGATCACGTCGTCGGAAGTGATCACGCCGATTAATTTCTTGTGATGGTTTACCACCGGCATGGTAACCAGGTTGTACTTGTCGAACAATTCCGCTACTTCTTTTTCGCGGGCCTTTTCGGTGCATGAAATCAGCGGTTCCTGAGTTAGGGAAAGCAATGGAGTATCCGGCGAGGCTAATACCAATTTTGCGAGAGGCACGGCGCCCGCAAGGATTCCGCTGGAATCAGTCAGGTAAATCGTGCTGACAGTTTCTACTCCTCCCTCGAATCGGCGCAACGTTTCCACAGCATCGTGGACGGTTGCGTTCAGGTCCAGCGACAGGTAATCAGTATTCATGCGGCCCGCAGCTGTGTTTTCGCCGAACTCCAGGAGTTCGACCATTTCCTTTCGTTCCGCAGGCGCCATTTCCTGAAGAATGTCGGAACTGTGCTGCTCGGTCAGGTCGGCCAGCAGATCGGCGGCGGCGTCCGGATCCATTTCTTCCACGATTTCCGCGGCGCGTTCGGACTCCAGCGATTCGACAATTGATTTTTGGACCTTGGGATCAATTTCTTCCAGTGCCTCGGCGGCTAGACTTTCGTCCAGGGTCTCAAAGACAGCCGAACGTTCGCTCGGGGCAAGTTCTTCGATAATGTCGGCAATGTCCGCGGGATGCAGTTTGGCCAGCCGCTCATTTGAAATTTTCAGCTTGACCCGGCGGGCCGGGTCGGTTTCGACCACGTCCACAAATTCCCACGGAATGCTGCGGGCTGGAATCCGCGAGAGCAGCGTCCGCAGCGCCCCCGCGGGTACCACGCCTTTCAACAGGCGGCGAATCGCTCCGCGCGCGCCCACATCCACGGAACCAACTTTCAGGATCGGATGTTCGCAGTGTGGCTCCTGATGCATGTCAACGTCGTTGACACGCACAACTTTCCGTCCGAAGACATCAATAATTTGTTGATCAAGCAGATCGCGGGCGAGAAACAAACCTTCGGATCCATCCGATAGCGGCCACGATGCGACGGTGGTTGCAGCGCGAATTTCGCCGTTGATTCCGGAAACCGAAGTGAAGGGCAGAATGCGATCGCCTGACTTCGTTCGCACAATCATGAGCGACACATGGTTGCGGTCTTCCTGAGGCTGGAGAGCCATTTCGTGGACACGCCCGCATCGCGCCCCCGTCGTGTCGAATACCGGGAGCCCCAACATCTCGGTGAGGGCAAGCGTAGTCACTGAATTGAGAATCATCTGAGATCAAGAAGGTGTCAATAGAAAAGCGGAGAACTCGTGATCTTTAGGAGATGATTCTTAAAATATGAGGGCGTAATTGCCAGCTTGCGAGGGGTCTCGCTTGCAGCTGAAATTCTGTGAACCCTGGTGGCTGGCCCAACCTTTACGTTTTGTTTTGTAAAAGTGCGACGGCGATGTCTGGGGGCCGCACCTTTCCTTTCCTGGCAAGAGTAGAGTGAGTTAAAGATGAAATCCCGATAAAAGGGCGTAATCTTTCTGCTGAATGGCTGTTACCGGAGAATGTCCTAAGTGCGAAAGAAAACCTTGCTGAGGTCGGCACTCGCCGTCCTATCTCTTCTGATATTGGTCCTTCTCACAGGCGCGGTTTATCAATTCACCGAGAGTGAGGTGGATATTCATAAACATCCCGCCCCCGGCCGACTCGTAGACGTAGGAGGCTACCGGCTACATCTTCTTTGCTCGGGCCATGGCTCTCCGACGGTTATCTTCGAGGCCGGGATAGCGGATGATTCACTCACGTGGTCTGCGGTGCAGCCCGAAATTGCACAGAAAACCCGCGCTTGCAGCTATGACCGCGCAGGTTATGGGTGGAGTGATCCTAGTCCTAGAACCCGTGATGCCAAGACAAGCGCCGAAGAGTTGCACACCCTCCTGAAGAACGCGGACGTGAACGGCCCCTTTATTCTCGTTGGACATTCTCTTGGTGGCATGTATGTCCGCGAATATGCCGCGCTGTATCGTCCCGAAGTTAAGGGAATGGTTTTGGTGGATGCTTCTTCTCCCGATCAGTACAAGCGCATGAACCCGACGATCACGCGAGGCAACGAGGAATTCCTTCGCAAGCAGGGCTACTTCGAGGACACGATGCCTTTCGGGTGTCCTCGCCTCAGCGGCTGGTGCGACCACTGGCCTGCTGTTGAGCGGGACCTGCGGCGCACTACCGAATGCCGTCTCAGGCCATGGCTTACACACATGCAGGAATATAAGGCGTTCGATGAGGATTCCACAGAGGTCCTGCAGGCAGACTCTCTTGGGAACATGCCCCTGATTGTCTTAACCGAAGGAGCAGCTACGACCAATGATCCGCTGAACTCGTTTGGAGCTATGCAGAAAGAGCTTGTGCATCTCTCCACACAAGGATCTCAGGTGTTTGTTGAAGGGGGACACATGATTCAGGTCGATCATCCTCACCCTGTTATCAATGCAGTCCTGAAGGTCATTGCCGAAGTACGACGTTTGCCTTCGCAATCAAAGTTTTAATTAACTGCGATCGTCCGAGGAAATCTGTGAAACCAGTTCTAATCCTTCTCATAGCAAGTTCGCTATTTGCGCAAGCCCCAATGATCCCAATAAATCTAAGCCTGATGCCGATGCCCTCCACTGTGCGGATGGGATATGGCAAGTTGCGAATTAATCCATCTTTTTCGGTAGGAATCTCCGGTCAACCTGATCCTATATTGCAACGCGCGGTAGACCGCTTTCTTGAAGACCTTCGCCGCCAGGCCGGCATGCTTCCTCTCGACATGAAAATTACCGCCGTGTCTGACGCGGTTCTTGTAGTCCATGCCGATCACGACGCGAAAGCCGTGCTCGAATTGGGAGATGACGAGTCTTACACCCTCGAAATCACACCTTCAGGCGCCAAGCTCGACGCCCCTACGACTCTGGGCGCAATGCACGGATTGCAAACATTCTTGCAGTTGGTCGAAACCGGACCGGATGGCTTTGATGTTCCAGCCATATCCATTCAAGATCAGCCGCGGTTTCCATGGCGCGGATTAATGATTGATGTGAGCCGCCATTTCATTCCGGTCACCATTCTCAAACGCAATCTGGATGGTATGGCGGCAGTCAAGCTCAACGTATTTCACTGGCACCTTTCCGACAATCAGGGCTTTCGTGTTGAAAGCAAGAAGTTCCCCAAGCTTCAGGAAATGGGATCGGACGGTTTTTACTACACGCAGGATGAAGTCAAAGAAGTGATCGCCTATGCGCGGGATCGCGGTATCCGTGTCGTGCCGGAGTTTGATATGCCGGGACACAGCACGGCATGGTTTGTGGGCTATCCGGAACTCGCCAGCACGCCGGGTCCATACTCGATTGAACGCAAGTGGGGTGTGTTTGATCCCGCCATGGATCCCACCTCGGAACATACGTACAAGTTCTTGGATGAATTCATTGGCGAGATGGCGAAACTGTTTCCCGACCAGTTCTTTCACGTCGGCGGAGACGAAGTAAATGGAAAGCAGTGGGATGCAAATCCCAAGATTCAGGCATTCATGCACGCCCACGGTTTGAAAAATAACGCGGATTTGCAGGCTTACTTCAATACACGAATTCAGAAAATTGTTGCGAAGCACGGAAAGACCATGGAAGGGTGGGACGAGATTCTGCGTCCCGATTTGCCCAAGAATATTGTGATTCAATCATGGCGCGGCCAATCTTCGTTGGCAGACGCGGCAAAACAGGATTATCGCGGACTGCTCTCCTCGGGTTATTACCTTGACCTGGGTCAATCGGCCGGGCAGCACTACGCGGTGGATCCTTTGGGAAGCGGCGCGGCCGAACTGACTCCGCAGCAGAAGCAGCAAATTCTCGGCGGCGAAGCCTGCATGTGGTCGGAGTTCGTTTCGCCGGAGAATATTGATTCGCGCATTTGGCCACGCGCCGCGGCAATTGCCGAGCGGTTCTGGTCTCCGCAGTCAACGCAGGACGTGAATGCAATGTATCGGCGCCTTGCGGAAGTGAGCCGAAAGTTGGATTGGCTTGGGCTGACGCATAACTCCAGTTACTTTCCGATGCTTCGCCGAATTGCAGGTTCCGATGACATTGCGGCACTCATTGCGGCACTCCGGACGTTGGCGGACGTGGTAGAGCCGGTGAAGGGATATGCGCGCGGAAGTAGCAGTCTCGTCGCACCAACCAGCGCGATGCCGCTGAACCGGCTGATAGATGCGGCTCGGCCCGAGAGTGCAGTGGCGCGGCATTTTTCGGATCTCGTAAATACTCTGGTTACAGATCAAACGGCTTCAGGGCACGCCTCCGCCGAGACCAGTCAGCAGATACGTTCATTGCTCATCTTGTGGCAGAACAATCAGGCAAAACTTCAGCCGATCGAGAGTCAATCATTTTTGCTCAAAGAAGTCGTCCCGGTTTCGGAGGCCCTAACAGGGCTTGCCCAAACGGGAATGCAAGCCTTGGACTACCTGGACAAGGGCGAGCGCCCACCCGACGATTGGAAGACGCAGCAGCTTGCATTCATACAACAGGCCGCACAGCCGAAGGCGCAGGTTCTAATTGTGATTGCTCCGGCGATTGGCAAGCTGGTTGAACTGGGCGCATCCCCCAGGGTAGGTTCCAATAAGCAATCCGTCTCCGGCGGCCCGAATTAGGCGGCACGAGGGCGTTTCACAAATCTCCGCGCACGCTCGATCCGCGAAGGCTGCCCTACGGGAACGCTCGCAGGCCATGGTTCCTCGACGCCCATCAGCGCAATTGCTCCGCCCATCAGCGCGAGATTCTTGGTGAAGTTAACCATTTCGTTCATCTTCTTCTCAGGATCCTCGAGACGCCAGAAATCGTGCATGACCGGCGAAACTCCGGCTAGGAAACCGATAACTGCTGCTGCACCCAGCTTCGGTTTTACCCCTAACAGAATGCTGGTTCCTCCAATGATCAATGCGAGGCCGGAGGCTTGCACCGCAAGGTCCGGCATCGGAACGTTCTTGGATCCCGCATATTGAGCTAGCATTTTCCGGTCGGTAAAGTGATGGATGCCGCCGTACAAGAAGTAACCTCCGAAAATGACACGGCCCAGCAAGAATGGAAATTTCATTGTGTCAGCCCCTCTAGCGACGATTTATTGTGTGGCGTTTCGATTCGCTGGACCCATGAGGCGTTGCCCATCATTTAATACAACCGTGCGGTCTGAACTTCGAGGGTTCCGATTTCGCAAAGAACCGTGTGGCCCGACCCATGCCCTGCGGGACTAATACGTGTTGATTCTGCCGAGCCGCGATGAGAGACTAGTGGCAGCTAGAATTATGAAGACTGTTTGGTCCCTCGTTGCCATAATCTCGGTATGTTTGTCCTTTCCCGGGAACCTGCTTGGGCAGAGGGGGATGCAGAGCTCGTCGCAGGGCGCCGCGCAGGCTGGCCAGCGCGTCGGGATCGATAATGGTCTCGACACACCTACGACCTACAGCGGTCGAGGCTCTAACCTCCTACTCACGGTGTTTGGCGAAAATAAGGCTCACCTCGACCGCCAGGCCGTGGTGAAGCTTACCAACGAAACTGACCACACCATCGCGTGGAAGACCACAGCAGATAATCGCGAAGCCGATTTTGACGGTTTGGCGGTCGGACAGTATGAGATTGAGGTAAGCGCAGTCGGATATCTGACCACTCATCAGGACCTTAACGTCGGCAGCATCATTAACACTTACCAGGTCGAATCAACTCTTAAGCGCGATCCCGCCGCCATCGAATTGAACGCTCCGATTTCTCCGAAGATGCCGTCCAAGGCTCGCAAGGAAACTCAACGCGGGGTTGCTGCGTTGAAGTCCGGAGAATGGAAAGAAGCGGAGAAGCATCTCGACGCGGCGCATAAGTCCGTCCCGGACAACTCAGACGTAGATTTTCTCCTGGGTTATCTCTCTTATCAGAAGAAGGATTTGAAACAGGCAGAAATTTATTTGAGCCAGGCTTCTACGCTTGATCCCCACAACGCCCAGGCTCTCGCTTTGCTGGGACGCCTGCGTCTTGAGCGCGAAGACTACGCGGCGGCCAAAGCCGTGCTTGAACAGGCGGTTGCTGCGGATCCCGAATCCTGGATGGCCCATAACCTTTTGGCCGATACGTATCTGAAGCAGCATGAATTTGAGAAGGCGCATGAGCAGGCGCAATTGGCCATTGATAAAGGCAAGGGCGGGGGGAACGCGGCGCAAATCGTACTCGGGGAAGCGCTCGCTAATCTTGGCCAGTTCAAAGAGGCAATCACCGCGCTCAACACGTTTTTGCAATATGCTCCGGACAGTCCGGCCGTTCCGCAGGTTCACGCTTTGATTGCTCAGTTGCAGCAGCGAGATGCGCCCGTAGCCGAGCGTCCCGCAAGCAAGCCAGCGTCTCCTCCGCCAAATGCCAAGGTGGAGACTGACGACATGCTGCTGGCGGCTACCGATACTGGTTTTTCCGCCAAGAGTTGGGAGCCTCCTGGCATTGACGATGTGAAGCCGTCCGTCGCCGCCGATGTTACATGCCCCTACCAGAAAGTCATTGACGGTACCGGGGCGGCTGTAAAGCAATTCGTGGACGACATAAGCCGCTTCAATGCCATTGAAGATCTACTGCACGAGAACCTCAATGAGCTGGGCACTCCGACGACGAAAGAAACTCGCGAATTCAATTACGTCGCCGCCATATCGGAACCGAAGCCGGGATTTCTCACCGTAGATGAGTTTCGAACCGGACGGACCGATCTGGGCGACTTCCCCGGTCAAATCGCCACCCGCGGGCTGCCTGGATTGGTACTCGTCTTCCATCCCGACATGCGCGACAATTTCGAAATAACCTGTGAGGGACTCAGCCAGTGGAACGGCAAAGCAACATGGCTGCTTCATTTCCGCCAGCGCGACGACCGTCCCAATCGCATGCGTTCCTACAAAATCGGCGGTGAGGTTTATCCGATTAATTTGAAAGGCCGCGCGTGGGTTTCCGCGGACACCTACCAGATCGCGCGTATCGAATCGGAACTGGTCAAACCGATGCCGAAAATCCAGCTTCTCAGCGAGCACTACACGGTGGACTACGGCCCCGTCTTTTTCCAGAGCAAGCATGTGGAGCTTTGGCTGCCCAAGACCGCAGAGCTCTACTTCCACTTTCAGAAGCACCGCTACTTCCGGCGCCACACGTTTCATGATTTCCTGCTTTTTTCAGTGGATTCCGATTCCAAAACCAGCGCGCCCAAGGCCAGCAACAAGAAACCTGACACGGGCGTAATGCCCACTCCCTGATCTTCCGCGAATTCCAACAACACGAAACGTGGGTGCCCCTCGATAAGAGAGAAGGCTTTGTCAAGGCATAGTTGTCCTGGGCGGTGTTTTGAGCACCGCTTTTTTGCCAGAGAGGCTGAGGACCAAGGC
>Ga0208849_1000680_pt1 | contig 29179 bp, 32 predicted proteins | sample NGESurdeep072012_10_FD_184470 | JGI IMG/M metagenome (GOLD analysis project Ga0208849, IMG submission 184470) | Arctic peat soil microbial communities from Barrow, Alaska - NGEE Surface sample 53-3 deep-072012 (SPAdes) | ecosystem: Environmental > Terrestrial > Soil > Wetlands > Peat ... | reverse complement strand
CAGAGAAGTTAAGCTCGCCAGGGCCGATGGTACTCGGAGGGCAACCTCCCGGGAGAGTAGGTCGCCGCCGATTATTTTTCACAGAGCCGCCCGCGAGGGCGGCTCTGTTTATGCCGGCAGCGTCAGGCTCTCGAGGTCGCGCGGGTAGTACGTCAGCCACTCGACGCCGTCGTCGGTGACGGCGACCGTGTCCGAGTGCCGGAAACCGCCGACGCTGGGCGCGTAGAGCCCCGGCTCGACGGTGAACACCATCCCGGGCCGGATCTCCGTCTCGTCGCCGCGGTCGAGGAACGGCCCCTCGTGGTAGCGGAGCCCGATCGCGTGGCCGACGTGGTGGCGCCAGTTGTCCCAGAGCCCGTGCGCCTCGTAGTACGCGCGCACCGTCCGGTCGACCTCCGCGCAGGGCACGCCTGGGCGGATCGCGTCGATCGCGAGATCCTGGAGCGCAAGCATGTGGTCGAACAGGCGCCTCTGCTCGTCGTTCGGCGCACCGATCACCATCGTGCGCTCCAGCTCCGAGTGGTAGCCCCAGACGGGAGCGGTCGCGCCGGTGACGAGCACGTCGCCGGCCTGGAAGACGATGTTGTTCGGGAGGGCGTGCGGGATCGCCGCGTTCCGGCCGATCTGGCCGCGGTAGCCGGCGACCGCGCCCGAGAACCACGGGCTCTGCCCGCGGTAGAGCGGGCCGATCGCGTCGAGCATCGCGTGCGTCGCCTCGGTCGAGGCGCGGCTCTCGACCTCCGTCTCCGACATGCCGGGCCGCGTGTAGCGCTGGAGCAACGTGTGCGCGAGATTGCCCCACTTGCAGCTCTCGCGCAGCAGCGCGAGCTCCGCGGCGCTCTTGATCGCCATCTGATCCTCGACCGCGTCGGCGATGAACGTGAGCTTCGCGTCGCCGGCGACGTCGCCGAGCGACGGGCCGCGGTAGCCGAACACCCACGGGTAGCCGTCCTGGTCGGCGCCGATCGCGCCGCGCACGCCGAGCGCGCCGAGCAGCTCCGCGAGTGCCTCCAGCGGCGCCCGGTCGCCCGGATACTCGTCGTAGTGCGTGACCTCCTGCACCGCCGTGTTCGCCTGTGCATGCTCGACCTCCAGTCGCGGCACGAGCATGCCGCCGCGCCCGTCGGCCGCGAGCGCGAACGCGATCGGCCGCTCGGTCGGGATGAACGCGAAGCCGGTGTAGTACGAGACACGCTGCGCGTCGAAGAGCACCGCCCCCGCGAGCCCGCGCCCTGCGAGCAGCTCGGCGAGCGCCGCGCGGCGCGCCTCGTACTCCTCGGGCCGAATCGCAAGCGTCACGCCGCCTCGTCCCCGAGGTTCTCGCGCCAGGTGGAGTCGAGGTCGCGCAGCCGGCGCACCCGGTCCTCGATCCGTGGATGGGTGACGAAGAGCGCCGCCAGCCCCTCCTCGAGGAACGGATTGAAGGTGTACAGCGGCTCGGTGGCGGGGTTCGCCTGAAAGTCGACGAGCTCGGCGGCGTAGTCGAGGCGGATCAGTGCGTCGGCGATCCCGTGCGGTGAGCCGCAGAGCTCCGCGGCGGCACGATCGGCCTCGAACTCGCGCTTCGGCGAGAGAAGCAGGTGGACCCACGCTGCGGCGACAGGGCCGAGCACGAACAGCAGCGGGCGCTGGAGCCAGCCGCCGACCCGGCTCAGCTCGATGAGCGAAGCCGCGAGCACGACCACTCCGGTCTGAATCGGGACGTCGCGATGGCGCACGTGCGCCAGCTCGTGTGCGAGCACACCCTCGAGCTCGGCCGGCGTGCACGCGGTGATGCACCCTGCGCTGAGCGCGACCGCGGAGCTGCTCGGGCCGCGCCCCGTGGCGAGCGCGCGCGGCAGCCCGTCCGGGATGAGGTAGAGACGCGGTTTCACCACGCCCGCGACAGCGGCCAGTCGCGCGACCGTGGAGTGGAGGAGCGGCGCCTCGCCGACCGGCAGCTCGCGCGCGCCGACCATTCCCAGCAGAATCCGGTCGAAGTACGCATAGGCGCCTGCAACGAGCAGCAGCGCGCAGAAGGCGAAGATCGACATCAGCCGGACGCCGCCGAGCCCCCAGCCGGCCAGTGCGAACACACCGCAGATGCCGATCAGGAGCAGCCAGGCCTTGAGGATGTTGCGGGCCGCGATCACGGCGCGTTGTGCGCGCTACGGCTCTTCCGGCTCGCCGCGGCCGTCGTCGTCGAGCAGCCCGCGCGGCGGCCAGTCCTCATTCTGCGGGGCATCGCAGCGGCTCGAGCAGTGCAGCGAGGCGATGTTCTGCAGCGGGACGAGGATGTGCCCGTTGAGCTCGATGTGCGCGACCTCGTCGACGTAGCAGTACGCGGTGAGGACACCCTCCTGGTATTCGCCGCCGAAGAGTGCGACCTCGACCTGCTCGCCCTTGTATTTGCTGGTGTAATCCTCCACCGGCTGGGGTCAGTCTATCGGGCGGAACAAGCCGCCCTCCCAGGCCACGGCCCAGACGGCGCAGTTGTCCACGACCGGCAGGGCCATTCCGAGCACGGCCGCCTGCACGCGGCGAACCGAGCCTCCGTGCGTGACGACGAGGACGCGGTCACCCGCATGGCGCTCGGCGATCCGCTGGACGGCGCGGAGCGTCCGCTCCCGATGCTCGTCCGTCGCCTCGCCCTCGTAGGCGACACGCTCCCGCTCGGCCGGCGTCAGCCCTTCCCAGCTGCCCCAGTTTTTCTCGCGGAGGTCGACGTCGACGACGACCGCGAGCGTCAGCCGCTCCGCCACGATCTCGGCCGTCTCCCTCGCCCGCACGAGGTCGCTCGCGTAGACCGCCGCAATCTTGTCGCCCGCCAACTCCTCCGCAAGCGCTCGTGCCTGTCGGCGGCCGTGGTCGTTCAGCGGCCGATCCGTATGCCCCTGGAGGCGGCCTTCGGCGTTCCAGTCGGTCTCGCCGTGCCGAACGAGAAGCAGCGTGGTCACAGAAAGCTAGGCTAGCGAGCCGTGGATCTCGGCCTGCGCGACTCCGTCTGCCTGATCACGGGCTCGACCGGCGGCATCGGTCTCGAGACTGCGCGCCTCCTCGCCGCGGAGGGAGCCCTCGTCGTGACGAGCGGCCGCGCATCGACGCCGCCCGGTGTCGGCGAGGCGCACCACGTTGCCGCCGATCTCGCGCGCGCGGGCGAGGCCGATCGGCTCGTGGCCGAGGTCGAGGAGCGCCTCGGTCGCATCGACTGCCTCGTGAACAACGTCGGCGTCGCCTATCAGCGCGCGTTCGACGAGGTCACGGACGAGCAGTGGGACGAGCTCTGGCAGCTGAACGTGATGAGCTATGTGCGCACGATCCGTGCGGTGCTGCCGGCGATGCGCGCACGAAAGGAAGGCGTGATCGTGAACGTCTCGTCCACGGCCGGCAAACGCCCGTCGGCGTCGATGCCCGACTATTCCGTGACGAAGGCGGCGGTGCTGTCGCTGTCGCGGCTGATCGCGGACGTCTACGCGCGCGACGGCATCCGCTGCAACGCGGTCACGCCGGGCCCGATCGCGACGCAGGCGTGGCTCGGCGAGGGCGGGCTCGCCGACCAGCAGGGGGCCCGTAGCGGGAAGTCGCGTGAGGAGGTGCTCGCCGCCGTCGGCGCGGGCCGCCCGCTCGGTCGGCTCGGCGAGCCGGAGGAGATCGCCGCCGTGATCGCCTTCCTCTGCTCGGCGCGTGCGAGCTACGTCACCGGTGCGGCGTGGAGCGCCGACGGCGGCACCGTGCCGATCATCATCTGACGTCACGAAGCTGCGGCGGACACGTCACACCTTCGCGAATAGGATCGACAGTACGGGTAGGAGGGAGGGGTCGGGTCCCGAGTTACACGCGTGTGCTTGGACCCGCGCGGCCACTGGGCGGCCTCCGCTCCAACGTCTACGCTGGCCCGAGATGCCGGAACTTGCCGGTCGTGTTGCCGACGCCTTCGAGAGCCTCGTGCGCGAGCACGAGGAGCGGTGGCTGGCTCCGAACGCCGTGCGATCGTACGAGAGCCGTGGGCGCGACCTCCCGGAGGACGAGTGCCGCCTGCGGACGCCGTTCCAGCGCGACCGGGACAGGATCGTTCATGCGAAAGCGTTCCGCCGCCTGCGCCTCAAGACCCAGGTGTTCGTCGACCCCGAGGGGGATCACTTCCGCACCCGGCTCACGCACACACTCGAGACGACCGGGATTGCCCGCGGCGTCGGACGCGCGTTGCGCCTGAACGAGGATCTCGTCGAGGCGATCGGGCTCGGCCATGACCTCGGGCACCCGCCGTTCGGGCACGCCGGTGAGCAGGCGCTCGACGAGGTCGTGCGCGAGCGCGGCGGCCCGGGCTTCCGCCATAACGAGCACTCCCTCCGCGTCGTCGAGCGCCTCGAGCGCGACGGTCGCGGGCTGAACCTCACCCGGGAGGTGCGCGACGGCATCCTCAAGCACACCGGGGCCGTCGAGCCGGAGACGCTCGAGGGCAAGATCGTGCGCATCGTCGACCGCGTCGCGTACATCAACCACGACATCGACGACGCGATCCGCGCCGGGCTCCTCGATGCCGGCGACCTGCCTCCGCAGGAGCTCGCGCTCCTCGGCGAGACCGGGTCGCGCCGGATCGACACGCTCGTGCACGATCTCGTCGAGACGTCCGCCCAGGCCGGTGACATCGTGCAGAGCGACGAGATCGGTGGTGCAATGCTCGCCCTGCGCGCCTTCATGTTCGAACGGGTCTACCTCGGACCGCAATCGGCCGAGGAGCACGCGCGGATTCGCGCGACGGTCAGGCGTATCTTCGAGCACCTCGTCGACGAACGCGGCGACGAGCTCGAGGAGGCGACCGACTACCTTGCCGGCATGACTGACCGCTTCGCGCTCACCTTCGCCGCGGAGCTCGGCGACCGATGACACGGATCAAGGACACTTCCGTCGACGCGGTCAAGGGGGCCGCCGAGATCCTCCCGCTCGTCGAGGACTACGTGCGCCTGCGCAAGTCCGGCGGCACGTACAAGGGTCTCTGCCCCTTCCATCAGGAGCGCACGCCGAGCTTCACCGTCAGCCCTGCCCGAGGCACGTACAAGTGCTTCGGCTGCGGGGAGGGCGGCGACTCGATCGCGTTCGTGGAGAAGATGGAGCAGGTCGACTTCGTCGGCGCGATCGAGTCGCTCGCGAAGCGCTTCGGCGTCGAGATCGAATACGAGGAGATCTCACCCGAGGCGGAACGAGAGCGCCGGCGCAGGGACAGGCTGACGCAGCTGCTCGAGCGCGCGACCTCCTTCTACGAGCGCGTGCTCCGGGACAGCGACACGGGCGCGTTCGCGCGCGAGTACCTCGCCTCACGTGGCCTCGGCGACGACGTGTGCAAGCAGTTTCGTCTCGGCTACGCCCCCGGCGGCGCTTCGCTCGCGCGGCGCGCGCTCCAGGAAGGGTTCGAGCGGGATGAGCTGGTTGCCGTCGGCCTCCTCAACCGGCGCGGGAACGACTACTTCCAGCGGCGGCTCCTCTTCCCGCTCGCGGACGCGCGCGGCGTCGTGCGCGGCTTCCAGGCGCGCAGGCTCCACGACGACGACCCGCTTCAGGCGAAGTACGTCAACTCGCCCGAAAGCGACGTGTTTCGCAAGGGCGACCTCCTGTACGGGCTCGACTCGGCGCGGCAGGCGATCGCGAAGGCCGATCGTGCCGTGATCGTCGAAGGGAACACCGACGTGCTCGCGCTCCGCCAGGCCGGCTTCCAGCCGGTCGTCGCATCGATGGGAACGGCGTTGACCGAGAAGCAGCTCCGCGAGCTCCAGCGGCTGACGAAGCGGGTGTTCCTCTGCTTCGACGCGGACGCGGCCGGGCAGGAGGCGACGCTGCGCGGAATGGCGCTCGCCGCCGCGCAGGGCTTCAGCGTCCAGGTCGTCGTGCTGCCGAAGGGATCGGACCCGGCGGACGACCCCGGCACGTTCGAGGAGCGGCTGCTGACGCCGGTGAGCTACCCGAAGCACCGCGTCCGGCTCGAGTGCGAGCGTGCCCCCGACCGGGAGACGGCGTTTGCGTCCGTGCGCTCGTTCCTCGCCTCGTTGCCGGACTCGCCGGAGCGGCTGGAGGCGCTCCGGCTCGCCGCCGACCTGCTCGACCTGCCGCCCGAGACGCAGGCCGGCCTCGCGCCCGCGCGCGGCAGCTCCCGCGCGGCCGGCATCGTCTCACCAAGGCTGCTCGGAGCCGGCCAGCGGCTCGAGCTCAACGCGCTCGCCGGCGTCGCCGCGCATCCCGAGCTCACGCGCATCCTCGGCGAGCTGAGCCCGGAGCACTTCGACGACCCGCTGAACCGCCGCGCCCGCGCGCACCTGCTCGGCGAGCAGCCCGCCGACGGCGAGCTGACGCCGCTGCTCGCGGAGCTGTACGCGCTCGCGGAGCAGGCGAGCATCACCGAGCTCACCGCCGAGCAGCTGCTGCTTCGCCTGCGCGAGCGGCGCCTCCAGCGGGAGCTCGCGGAGGCCGACGACGGGCACCTCGTCGATCTCCAGCAGGCGCTGCTCAAGATCCGGACCGCCATCCGCGAGTTCGCCTGAGCCCGCGGCGGGCGCCGGTAGAATGGTGCCCGCCGATCCCCGGTAGCTCAATTGGCAGAGCATCCGGCTGTTAACCGGAGGGTTGTTGGTTCGAGTCCAACCCGGGGAGCTCGACGACGTGGAATGACCCCGCGCCAGTGCGCAGACCGATCTCGGCGCGGAGGTTTGGCGCCGCCCTGCGTCCGCGACCCGGCCGCCGTTGGCGATACCCTCCCGTCGGTGACCGGCAGGTGACGGAGCGGTTCGACGAGTTTCTCCGTCGGCTAGGCGAAATCCACGACCTCGAGAAGGCTGCGGGTCTGCTCGCCTGGGACGAGGAGACGAAAATGCCCGCCACGGGTGCGATTGCGCGCGCCGAACAGCGCGCGACGCTGAACCGGATCGCCCACGATCTCCAGGTCTCGCCCGATCTCGGCGCGCTTCTTGAAGAGTTGCGGCCGTTCGAGGAGGGGCACGACTACGGCTCGTTCGAGGCGAGCGTGATCCGCATCGCGCGGCGCGACTACGACAAGGCGACCTGCGTTCCGTCCGAGCTGCGCGCCGAGCTGACCCGTGCCGGCTCCCTCGGCTACCGGGCGTGGCTGCACGCGCGCGAGCAAGAGGACTACTCGATCATGCTGCCGCATCTCGAGCACAACCTCGCCTTGCGGCGCGAATACGTGAGCTGCTTTGACCCGCAGGGCGACCCGTACGACGTGCTGCTCGACGACTACGAGCCGGAGATGAAGACGACGCACGTCGAGGCGATCTTCGACCAGCTGAAGGCCGCGCTGCTGCCGATGCTGAGCGCCGTCGGAGAGGTGGCGCCGGTCGACGACTCCTGCCTGCACGGCCGTTTCCCGCGCGACGCCCAGCGGCGCTTTTCGCGCGCGGTGCTCGAACGCTGGGGGATGGACCGGGCGTCCTGGCGGCTCGACCGCACCGTGCACCCGTTCGCGATGTCGATGTCGTCGTCCGACATTCGCCTGACGACGAACTTCCACGAGGACAGCCTCCACGGCATCCTCTCCTGCCTGCACGAGTTCGGCCACGGCATCTACGAACGCCAGGTCGACCCCGTGTACGACCGCACGCCGCTCGGGCACGGAACGTCCGCTGCGCTGCACGAGTCGCAGAGCCGGATGTGGGAGAACCTCGTCGGCCGCAACCTCTCGACCTGGAAGTTCTTCTACCCGCTGCTCCAGCGGGAATTCCCGGACCGCTTCGCCGACGTGCCGCTGGAACGATTCCACCAGGCGCTGAACAAGGTCGAGCCGTCGTTGCGCCGCGTCGACGCGGACGAGGTGACGTACTGCCTGCACATCATCCTCCGCTTCGAGCTCGAGCGGGAGATGCTCTACGGCCACATCGAGCTGCGCGACCTGCCGGAGGCGTTCGACGCGAAGATGCAGGACTACCTCGGCCTGCGGCCGCCCGACGTCTCACGCGGCGTGCTCCAGGACGTGCATTGGTCGGACATGAGCTTCGGCTACTTCCCGACGTACGCGCTCGGGAACGTCGTCTCGGTGCAGCTGTGGGAGCGTGCGATCGCCGACGTCGGCGACCTGGACGAGCTGTTCGAGCGGGGCGAGTTCTCGCCGCTGCGGGAGTGGCTCGGCGAGCACGTCCATCGCCACGGCCGGGCCTACACGCCGCAGGAGCTGCTCCAGCGCGTCGTCGGCGGCGGCATGGACGCGGCGCCGTACCTCGACTACCTCGAGCGGAAGCTCGGCGAGCTGTTCGGCGCGGTCGTCGCCTGACCGTGACCGACGAGCACCCACGCATCCAACGGCTGCGCGAACGCCGCGCAACCCACCGCCGGCGTCGTCGCCTCGTGCGTGCCGTCGTCGCGCTCGGAGGCTTCGCGATCGTCCTCGGCGGCCTCGCGCTGCTCGTGCTGCCCGGGCCGGGCATTCCGCTGCTCGTGATCGGGCTGGGCTTGCTCGCGCTCGAGTTCCGCTGGGCCGAGGCTGCACTTGCGCGCACGCTCCATCAGGCCGACTGGGCTGCGCAACGCGCGCGCGCCACGAGCCGGCGGACGAAAGCGGTGGCGGCGGCAGGAGCGGCGGCCGCGATGGGCGGTGTGGGCACCGTGCTCGCCGTCTGGGGCGTGCCCGGCCTACCCGTTTGACGAGCCGGGCTCAGTGCCCGCGGCAGCCGCAGACGCGCTCGCCGAGCGCCCGGCGCTCCAGCGGCAGCCCGCAGCGCGTGCACGTCGGCGGGAGCATGCGGGCCTTGACGAGGAGCGCCCGCATCAGTGTGGCCCACAGCAGCACGTAGCCGAGGACGAACGGGGCGCTCATGCCGGGTCATATCGGCCGAGAGCCTCGATTGGATTAGTCCTGGAGTCGGTAAGATCGGTCCGTGAGCTGGCTGTACATCGCCCTGCTCGCACTGGCACTCGCGGCGGTGCTCGGAGCGGAGTGGCCACGCTTCGGCGTCCGTCTCGGAGCCGATGCGCGCAGGCGCCGGGAGCGGGAGAAGCGGAAGGCGACCCTTCGTGTCGTGCCGACCGAGGCGGACGACTTCGCGGCCAGCGTCGAGCGCGACCTCGCGCAGCTGCCGACGATCGAGGAGACCGACCGCCGCTAGCGCTTGACGACGTAGGTCGTCTGGAACGTGCGCGTGTTCGGGAGGATCGGGCCGACGTCCTCCATGTTCTTCGTCTCCTGGTAGTCCGCGACCGTGACGCTGAGGGTGTGACTTCCCAGCCGCCGCGTGACGCCGTCGACGGTGACGATCCCCCGCGAGTACGAGGCCGCGACTTGGCGCGCGTCGGCGACCGCGAAGATCGACGCGGGGTCGACGCCGGAGCCGGAGTCGCGCACGGCGAGCCGCAGCGGGCTGCCAACCCGCGCGGTGGGGTTCAGGAGCTTCACCGTCGGCGGCGTCGTGTCGTTCACCCAGAAGCGGAACGAGAACGGCCCCGGCTTGCCGCCCGCGGGCGTGTCGAACACGAGGTCGTACGTTCCGGATGCGGGCAGCACGTCGCCGACCGCCGGCACGGGGGCGCCGTACCTCGCGTACGGGTTGATGTCCACCGGCAGCCCCATGTAGCCGACGAGGCGGTTCTCGTCGTCGGCAACGACGAGCCGTGGCGTGACACTGACACCCGCGCCGCGTGAGAGCACGATCGCGCCGAAGTTCGCCACCGGCCGTGTCAGCGTGAAGCGGAACACCTGCTCCGGCCCGGAGAGGTTGAGCGCGATCGACGCGCCGAGGTTGCCCTCCGGGTAGCGGTATGTCGAGACGAGCGACGGCTTGCCTGCGGTGTCGCCCTTGTACACGCCGGGCCTGGAGATCGCCACGTGCGGCTCGGTCGCGAGCCTCGGCTCCTCGACGTGGAACCAGTACGGGACGCGCCGAACGTCGGTGCCTCGGGTGAGGAGGACGAATCCGATGTCGTCGCCCTCCGCTGCGCTCGTCGCCACCGTGAGCGTGATGCCGACGTTCGACCCGGCGGCCACGGTGGTCGGGGACGGAGCAAGCGTCGCGCCGGCCGTCGCCGCCTGCGGCTCGAGCGACACTGTCCACGGTGCGGGCCCACCGCCGGCGTCGCTGACCGCGAGCTGCTGCGTCGCCGTGGCGCCGCGCTTGACGAGGCCGAACGAGAGGCCCGTCGGGTCGGTGAAGATCAGCGGGTTGTCGGCACGTGGAAGGTCGATCCGCCCGCCCCCCTCGCGGAGTGCCGACACCTCGCCCGTCGATCCCGTGGGATGCACCGGGTCGCCCGTTGACTCGAGCGCCGACTTGAGCTGTTCGACCGTCCACGACGGATGTCGCCCCTTGAGCACGGCGACCGCGCCGGCGACGTGAGGGGACGCCATGCTCGTGCCGCTCCAGTCGTGCGGTGACCACTGGTCGTGCGGGAGCGAGGAGAGGATGTCGACGCCCGGCGCCGTCACGTCCGGCTTCATCTCGAGTGTGATCGGCGTCGGGCCGCTCGACGAGAAGTCGGCGATCTCGTCGGCCGGGCCGTTGTCGCCTTCGGTCGAGGCGGCGACCGTGATCGCGTTCGCCGCGGTTCCCGGCGAGCCGACGGAGCCGCGGCCGGCATCGGTGTTGTCGTTGCCCGCGGCGATCACCGGCACGACGCCGGCGTCGGCGGCGTCGTTGATCGCCTGGACGACGACGTCGCGCGTCGGCTCGACCTCGGGCTCGCCGAGCGAGAGGTTGATCACGTCCATGCCGTCCTTCACGGCCTGCTCGATGCCGGCGGCGATCTCGGGCGAGTTGCCGTCGAGCCCGAACTGCGACGTCGGGATCGTCAGCACCTTGTAGTTGCCGAGATAGGCGTTGGGCGCGATCCCGGAGATCTTGACCTTGTTGCCGAGCACGTTCGCCGTCGTGTTGTAGTCGCCGGCCGCGATGCCCGCGACGTTCGTGGCGTGATCCGAGTACTGCGGGTCGAACGGGGTGTTCGCGTACTTCCACACGGGCTCGGCCGGCGCGAACGCACGCGCGACGATCACCTTCGGCGTGGTGTACGCGAGGTTGCCGAGCGGGTACCCGGGCGGGTACGTGAAGTTGGCTCCGTCGAAGAAGACGTGGGTCTGGTCGAGCCCGTCGTCGATGATCCCGATCTTGACCCCGTTGCCGGCGGTGGCGAGCGTCGGCCCCCACACGGCCGGCGCGCCGATCAGCTGTGGCGTGCGGTCGAGCTGCTCGTGGTAGGTCACGGTCGGCCATACGGTCAGGCCCTTCATCGCGATCAGGCGTGCGAGCTGCGACTGCGGCACGACGACCGCCATTCCGTTCAGCACGACGCCGTAGTGCCAGCGGACGCGCGCCTGCGGAATCGCCCGCACGACGCGGGCTGCCATCGTGCGCTGTGCGAGGGCGAGCGTGCGCAGGTACGAGACGCTCGCGGGGGCGCGCACGTCGAGGCGGTGGCGGACCATCGTTGCGGCGGCGAGACCGCGGTTGTGGAGGATTGCCTCCGACAGCGGCGCCTGCGGCAGCGTGACGACCACCTCGACGGAATCGGCACTGCCGATGCCGCTGGACGCCTCGGTCCGCGCCGTCGCGCCGCCTGCGGTGAGCAGGGCGAGCGAGGCGAGCAGAAACGGGAAGGCGAGGGCGAAACGGCGCAGGCGAAGCATGGTACGCGTGAACGCATCGGGCGGTTTCACCCGGCTACACTGTCCGTCCGCGCGGATGTGGCGGAATTGGTAGACGCGCACGGTTCAGGTCCGTGTGGGCGAAAGCTCGTGGAGGTTCAAGTCCTCTCATCCGCACTCTTAGAAAGCTCTCAACTGGTTCTTAAGCCGGTCTCAGGCGCCGCCTCGATGCTCCTCTCGTCAAACGACGCGAAGGAGCAGACGTGAGCACCGCGAACGTCACCGCCATGAGTCGCAAGCTGTCCGACCAGGAAGCGGTCGACGACGGGATCCGCCACATCCAGGATCTCGTCTTCGTCCGCGACCTGCTCGCCGTCCGCGGGGCGTCCCGCGCCGAGCTGCGGGATTGCGACGAGGTGATCGACGGCGTGCGCCGCCGGCTCGCCGAGTCCGCCAAGCGCGCCTCGGCCCGCTTCGCCACCGCAGCTTGAGCCCCGGGGCTCAGTGGGCGAGATCGACCTCGGCGTCCGGGTAGAGCACCCGCCAGACCCGGAGGTAGATCTCGAGCTCGACGAGGTCGGTGTCGTTGCCGGCTTCCTCGAGGTCGACGTGATCCGGTCCGCTCACGATCGGACGTTGACCGAGGCTACGCAGGAACGAGGCCAGACGGTCGGTGTAGGCCGGATCACGGAGGGTTAGTTGCATGCGGCGGGTGATGGTGTCGCTCGATCCTCCCGCGCGCGCACACCGCTAGCACCCCCCGGAATGGGGAGGGCCGACTCCCCCATCTGAGGGATTTCGCTCCGGGGGCTATGTGCCGAGAGCGGCCAGCACGTCGTCCGCGTGCGTCGCCGGCTTCACGTTGTGGAAGATCTTCTTGACGCTGCCGTCCGCGTCGATCACGAAGGTCGAGCGGCTGACGCCCATGAAGCTGCGCCCCAGATAGGTCTTCTCGCCCCAGACGCCGTACTGCTCGGCCACGGTGTGGTCGGTGTCGGCGAGGAGCGTGAAGGGGAGCTCGTACTTCTTCCGGAACTTCACATGGGAGCCCTCGTCGTCCGGGGAGACGCCGAGCACGACCGCGCCGGCGCGCTCGAACTCGCCGTAGGCGTCGCGGATGCCGCACGCCTGCGTCGTGCAGCCAGGCGTGTCGTCCTTGGGATAGAAGTACAGCACGACCGGGCGGCCGCGCAGGGTCGAGAGGCGAACCGTCTCGCCGGTGTCGCTCGTCAACTCGAAGTCAGGGGCGTTGCTGCCTTCCTCGATCACGTCGCATCCTCTCGATAGGGTGGCGCCTCGATGCTAACGGCGCATCGCACGGTCGCATTCCTCGTGCTCGCTGCGACGTGGGGCGCGGCGATCCTTGCCGGGGTCGCGTACTACCGGCGGCGCGAGCCGCGCGGGATCGTCACGCATCTCCTCGCCCTCGCCCAGACGCTGATCGTGGCGCAGGTCGGGCTCGGCCTGCTCCTCCTCTCGGAGCACCGCCGGGCGCCGGAGCGGCTCCACTACCTCTACGGCTCGCTGGCGCTGCTCGCCGCGCTCTCGCCGTGGCTCTACGCGCCGGCCGACCGGCGCGCCCGGCTCGCCTGGTTCACCGGCGCTACCCTCGCGGCAGGAGCGCTCGCCGTGCGGGCGTACATGACCGGAACATGAGCCGTTTCTTCTCGCGCCTGAACCCGACCCTCCGCGGGTTTCTGATCCTCGCCGCCATCGCCGCGGTCGTCGTCGCGCTCCAGCTCCAGAACACGCTCACGGCGCTGCTCGTGCTCGCGCGGATCGCCTTTCTGCTCGCGATCGCCTTCTTCATCTTCCTCATGTGGCGGGAGCGGCGCACCGAGATCGCGACCTGGCCGCTCCGCGCCCGCGCCGTCTTCTACGGCGCGGCGCTGCTCGCGGTGGCCGACCTCGGGGTGAACTGGTACGGCGGTGCGAGAGGCCTCCAGGTGCTCGCCTTCGTCGCGGTGCTCGCGCTGTCCGGATTCGGCATGTGGCGCGTCTGGCGCCACCAGCACACGTACGGCTGAGTTCTAGAGCTCGGCGCGGACCGAAGCGCCGTCGAGCGCATCGAGCGCCGACCGCACCGGGACTTGCTGGCCGACGAAGATCGGCGTGTCCCGCTCGGTGTACCGCGACGCCTCGCTCTCGCGCAGCGCCAGCATCAGGTGCATGAAGTCGGCCGGCTCGTCGCACTCGAACACGGTCATGAACTCCTGGTCGTCGATCCCGAACGAGTACGTCGTGTGGTTGTAGATCGTCTCGAACTCGTGCCCGATCCGCATGTGCTCGTCCATCGCACGCTGCCGGTCGGCTTCGGGCAGCACGTACCAGGGGCGCACCTTCACGAACGGGTAGACGACGAGATACGGAGAGCCCTTCGGCATGATCTTTCGCGGCCGCTTCGCCTTCGTGTACTGCGAGGCTTTCGTCGTGGCGAGGTAGGAGTACGGCGTCTCGAGCCAGCCGGCGAGCGGCGTTCCGTTCAGTGCGGCGCCGAGCTCGCCGAGATCCTCGTAGCGCTCGGTGATCTTCCAGAAGAAGAAGTCCGTCTCCGGGCGCACGCCGGTCGTCGTGTAGCAGCGGAGCGTCTCGAAGCGATCGGCGAACTCGTCGATCACCTCGGCGAACGCGTCCTTGGCCGCCTGCCGCTCGTCGGCGGGAAGACGCCGCCAGGTCGGGTCGACACGGAAGAACGTATACGCGACGTACTGGCCGTCCATCGGCGCAATGCTAGCGAGCGGGTGCCGCCGGGAGCCTCGGCTACGGTAGCGCTGTCGTGCCGAGCCGCGTCCAGAACCAGCTCAAAGCCTTGCCGACGAGGCCGGGGGTCTACCTCTTCCGCGACGCCGACGGCGAGGTGCTGTACGTCGGCAAAGCCAAGTCCCTGCGGCCCCGCGTGCGCTCGTACTTCCAGAAGACGGCGGACACGCGAGTGCAGATCCGGCAGCTCCCGGCGCGCGTCGCGGACGTCGAGGTGATCGTCACCGGCACCGAGGTCGAGGCGCTCCACCTGGAGCAGAACCTCGTCAAGCGCCACCGGCCGCCGTTCAACGTCCGGCTGCGCGACGACAAGTCGTTCCCGTACATCGCCGTGACGGTCGAGGACGAGTATCCGCGCGTGCTGTTCACGCGTGAGCGCCACAAACCCGGCGTCTGGTACTTCGGGCCGTACGCGAACGCGAAGAAGGTGCGCGAGACGCTCGACGTGCTCAACCGCGTCTTCCCGTACCGGCCGTGCGAGGGCCCGAAACCGGGGCGGCGCTCCGGGATCCCGTGCCTCGACTACCACATCGACCGCTGCCTCGCACCCTGCGTGGGCTACGTGACGAAGGACGACTACCGGGCGATCATCGACTCGGTGATCGCGTTCCTCTCCGGCGACGTCAAGCCGATCCAGCGCGAGCTCGAGGACCAGATGCAGCTGGCGGCGGCCGAGGAGCGCTTCGAGGACGCGGCGCGTTACCGAAACCGGCTCTATGCCGTGCAGCATCTCGTCGAGCGCCAGGCGGTCGAGCGGCACTCGGTCGGGACCGCGGACGTGATCGGCTTCGCCGCCGACGGCGACCGCGCCGTCGTGCAGATCTTCCCGCTGCGAGGCGGCAAGATGGTCGACCGGCATTCATTCCACCTCGAGAACGTCGGCGGCCAGGACGTGACGACCGTCCTCGAGTCGTTCTGCCTCGAGTACTACGGCAGCGTCCCGAGCGTGCCGCCGCAGATCGTCGTCCCGCACGACGCCGGGGACCTGACGGCGCTCGCGGAGTTCCTCTCGGAGCGCCGAGGCTCGCACGTCGAGGTGCGGACGGCGGAACGCGGGGAGAAGCGGCGTCTGCAAGAGCTCGCGGACGAGAACGCGCGTCACGCGCTCAGCACCGAGCAGGCGCAGACAGAGCAGCGGCGCGCACGGCGCTTCGAGGCGCTCGAGGAGTTGCGCGAGGCGTTGAACCTCGAGGCGCTGCCGATCCGGATCGAGTGCTTCGACATCTCCCACGCGATGGGCCAGGATCCCGTCGGCTCGATGGTCGTGTTCCAGAACGCCGTCGCGAAGAAGTCGGACTACCGCAAGTTCGGCCTCAAGACGGCGGGCGCCGACCCGGACGACTTCGCCGCGATGGCGGAGGTGATCTCGCGCCGGTTCGCACGGCTCTCGGACGGGACGGGGGCGACGCACGACGCGTCGTTCGCCGCGACCCCGAACCTCGTCGTGGTCGACGGCGGCAAGGGCCAGCTCTCCGCCGCGCTCGAGGCGATGCAGGCGTACGACCTGCCGCGGGTCGCGGTGATCGCGCTCGCGAAGCGGATCGAGGAAGTGTTCGTGCCCGGCCGGCCCGACCCGATCGTGCTCTCACGCCACAATCCTGGCCTCCAGCTTCTCCAGCAGCTGCGCGACGAGGCGCACCGGTTCGCGCTCGGCTTCCACCGTCAGCGGCGTGAGACGCGCGGCTTCGCGTCGATCTTCGACGGGCTCAGCGGCGTCGGGCCTGCGCGACGGCGTGCCCTGCTCCAGCACTTCGGGTCGGTCGAGGAGATGCTCGCCGCCAGCGAGGATCAGCTCGAGGGCGTGCCCGGCGTGCCCGCGAAGACGGCGCGCCAGATCTACGCGCAGCTGCACAAGGCGGGCCGCGGATAGCCACCGTCCCGACCGGGCCGGTCGCGGCGCTCCGCCTGATCGGCCACCGCAACTTCGGCCCGTACTTTGTCGGCAACGCCGCGTCGGCGAGCGGCACGTGGTTCCAGAACCTCGCCGCCGCGCTGCTCATCTACCGCCTGACGCATTCGGCGTTTCTCCTCGGCGTCCTCAACTTCGCGAACTTCATCCCGGTGCTCGTGCTCGTGCCCTGGGCGGGCAGCGCGGCCGACCGCTTCGATCGAAAGCGGCTCCTCCTCGTCACCCAGCTCGCCTCCACGGTGCTGAGCGCCGCGCTCGCCGCGCTGGCCTGGGAGGGGCTCGCGCGCGTGTGGGTCGTAATCGCGTTCGCGGTCGGACTCGGGATCGCGAGCGCGTACTCGGCGCCGGCCTCGCAGGCGCTGATCGGGGGCCTCGTGCCGCGGGAGGAGCTCGCTTCGGCGGTTGCGCTCAACTCGATGACGTTCAACCTCGCGCGCGTGGTCGGGCCGGTGCTTGCCGCGATCTCGGTGCACGAGCTCGGGATCCCGGCCTCGTTCGCGATCAACTCGGCCTCCTACCTGCTGCTCGTGGCCGGTCTGCTCATCGTCCGTCCGGCGGAGCGCAGGCACGCGGGCCGCGGCGAGGCGCGCTTGCGCGAGATCCTGAAACTCGTCGCCGCGCGGCCGCGCCTGCTCGCCTTCTTGCTCGTCGTCACGGCGGTGGGGTTCGCGTCCGACCCGGTGAACACCGAGGCGCCGGCGTTCGCGCACGCGTTCGGGCGGCCCGACACCGAGGCCGGCTATCTGATCGGCGCGTTCGGCGCGGGAGCAGTGGCGGCTGCGTTCCTGCTCGCGGGGCGGGTCGCCGGATCGCGGCGGCGCATGTTGATCACGCTCGGCCTTGTCGGCGGCGGCATCGTCGCGTTCTCGCTCGTGCCGTGGCTCTCGCTCGGCTTCGCCTTCCTCGTCGTCGCCGGGTTCGGCTACCTCGCCTCGCAGACCTCGGCGACGAGCCGGCTCCAGCTCGAGGTGGAGGAACATCACCGCGGCCGGATCATGGCGCTCTGGAGCGTCGCCTTCCTCGGCCTGCGGCCCGTGGCGAGTCTGTCGGACGGCGCGCTCGCCGGCGCGTTCGGCGTCCGTGCCGCGGGTGTCTGCCTCGCCGTGCCCGCGCTGCTCGGGGCCGGCGCGATCCTGCTGCTCGAGCGGCGCCGCGGGCGTCAGCCCGCGCTGCCGTCCTCCTCGGGCGCGAGGAACGGGTAGCGGTAGTCGGTCGGCGGCACGAAGGTCTCCTTGATCGTGCGTGGGCTCACCCAGCGGATGAGGTTCCACATCGAGCCTGCCTTGTCGTTCGTGCCCGAGGAGCGTGCGCCGCCGAACGGCTGCTGCCCGACGACCGCGCCCGTGGGCTTGTCGTTGACGTAGAAGTTGCCCGCCGCGTAGCGCAGCTTGTCGTTCGCCGTCTCGACCGCAGCCCGGTCGCGCGCGAACACCGCGCCGGTGAGCCCGTAGGGCGCGCCCCGGTCGATCAAGTCGAGCGTCTCGTCGTACTGCGTCTCGTCGTAGACGAACGCGGTCACGACCGGGCCGAACAGCTCCTCGCGCATCGTGCGGAAACCGGGATCGCTCGTCTCGATCACCGTCGGCTCCACGAACCAGCCCTCGGTGTCGTCGTAGCCGCCGCCGACGAGCACCGAGGCCGGCCCGCCCGCGGCGTTCGCCTCGTCGATCGCGGCCTTCTGCGTCGCGAACGAGCCGCCGTCGATCACCGCGCCGAGGAAGTTCGAGAAGTCGGTGACGTCGCCCATCCGGAGACCGCGCACCTCCTCGACGAGGCGGTCGCGCAGCTCCGGCCAGAGGTTCGACGGCGCGAACACGCGCGAGGCCGCGGAGCACTTCTGCCCCTGGTACTCGAACGAGCCGCGCACGATCGCCGTGGCGACGGCCGCCACGTCGGCGGAGGGGTGCGCGACGATGAAGTCCTTGCCTCCCGTCTCGCCGACGATGCGCGGGTAGTTGCGGTACGAGCCGAGGTTGTTCCCGATCGCCTTCCACATGCCGTTGAACACGTCGGTGGAGCCGGTGAAGTGGATGCCGGCGAGATCGCGGCTCGCGAGCGCCGGGTCGCCGATCTCCGCGCCCGACCCGTAGACGAGGTTGATCACGCCCGGCGGCAGGCCCGCCGCCTCGTAGAGCTTCATCAGCCACCACGCCGAATACGCGGCCGTCGACGCGGGCTTCCAGACCACGGTGTTGCCCATCAGCGCGGCCGAGGTGGGGAGATTGCCGCCGATCGCCGTGAAGTTGAACGGCGTCACCGCGAAGACGAAGCCCTCGAGCGGCCGGTACTCGAGCCGGTTCCAGACGCCGTGCGAGGATACGGGCTGCTCCTCGTAGATCCGCGTCATGTACTTGATGTTGAAGCGCCAGAAGTCGACGAGCTCGCAGGCGGCGTCGATCTCGGCCTGGTGCGCGGTCTTCGATTGCCCGAGCATCGTCGCGGCGTTCAGCGTGGACCGCCACGGGCCGGCGAGCAGCTCCGACGCGCGGAGAAAGACGGCGGCGCGCTCTTCCCACGGGGTCCGCGACCAGTCGTGCCACGCCTCCCCGGCGGCGGCAATGGCCCGCTCGACCTCGGCAGCGCCGCCCTTGTGCACGGTTGCGAGCACGTGCGCGCGCCTGTGCGGCATCACGGCGTCGAACGTGTTGCCGGTGCGCACCTCCTCGCCGCCGATCAGGAGCGGGATGTCCAGCTGCTGCGACTCCAGCTCCCGCAGGCGGCGCTGGAGCTCCTCGCGCTCGGGGCTGCCGGGGGCGTAGTCGCGGGCCGGCTCGTTGAAGGGCTCTGGTGCACGGAAGATCGCATGAGTGCTCATACACCGATTCTAGGATTCATCCCGTGGCGGTGACGGAAGTCGCGTACGAAGCGGACGGCTGGGGCGTGGGGAGGCTCTGGCTCGAGGACGGCCGGGTCGTCTGGCACGAGCTTCCCTGGCCGGCGGCAGCCGGTGCGGTCCACGCCGGCGAGGCGTTTCCATCCCCAACCCCGACCCTCCCGGGGACTGGACCCATGGTGCCCGGCAAACGCGTACGGCGGGGTGGAGACTTCGTGCCGGAACTCGTACTTCGCCTGGAGGGGTACTTCGCCGGCGAGGATGTGTCGTTCGCCGACGTGCCGCTCGACCTCGAGTACGAAACGCCGTTCCTCGAGCGGTGCGCACTCGCGCTGCTGGAGATCCCCCGCGGCGAGGTCGTGACCTACGGCGAACTCGCCGCGCTCGCGGGCGCGCCCGGCGCCGCGCGCGCCGCCGGCAGCTTCTGCGCGCGGAACCGCCTCTGCCTGTTCGTGCCGTGCCATCGCGTCGTCGCCGCAGGAGGGCTCGGTTCGTACGGCTCGCACGGGGTCGCCTACAAGCGCCGCCTGCTCGAGCTGGAAGGCTGGGCGCATGCTCTCCGCTGACCTGCGGGAAGAGCTCGCGGCGATCGCGCCCGCGTCCGACTGCGACCGGCTCGCCGAGCTGTCGGGCCTCCTCCACGTGGCCGGCAGCGTCCACTTCCGCGGGCGCGGCAACGTCGCCGTCCACCTCGACCTCGCGAGCTCCGCCGTCGCCCGGCGGGCGTTCGCGCTCCTGCGCGCGTTCGACGTCGAGTCGGAGATCCGCACGTACCCGCGGCGCGCCTTCGACCGCGCGACCCGCTATCAGCTCCACATCGACGGAACGCCGCACGCGTACGGCACGCTGCACCGGGCCGGCGTGCTCGACGCTTCGCACCGCCCGCTCGAGCATCCCCCGCAGCGGGTCCTCGCGCGGCGCTGCTGCCGCGGTGCCTACCTTCGCGGCGCGCTCCTCGGCTCCGGCTCGCTCAGCGGCCCCCGTGACCCGCACCTCGAGATCCGCACCGCCGAGATCGAGGGAGCGCGCTTCCTCGTAGAGGTCGCCGCCCGCAACGGCGCCGAGCTGCGCGCCGCCGAGCGGGCGCATCATGCCTACGCGTACGCAAAGGGGACGGAGACGATCGCCGACGTGCTCGTCGCCGCCGGCGCGACCGATCTCGTGCTCGTGCTCGAGGAGAGCTCCGTGCTCGCCGCCACGCGCGCCGACGCGAACAGGCTCGCGAACGCCGACCACGCGAACCTCGTCCGCACGAGCCGTGCCGCGTACGCGCAGCTCGAGGCGGTGCGCAAGCTCGATCTCGGCGGGCTCCCCGAGGATCTGCGCGAGGTCGCGACGCTCCGTCTGCGCCATCCGACCCTCTCGATCGCGGAGCTCGCGCGCCACTGCCGGCCGCCGACGACGAAGGCGTCCGCGTACCGTCGCCTCCGGCGGCTGCAGCAGCTCGCGGACGGCTGACTCGAGTACGAGTTCAAACTCGTCTAGGCGGTTGCGAGCGCAGCGGTCATACTCGTTGGCGGCGGGTCCGCGCTCGTCCGGCGGCGGATTCAGACCCCGTCCGTCGCCACGGTCTCGGGTGTGGTTGAACCGGAGGGGAGGGTCGTCCTCGGAGCTTCCCCTCCGGGCCCGCCCTTCGATTTCCTCTTGCGCCTTCTCCCGTTCGCGACACGGCTAGAATCGGGTGTAGAGCAAGCGAACGAAAGGCTCTCGGGCGATGGCGAAGATCAGGGTCGGAATCAACGGCTTCGGCAGGATCGGGCGCAACTTCCTGCGAGCGCAGCTGGCGCGCGGGGGCGACTTCGAGATCGTGGCCGCGAACGACCTCGGGGATACGCGGACGATGGCCCATCTGCTCAGGCACGATTCCGTGCTCGGGACCCTCGACGCGCAGGTCGAGGCCGGCGACGGCTTCATCCGGGTCGGCGGCCACGAGATCCAGTTCGTCTCCGTCCGGGATCCGGCGGAGCTGCCGTGGGGCGATCTCGGCGTGGACGTGGCGATCGAGTCGACGGGCCATTTCACGAACCGCGAGGGGGCGCAGAAGCACCTCGAGGCGGGCGCGAAGAAGGTCGTGATCTCGGCGCCGGCAACCGATCCCGACGTCACGCTCGTGCTCGGCGTCAACGACCATGACTACGACCCGGAGCGGCACCACATCATCTCGAACGCGTCGTGCACGACGAACTGCGTCGCGCCGATCGCGAAGGTGCTGCACGAGGCGTACACGATCGAGCGCGGCTTCATGACGACGATCCATGCGTACACGAACGACCAGCACGTGCTCGATCTGCCGCACAAGGACCTGCGGCGCGCACGCGCCGCCGCGATCAACCTCATCCCGACGTCGACCGGAGCCGCGCGCGCGATCGGCGTCGTGCTGCCGGAGCTGAAAGGCAAGATCGACGGGATGTCGATGCGCGCGCCGGTGCCGACCGGGTCGGTCGTCGACCTCGTCGTCCAGGTCGCGCGCGAGACGAGCGTGGACGCCGTCAATGCGCTCTTCGCCGGGAAGGCGGACACCGGGGATCTCGAGGGCATCCTGCTCTACTCGGACGAGCCGCTCGTCTCGACGGACATCGTTCACTCGCCCTACTCGTCGATCTTCGACAGCGGGCTCACGATGGTCAACGGCCCGCTCCTGAAGGTCTTCGGCTGGTACGACAACGAGTGGGGCTACAGCTGCCGCCTCGTCGATCTCGTTGCGAAGATCGCCGAGACGATGCCCGCCGCGGTCGCGGCGTAGCCGGAGCAGCGTGCACCGCCCGCGCTCGGTCCGCGACGCCGACGTCGCGGGCAAGACCGTCCTCGTTCGCGCCGACCTGAATGTGCCCCTGGAGGACGGGAAGATCGCGGACGACACGCGCATCAGGGCGTCGTTGCCGACGCTGCGGCTGTTGCTCGACCGCGGCGCCGCCGAGGTACGTGTCTGCTCGCACCTCGGCCGGCCCAAATCGGAGGAGGACCGCGCCCGCTTCTCCCTGCAACCCGTCGAGGACAGGCTCCGCGAGCTGCTGCCCGACGATCGCCTGCGCGTGCTCGAGAACACGCGCTTCAACCCCGGCGAGACGAAGAACGACGAGGCATACGCACGCGAGCTGGCAGCGGGCTGCGACGTGTACGTCGACGACGCCTTCGGCTCCGCGCACCGCGCGCACTCCTCGACCGAGGCTGTCGCGCACCTCCTGCCCGGGTACGCCGGCCTGCTGCTCGAGCAGGAGCTCGAGCAGCTCGGTCGGCTGCTCGGCGCGGTCGAGCGGCCGTTCGTGCTGATCTCGGGCGGTGCGAAGGTGGAGGACAAGCTCGGCGTGCTCGAGCACCTCGGCGGCCGCGCGGACACCGTGCTGATCGGCGGCAAGATGGCGGAGCAGGTCCGCGAGGAGAACCCGCTGACATTCGCCGTCGAGCTCCCGTCCGACGTCGTCGGCGCCGCATCGTTCGCCGCCGACGCCGAGGCGGATGTCTACCCGTTCGACGCGCTGCCCGCCGGCTGGCTCGGGCTCGACATCGGTCCCGAGACCCGCACGCGCTTCGCCGCCGCGATCGCCGCGGCGCGCACGATCTTCTGGAACGGGCCGATGGGCGTGTTCGAATGGCCGCGGTTCGCGGCGGGAACGGAGGCGGTGGCGCGCGCCGTCGCGGCGAACGAGCACGCGTTCTCGGTCGTCGGCGGCGCCGACTCGGTGCGCGCGCTCAACGAGCTCGGGCTGGCGGACAGGATCTCGTGGGTTTCGACCGGAGGCGGCGCCAGCCTCGAGCTACTCGAGGGCCGCGACCTGCCCGGCGTGGCGGCGATACCGGCGGCGCCATGATCATCGCCGGCAACTGGAAGATGTACGTCGGACCCGATCCGGCGGCCCTCGCAGCGCGGCTCGTCGGCCTTGAAGGCGTCGACGCGATCGTGTGCCCGCCCTTCACGGGGCTCGCCGCGTGCGTCGAGGCGGGCCTGACGACGTACGCCCAGAACGTGCACTGGGCCCCGGAGGGACCCTTCACCGGCGAGATCTCGGCGCCGATGCTGCTCGACCTCGGCGTCGCCGGCTCGCTCGTCGGCCACTCGGAACGGCGGCAGCACTTCGGCGAGACGAACGACGGCGTCGCGCGCCGCGCGTATGCGGCGCTCGAGTCCGGCTTGGCGGTGATCGCCTGCGTCGGCGAGACGCAGGACGAGCGCGACGCGGGCGACATGGAGAGCGTCCTCAGCCTCCAGGTCGGCCCGATCCGCGATGCATGCGGCGCGCACGAGCGGCTCGTGCTCGCATACGAGCCGGTGTGGGCGATCGGCACCGGCCGCACGGCGACGCCTGAGCTCGCGCAGCGTGCGCACGCGTTCGTGAAGACGCTGCTCGACCGGCCGGTGCTCTACGGCGGCTCGGTGAAGCCCGAGAACGCGGCCGAGCTGCTCGCGCAGCCGGACGTCGACGGTGCGCTCGTCGGCGGCGCGTCGCTCGAGATCGAGCCGTTCGCGGCCATCTGCACCGCCGCGGCGCCCGCTTGATGGAAACGTACCCGCTCGTCGTGCTCGTCATCCTCGACGGCTGGGGCTGCGCGCCGCCGGGTCCCGGCAACGCCGTCGCCCTCGCCGACACGCCCGTCTTCGACGGCCTCTGGGCCGCGTACCCGCACACGGCGCTCGCCGCCTCCGGCGAGGCCGTCGGCCTGCCGCCCGGCCAGATGGGCAACTCCGAGGTCGGCCATCTGACCATCGGCTCGGGGCGGGTGCTCGACCAGGACCTCCAGCGCGTCAATCGCGCCGTCGCGGACGGCTGCTTCTTCGAGAACGAAGCGCTCGTGTCTGCGTTCCGGCGGGCGCGGGAGCGCGGGGGAGATGTCCACCTGCTCGGCCTCGTCTCGTACGGCGGCGTCCACTCGCACATCGAGCACCTGCGCGCGCTGCTCGAGCTCGCCCGGCGCGAGGGGATGGCAGAGCGCACCTGGATCCACGCCTTCACAGACGGACGCGACGTCTCGCCGACCTCCTCGCTACGGGACCTTGCCGAGCTGCCGGACGACCGGATCTCGGCGGTCTCGGGCCGCTACTACGCGATGGACCGCGACAGCCGCTGGGAGCGCACGCAGGCCGCGCTCGACGTGATCCTCGCCGGCACGCCCGACCCTCCCGATCACGCGGTCGACGCCGTCCAGGCGAGCTACGACGCAGGGATCACCGACGAGTTCATCGTGCCCGTCAGCCTTGCCGGACGGCCGCGTCTCGATCCGGCGCGGGACGCCGCGATCTTTTTCAACTTCCGCCCCGATCGCGCGCGGCAGCTGTCCGAGAAGCTCGGCGGGCTCGGCGTCGACCTGACGACGATGACGCACTACCGGGACGACTTCGCGTTCCCGATCGCCTTCCCCGAGCAGGACGTCCCGATGGTGCTGGGCGAGGTGCTCGCGCAGCATGAGATCCGTCAGCTCCACGCCGCGGAGACGGAGAAGTTCGCGCACGTGACGTACTTCTTCGACGGCGGCCGCGAGGAGGAGTTTCCCGGCGAGACGCGCCTGCTCGTTCCCTCGCCCCGGGACGTCCCAAGCTACGACCGGAAGCCCGCGATGTCGGCGCCCGAGCTTGCGGACAGGTTCGTCGAGGAGATCGGCCGGGGCTACGGCTTCGCGGTACTCAACTTCGCGAACCCGGACATGGTCGGGCACACCGGGGTGATCCCGGCCGTCGTCGAGGCGGTCGAGACGACCGACGCCTGCCTGGGGCGGGTCGTCGCGGCGGTCCAGCGCGCCGGCGGCGTCTGCCTGATCACGGCCGACCACGGGAACGCGGAGCAGATGCTCGCGGAAGACGGCATCAGCCCTCAAACCGCCCACACGACGAACCCCGTGCCCTTGACTCTGACCGCGAACGGGCTCACGCTGCGACCTGGCGAGCTCTCCGATCTGGCCCCCACCGTGCTCGCGCTGCTCGGCGTCGAAAAACCCTCACAGATGACCGGGAAAGCCCTCACAGATGACGGGTAAACCCTGACCTATGCATACTCCCGATGCAGCTATCATGAGCCCTCTTGCCGCTCCCGCAGCCTGATTTCGGCGTTCTGCGCAAAGCGCAGCGAGGCGATGAGCGCGCGTTCTCGATCATCGTCCACGCGTACCAGGTGCCGGTGTTCAATTACGTGCTGCGCATCGTCGGCGACCGCTCGCTCGCGGAGGACCTGACCCAGGAAGTCTTCCTGCGGGTCTACCAGGGTCTGCCGCGCTTCTCGCTCCGCTCGAAGTTCACGACGTGGCTCTTCCAGGTGACGAAGAACCGCGTGCTCGATGAGCTGCGCGCCGTCGAGCGCCGGCCGCGCGCGGTCGTCGACATCGACGACGCGCCCCACCTCGAGGTGCTCGACGCGCCGTTCGAGCGGCTCGAGGCGATCGACGCCGTCTGGCGCGCCGTCGCGAACCTCAACGTCGACCTGAAGATGGCGCTGCTCCTTCGCGACATCGTCGGCCTCTCGTACACGGAGATCGCCGACTCGCTCGAGGTGACGCTCGCCACCGTGAAGTGGCGCATCTACAAGGCCCGTGAGGACGTCCAGCTCGCGCTCGCGCGCGAGGGGATCCACCTCTACGGCGACCCGGAGCCCGACGTGCTGCCGGTCGCCGAGCCCGCGCCTCTCTAGGTCATTGGCCGAGACCGAGCCGCGCTGCAAGCGGCTCCGGCAGACCTGCGTCGCGCATCTCCGCCTGCGTCCGGGCGACGTCGTATTCGACGCGCCGAAAGCCGGCCCGCTCCGCTTCGAGGTCGAGCAGCAGGTAGGCGGCACGCGGGTCGCCGTCCCGCGGCTGCCCGACGGAGCCGGGGTTGAGCAGCGCACGCGTTCCGGCCAGCTCGAGCTCGGTCCCGGCCGGCGCGAGACCGCCGTCGGAGACGTCACCGCGAAGCACGACGTGGAGCGCCGCGTGGCTGTGTCCGACCAGGACGAGCCTGGCGCCGGCGAGGGCGAGCGTCGCACGCGCCGCTTCGTCGGAGAGCACGTACTCCCAGATCGGGTCGCGCGCGCTGCCGTGGTAGAGCGCGACCTCCGCTCGCTCGCCGGCCGGCTCGAGCGAGTCGAGATAGGCGCGTGCCGTCGGGCTTAGCACCTCGCGCGTCCACGCGGCGGCGACCGCGGCGTCGCCGCTGAACTCGGCAAGGTCGATCGTCCCGATCACGGCGAGGTCGTGGTTGCCGGCCAGGCAGACCTGCGCGTGCGCCGCGACGAGCTCGCAGCATTCGCTCGGGCGCGGTCCGTAGCCGACGAGGTCGCCGAGACACCAGAGCTCGTCCGGCCCGTCGGCGTCGATCGCCGCGAGCACCGCCTCGAGGGCGGCGAGGTTGCCGTGGATGTCGGAGACGACGGCGACGCGCACGGGGCGGCAACCTATAGGCGGCCGGCGACGAGCCCGGCGATGACCGGCACCGTTGCCGGCAGCGTGGACGTCACGGCCAGCAGCGTGCCCCACGCGCCCGCCGCGATCCCGGTGACGACGGCCGCCCGCAGCCGCGCCCGGGCGACGACGCCGAGCAGCGCCGGCGCGAGCAGGTCAAGCCAGCCCATCGTGGCCGACCCGAACGTCGCGTCCTGGAGCGGCGGGAGCGGATGCCCCGCGAGGACGGGGAGCGGGACGCGGTGGAGCGCGGTCGAAGCCGGCTCAACCTGCGGCGTGCCCCAGACGAGCACGACGTCGAGCACCGCGAGCGCGACGAGTCCGAGCTCGATCGACCAGCCGGGCGCGACGAGCGCGACCGCGGCCGCGAGCCCGAGGCACGCACCAGCGATCAGCAGCAACGCGGCGGCCTGCGCGACGAGTCCGGAGGCGAGCCACGCCACGAGCCAGAGCGCGAGCGCCCCGGGCGGCCACGTCCAGCCGAACCGGTGACGCCCGAGCGGCCCCGCCGCCGCAGCGAGCAGCGGCGCGCCGATCGCACCGAGCAGCGCGAGCGCGTGGGGGCCGCCGGCGACGACCCGGAGCGCGAGCACCGCGAGCCCGAGCGCCCCGGCGGGGAGGAGCAGCCCCACTGCGCCGAGGCCGCGCTCGCGGGCACGCTGCACCGGGACGGCGACGGTTGCGGCCTGCGCGATGCAGAGCGCCGCGTACGACGGCGCGAGCGCGAGCACTACGTGAGGTTGTGCGGCGGCGCCTCGGGGAGGTTGCGAATCCCCTCGGTCGTCTGCCACTTGGACCAGGAGTCCTGCAGCGCGGCGATCAGCTCCTCGAGGAACCGCGGCGAGGCGTTCACACGTGCGACGACGGCGCCGGGCACGTCGCCTTCCTCGACCTCGTGCTCGATCCGCGCGAACGTCAGCGTGAACTCGTACCGCGAGAAGCTGATGTTGGCGAAGTTCGCGTAGGCGCCGGCGATGTCCGACGGATCGAGATGGATGTTGAGCCGCCGCTCCCCGGGCTCGGTCTCGGGTACGAGCTCGTCGTCCACGATGCCACGATACTAGAGGCGTGGAGTCCCGCTTCCGCCTCAAGCAGTTCGCCCGGTTGCTCGCCGCCGTCGCCGCCACGGTCGTCGGCGGCACGGTCGGGTTCCGGCTGATCCTGCACGAGAGCTGGAGCCAGTCCCTCTACCGCGCCATGATCACGGCGACCCTCACGGGCCTCGACACCGTGCCGGACACGGACGGGGCGCGCGCGCTCTCGATCGTGATGGTGCTGGCGGGTCTGACGATCATCGCGTACGCCGGCGCGGTTATCGTCGAGGCGATCGCCGGCGGCGTCCTTACCGGCGCCCTGGCGGAACGGCGAAAGGAGAAGACGATCGAGCGCCTGCGAGATCACTTCATCATCTGCGGGTACGGCCGCGTCGGCCGGCGCGTCGCACACGAGTTTCGCGCCGCCCACGTGCCCTTCGTCGTCGTCGACTTCAGCGCCGAGGCGATCGCGACGGCGAAGGAGCGCGGCGACCTCCTGATCGAGGGCAACGGCACCGAGGACAAGGATCTCCGGCGCGCCGGCCTCGAGCAGGCGAAGGGTCTCGTCGCCTCGTCCGACTCCGACGCGGACAATCTGTACATCACCCTGTCGGCGCGCGCCGCGGTGCCGGGGCTGTACATCGTCTCGCGCGCCTCCGACGAGGACGCCGAGCGGAAGCTCAAACTCGCCGGCGCGGACCGCGTCGTGCTCCCGTACGCGACCGCCGGCCGCGTGATGGCGAACCTCGTGCTCAAGCCGCAGGTGATCGCGTTCCTCGACTCCGTGATGACCGCGACCGGCCCCGACCTCCACCTCGCCGAGCTCGTCGTGCCGACGCCGAGCGTCCACGACGGGCGCACGATCCGCGAGATCCGCGTCCGCCACGAGACCGGCGCGATGATCGTCGCGCTCCGCAAGAAGAACGGCGAGTTCGACACGACGCCCGAGCCTGACGCGATGATCGAGTCCGGCGACGTGCTCGTCGGCGTCGGCACGGCCGAGGAGCTGCGGAAGCTCGAGGATCTCTTCGCGCCCGCCGAAGCCGTTGCCCGCTGATCCCGTCAGGACGCTCGCCGACGCCGTCGCGGACGCGGTCGGCGCGGCCGTCGAGCTCGAGCGGCCGAGCGACCCCGCGCACGGCGACTTCGCCACGAATGCAGCGCTCCAGCTCGCCGGTGCGAAGCGGCAGGCGCCACGCGAGCTCGCCGCGGAGATCGCGGCGCGCGCAGCGGCGCTGCCCGCCGTCGAGCGCGCCGAGGTGGCCGGCCCCGGCTTCGTCAACGTGTTCCTGACCGACGGTTGGTTCGCGGCGGCGCTCGCCGAGATGCTCGAAGCCGGCGACCGCTTCGGCGGAGACTCGGCAGACGTGCGCGAACGGATCCAGATCGAGATGGTGTCGGCGAACCCAACCGGGCCGATCACCGTTGCCTCGGCGCGCAACGGCGCGTTCGGCGACTCCGTCGCGCGCCTGCTCGCGTTCGCGGGCCACGAGGTCTCGCGCGAGTACTACTACAACGACTCGGGCGCGCAGATGGACCGCTTCCGCGCGTCGGTCGAGGCCGCGCGCCGCGGCGAGCCGCCGCCGGAGGACGGGTACCAGGGGGCGTACATCGCGGAGCTGGCCGCCGTTCCCGGCGATCCCGTGCCGGCGATGCTGCACCGGATCGAGGAGATGCTCGATCAATTCCGCATCCACTTCGACTCGTGGACGCGGCAAAGCGTGCTCGAG
>Ga0208849_1000679_pt1 | contig 29184 bp, 24 predicted proteins | sample NGESurdeep072012_10_FD_184470 | JGI IMG/M metagenome (GOLD analysis project Ga0208849, IMG submission 184470) | Arctic peat soil microbial communities from Barrow, Alaska - NGEE Surface sample 53-3 deep-072012 (SPAdes) | ecosystem: Environmental > Terrestrial > Soil > Wetlands > Peat ... | reverse complement strand
CGCGGAATGAGGCTCTGCACGAGTCCCGAGAGCGTGAAGCCAAGCACCAGTGGCCACCACGTCAACCAGATCATGGCGAGAGCCTCTTTGAAGCCAATCGCGAACCAGTGCACCCACGCGGGCGCCGTAGCGATCATTGCTTAACGCGTCGTCGGAAAGCCGAGGTCAATCTGTGACTCCGAGGCTTGGGGCCAGCGTGTCGTGATGACTTTGGCGCGCGTATAAAAGGCGAACCCTTCTGGTCCATAGATGTGCGCGTGACCAAAGAGCGAGTTCTTCCAACCGCCGAAAGAGTACGCGGCTATTGGAACGGGAATCGGCACGTTCACGCCAATCATGCCGACGTGAACTTGGCGAGAGAAGAGACGCGCGGCGTTGCCGTCGCGGGTGAAGATCGCCACGCCGTTACCGTACGGGTTGGCGTTCACCAGTTCGATGGCGTCGTCGAACGAGGCGACGCGCGCCACGCCCAAGACGGGTCCGAAGATTTCGTCGTCGTAGGCCTTGGTGCCGGGGCGTACCCCGTCGAGAAGACAGGGCCCGACAAAGAAACCCTCGCCGATGGTGAGGGTGGTGCCGTCGCGTACCACCGCAATGTCTTCAGCGACCGCGGACGTGACGTAGCTCGCCACGCGATCGCGGTGTTCCTTGGTGATGAGCGGTCCAAAGTCACTGGTGGGATCGTCACCGGGTCCGACTTTCAATCGATCGAGCCGTTCGGCGATTCTCTCGATGAGCGGGTTCGCGGCGTCACCCACCGCGACGACGACGCTGACGGCCATGCACCGTTCGCCAGCCGACCCGTAGCCGGCGTTGATTGCGGCGTCAGCGGCGACGTCGAGGTCCGCGTCCGGTAGCACAACCATGTGGTTCTTTGCGCCGCCGAGCGCCTGGACTCGTTTGTGGTGCGCGCTGGCGGTCTCGAATACGTGTCGAGCGACGGGCGTGGAGCCGACGAAACTCACGGCGTCAACGCCGGGATGTTCGAGGAGCGCTTGGACGGTGGTGGCGTTGCCTTGGAGAACGTTGAAGACGCCGTCGGGCAGACCGGCCGTCTGTAACAGTGTGGCCAAGCGCACCGATACCGAAGGATCGCGCTCGGAGGGCTTCAAGATCACGACGTTGCCACTTGCGATGGCGTTGGCGCTCATCCAAATGGGCACCATGATGGGAAAGTTGAAGGGCGTAATCGCTGCGACGACGCCGACGGGCTCTCGAAGCGTGTGCACGTCAACGCCTTCAGCCACCTGGTCGGAAAAACCACCCTTCAGATGCTCAATGAGTCCACACGCGAACTCCACGTTTTCCAGCGCGCGAGCAATCTCGCCCTTGGCGTCAGCGATCGTTTTACCGTGTTCGAGTGTGATGATGGAGGCCAGTTCGTCGGTGTGTTCGACGATGAGTTGGCGCAGCGAGAAGAGAATGTTGGTGCGCTTGGAGAGTGAGGACTGACCCCAGTTCACTGACGCGTTTCGAGCAGTCGCGACGACGTCGTTGATGAAGGCGGCGGACGGGACGGGAACTTTCGCAATCACCTCGCCGGTGGCGGGATTGAAGACGGGCGAGTGACCGGACTCCTCGACGAGAACGCCGTTTATAAAGTGAGGAACTGCTCTCATCTACTACCTCTTTCGCAGAGCCAATATACCGGTTGCCGTGTTTTTCGCCGTTATGGTTGCTCCATGACTTCACCTGAGGAAGGGCGTGCACTGAGAATTGCGGCGTCAGTAGAACCGCTTGGACCCAGCCACTATTCGGTCAATCTTTCACAGCTCTACACGGTAATGGGCCACCCCCACGGCGGCTATTTACAGTGCGTCATGGGGAGCGGCGCCCTCGCCGCCGCCAGTGATGAAGGCGCCGCCCATCTTCACGTGACGGCCATTTCCACCAACTACGTCAACGCGCCGTCGGTCGGCCCCGCTGAGTTGCGCACTGACGTTCGTCGCGTTGGTCGCGGCGCTTCTTTCGTGCACGTAGCGCTCTATCAAAATGAGCTCATGGTCGCTGAGTCGCTCGCCACGCTCGGCATCCTGCACGAAGGCGTCGCGCTTCGCTACCAGAACGCCGACGTGCCCGTCGTCGCGCCAATTGCAGAGTGCCGCAAATCCACGGGTAGTGAAGAGATGAATATCATGCGCGTCGTCGACCAGCGCCTGGACCCGGCGACGGCCGGATGGTCGACGGGGGAGCTCTCGTCGAACGCGGACGTACGGGGTTGGCTTCGCCTCGACGATGGCGAGGCGTCGTGGAACGCGTGGAGTCTGCTCTTCGCGAGTGACGCGCTGCCACCGGCGACGTTTCCACTGGGGTCGTCGGGTTGGGTCCCGACGTTGCAACTCACTACCTACGTTCGAAGAATTCCCACGAGTGAGTGGTTACGAGCCCGCCAGTGGGCAGTCGTTATCGCTGAAGGACTCGTCGACGAACGTTTGGAGCTTTTCGATGAGACGGGCGAACTCGTCGCGTCGTCGTCCCAGTTGGCCATGGTGCGTTTTCCAGAAGGTCTCTAGATCATGGCGAGCAGCGCCCGCGCCAACGACGATGGATCGATAACGATTCGACCTCGACTCACGCTGCCCGCGGAAGAGATAGAACTGCGCCTCAGCACGTCCGGTGGGCCGGGCGGCCAGCACGCCAATCGCTCCTTGACGCGCGTCGTTGCGTCGTTTCACGTGCTTGATTCGAACGTATTGTCCGAATACGAGAAGCAGCGAATAGTTGACCAAATTGGCCCCGTCGTTCGATCGAGCGCTAGTCGATTTAGATCGCAACGACAGAATCGAAACGCCGCACTTGAGCAACTCGGCGAAAAACTGTTGGTCGTTCTCACCCCTCGCACGCCGCGCCGCGCGACGAAACCTACCAAGGGTGCAAAGATTCGCCGCGTCGACGACAAGAAGGCCCGGGGACGGCTGAAGGAGCAGCGCCGTCGACCGGCCGACGATTAGCGCTGCTTCTCTAGATGACGACTGATCGCTTCGAGCGCTTTGTTCATTAACTCTGACGTCAACGAGCTGTCGTCCTCGTGGGGTCCTCGAAGGGGCGTGAGCGAGGCGTACCCGGCGGCAATCAGCGCGCCGTCTTCATCGGCGGCTTCGTCACTGACGTCACCGAGTTCGGGACTCGCGGCGCCGATGCGCAGTGGCAACTCACCCTCGTCGCTGAGTGCCTCGCCGCCGGCGCTCGGGCCCGCGGCCTTGACGATTCCAGCCATCGAAACACGGCCACGTCGCACGCCCTTGAGTTGCGCGGCGGGTAAGTTGGGAACGTTGAGGTTCAACAGTGTGCGCTGCGGTGCGCGAAAGAGTTCATCGAGCACTTCAATGGCTACGGCACCGGCCGTGTCGTAGTGCACGTCCTCACCCCACTGGACCGACACGGCCAGTCCCGATAGACCGAGCTGGGCGCCGGTGAGAATCGCGCCTACGGTACCTGAGTGCAAGACGCTACGCCCCACGTTGGCGCCGGCGTTTATTCCCGAGACGACGACGTCAGGTTGAAAGTCGAAGCTGCCGAGCGAACCCAGAATCGCGCAGAGGGCCGGCGGAGCCTCAAGTCCGTAGGTGACAATGGACTCCGCGCCGGCGATACGGTGGCGGCGGTACTTGACTGTGGGACGTTCGAAGACGTCCCCCACGGCCGATGACATCCCCGAATAGTTCTTATTGGGCGCCACAATGATGGCTTCACGAACCTCGCCCGGGGGTGCTTCGTCCATCCAACGCGCAACGCAACGAGCTAACACGGCCAAGCCGGGCGCGAGGACGCCGTCGTCGTTGGTAAGGAGTAATCGCATACGAGAACCCTAACTGTCGTAAGTTACTTACTAGTGAAAAGGAAGAAACTCCTCTGATGTTGCCCTCCGGAGAACAGATCGCGATCGCTCACGGCGATCAACGCGCCGTCGTCACTGAGGTCGGCGCGACGCTTCGCACCTACGTCAAAGGTGGCGTGAGTGTCGTTGAAGGATTCGCTGGTGAAGAGGTCCCGACGCACGCCCGTGGCCAGGTGCTCTATCCCTGGCCCAATCGCATTGGAGACGGGGAGTGGACATTTTCTGATCGGACGGCTCGGCCCACGGTCGATGACGTCGAACACGCCACGACTTCGCACGGTCTCGTGCGGTGGCGACCGTTCCACGTCGAGGCGGTGAATCAGAACCGCTGCGTGTTGTCGATGTTGTTACACCCGACGCCGGACTATCCATTTCTCAGTGAGATCAGTGTCGCGTACCATCTTGGAGCGCTCGGTTTGACGGTGACGACGACCGTGACCAATCGCGACGACGTGCCGATTCCCTTTGGTGTTGGATTCCACCCGTACCTCGCCGTGACGACGCCCACCATCGAGGGCGCGCAACTCGAAATTCCGGCCAAGGCCTACGTCGCGGTGAACGATCGCCAACTGCCAACGGGTGAGATTCTTCCCCTGGCGAGCAATCAACTTGATTTCTCGAAACGTAAGTCGCTCAGCGGCCACGAACTCGACGTCACCTACACCGAACTAATTCGAGACGACACCGGTCTCGCGATCGCCACGCTCGAAGACGCAACGGGAGGCGAGATCGAACTCAGCGTCGACCGAAACTTCCCCTACCTCCAGGTGTACACCGGCGATCACTTAGAAAAGGGACGGCGTCGCACTTCGGTAGCGATTGAACCCATGACGTGTCCGCCCGACGCGTTGCGCAGTTGCAAGGACGTCGTTGTACTAGAACCTGGTCAGCATTGGGCCGGTTCGTGGCGATTGCGGCGCAAGTAGCGATGACGTCGCGTGTCGTTCTCGTTACCGGATCAACGAGCGGCATTGGACTCGCGACGGCCAAGCGATTCGCGGAGAGCGGCGACGTGGTGGTCTTCAACTCCGTGCACAGCGTTGAAGCGGGTGAGCGCTTAGCTCGCGAGACTCCTCTCTCGCACTACGTCCAGGCGAATATCGCCGTCGCCGAGGACTGTGCTCGACTTATCGCTGACGTGCTCGAACGTTGCGGCCAAATAGACGTGTTGGTCAATAACGCCGGGGTTACCAAGCTCATTGCCCATAAGGATCTCGAAGCGGCCTCCGTGGACATCTGGCGAGAGATCTTCGAGGTCAACGTCTTTGGTACGTGGCAACTGAGCGTCGCGGCGATGCCGGCGTTGCGAGAGAGTCGTGGATCGATTGTCAACGTGTCATCGATGGCTGGTCTTCGTCCCACGGGATCATCGATCCCCTACGCCGCGTCAAAGGCCGCGCTCAATCACCTCACGACGTTGCTCGCCAAGGTGGTCGGACCCGACGTTCGCGTGAACGCCGTCGCGCCTGGTCTGATTGACACTCCCTGGACCGAGGACTGGGACGCCGTGCGAGGTTTTGTGCAGGCGGTGGCACCGCTAAAGCGGAGCGGCACGCCCGACGACGTCGCGGACGTGATTGTGGCCCTCGCGACGACGTCGTACGTGACCGGTCAGGTCGTGGTCGTCGACGGTGGGCTCTCCATCGCCACGTAACGCGCCTGAGGCGTCACGGCGAGGCGAATGAGATAGCTCGCTACCTTGGTGCTGGGTCGAATAATGAGATGGTCCACGAACTTGTTGGTCCGTACGCCGAGTAGTTCTTGGGTCCAGGGCGCGAGCAACGCCCACGCGCTGAGCACGAGGAGCCGATAAGTGAAGCGCTGGCTGCGACTCTTCATAACACCGTGGGCGATGAAGTCACGGGCGACGGCGCCGGCGAGGCTGAGTCGTAGTTCGGGACGAAAGCTCAACAGGGCGCCGTTCAGTTCAGCCACCGTCGTTGGTGCGTCGATGACGCCGAGGTCGCTGGCGAGCGGGACCATCTCACGAACGTACTGGTCAGCCTCGGCGTCACTTAGGGCCTGCGCGCCAAAGCGCTGGTAGCCCGAAAGGAACATGGAGATTTCGGCACAGTGCACCCACAACAACAGGTGGGGATCGTTTGCGTCGTAGGGGTGACCGTCGTCGGCGACGCCGTGCACGAAGCGGTGCACGTTAAGGACTTTGTCGATCGCGTCACGGGCTTGTTGCTTCGAGCCGTAGGTGGTGGCAGAGATGAAATTGGCGGTCTGAAGAAGACGACCCAGTGGATCTTCTTGGTAGCGAGAGTGATCGGCCACGCCGGCCATGGCGTAGGGGTGCAGCATTTGAAAGAAGAGAGAGCCCAGTCCACCAATGAGCATTGACGGCAAGTCGCCGTGCACTAAACGAGCCACACCGTCGACTTCGCTGTACGCTTCGCCGGGATCGTTGCAACGTGGAGGAGGACCCTTCGTGAGGCCGGCTGTGCGTCGGATGGCGACGCTGGCGCGCTGGCGCGTTCGCGTCGAAGCACCTCGTAGCCACGTGGCAATCAATCGACTCTCCTAACTTGTTGAACTCACACTACGGCCAACCTCTTCCAATTTGGTCCGTCGTCTGCGACACTAGTGATATGCCCTCGGTGAAACCACTTCGCTCGACGTCGACTGAAAGCGACGTAGAAACCGAGATTACGGTTGTCACCGAGCGCCCCTGGAACGTCATTGTCTGGAACGATCCGGTGACACCTATGACGGTCGTTGAAGTGATCTTCAAGAGGATCTTTGGCTACTCGAACAACAAGTGCACGCACCTGATGCTGGCGGTCCATCACGAGGGCCGGGCCATTGTCTGGTCGGGCCAGCGTGAGCGCGCCGAAAGCTACTGCGTAAAACTCCAGGTCGCGGGACTTCAAGTGACCGTGGAACTCGACTCGTAATGGCCGGCAAACTGTTCATTCGTCGTCGCGACGGGCGCATCGAGGTTCGCCTCAACGACGCCGGTCGCGACGCCATTCGAGAGGTCTTCGCGCACGTCGTGGCGAGTGAGCGAGATCCCGATCACGATTGGCATTTATCAATGAACGCACCGATTAATCCGTCCGACGATCACGATGACCCCCTCGCGGCGCTCGCGAGGCAACACGACATCGCCACCAACGCGGAGCTCTCGGTGATGACGTTGAAGGAACAGTTCTTGAACGATGCCGAGGCCTGGGCCTGGCTCTGCACCATTCAAGTGGCCCTTCGCGCCACCGCGGTGAGCAAGGGGATTCTGAGCGATGAGAAACTCGCGTCGTGCGAACCAGAACTTCTTGATGAGATTCGACTCATGCAGCAGTTTCTTTTCGACTTAGCGGCCTGTTTCTAGTCGTTAGTGGCGTTTTTGTTACCAGACTCTTACAATCGCGCCCGAATAGAAAGAGCGGTCCGCTCCCATTAGGCTTGTCCAATGATTCTGTTCAAACGCACTTCTATCCTCCTGTCCTCGCTCGCTGTACTGTCGGCTACGTTCGTCCTTGGTTCGCCACTCGCGGCCCACGCATCGGTATCAAATCCAACGGCCGCTTCGGTAATTGCCGCGGCTACGACGGCGGTCAACAAAGAGATTGGCGTGCACGTGAATGTCTTGACCGTTTCGGGTAAAGTGGATACGACGGTCGTGGCCAAGATTGGCACGTTGGACGGTATCGAGACTTACCACCAGGGTGGCGAAACGTTTGTCATCACGGTGACCCCCGCGTACGCCTACCTGAGTGGCAGCTTGACGGGCCTGACCACGGTGATGGGTCTCACCGCCGCGGAGCAGAAGAAGGTCGGTACCTCGTCGATTTCGATGAAAAAGGGTTCCGCGCCGTACAAGACGTTTAAGAAAAACCTGACGTCAGCCGCTTTTGCTCAGTTGCTACCCGCACTAAAGGGCACGACGCTCTTGCCCGCGAGGGACAAGAAAACGAACGGTTACCAACTCAAGTGGAACACTGCGGCCACGAGTACTGCAGCCGCGACGACGAGCGTATTGACGATTTCTTCGGGTGCCAAGACCCTCCCGATCAAGGAGACAGTTACGACGTCGGGCGGAACAAGTCAAACAACGTTTACCAAGTGGAACAAGAAAGTCAGCGTTGTCGCTCCGACGAAGACGATTAAGTACGCGACGGTCTTTGGATAGTAAATCCTGATCGTGGTAACTCGAGCCATCGGGTTTCGCACTGCTCGTTGAGGCTTACCAAGACTTCGGTAAGTTGACCGCGATCGCCTCGGCGATGCTCATGTAGCCCTCGACGTTGGGGTGATCGTCGGGCCCAAAGGGAGAGGGCTGGCACATCCACGTCTCATTGCAGATGACCGCGACGTTCTCTGGAATAGTTCCGACGTTGTCGATAACGACGGGGGTGCTGTTGTCGTTCTTGAACGTCGCCGGGAGGTTCGCAATCGGAATTGAAGCGCCGTCGTAGGCCTTCTTTAAGGCGGCGTTGAAGGTATCGACGTCGATCAGTGTCGCGGTGGCGATCGCGGGGCCCGTCGGGCCGTTAAAGTACCGCTCGAGAAACGGGTCCTCGTATTCGAAACCGACGAAGCGCACCCTCGGGCCCGCAACGTCGGTCAGGTCGTGCAAGATAATCGGGAGATCCTTATTGATGAGTACGAGTTGTTGATTAAAACAAGTCTGATTCACGGTCGCGTGCGACAGACAAGGTCGGATGTTGTTGAATCCGAGATCAATGGTGACGACGCCGGGTTGATGAGGGTGGCTGAGTAGGTAGTTTCGAGCCAGCGATAGTTGCGTGACCGGTGGGGTATAACATTTGTCGCCGCCCACCGTGTCGAGCATTGACTGCACCGTCTCTCCGGGGCAACCGATTTGGTGAAGGTACAACGCAACGCCCCTCGCGGCTTCAATTGTCTTTAGATCGTTCGCGTAGCCGAGGAGCGTGCGATGGCCGTTGTGCGTGGCGATACCCGTGGGCTGGACCCCGAGAGAAGACGATCCGCCTATATCGAGATAAAAGGTGCCGGTGCCGCCTGACGACGGGGTCGTGGGTCCACCAGCGTGCGCCCGGCCCACAAAGTACGCGCCAACAACTAAGGCGACGAGCAGAATTGCCGGAAGTCCGTATTTGGTGAAGCGCAACATTAAGGACGTTGATAATTTCGTTGACGTCCGCGTCGAGTAACGAAGCGCTCGCGCGAACTTTCGGTGCGCGAGTTTCGTTCGGAGTGGGGCGCTCGCAATCTCACCTCGACACTCTAGTTTTCTGCGTTCGCACGTTGCGAACATTGGATCACGGCGCCGTGGCGGGACGCGGCGGTGATGTTCTTTGTCACAGTTCGCGCGAACTTCGTCCGCGTTGAGGCAAAGGTCTCGGGCGGTCGGTGGACCTAAATGCCGATGCTCGGGTCGGTCGCTGTCTCCGGTAGGTCCTCTGATGAGGGGTAATAGACTTAATAGACGATACCGTTTCGTTCCGGAACGATGTAGTATCGTATTAAACATGGTTACGGACACCCCGCACTCGCGTAGTGAAGAGTCGATCGTCGATCGACACTCCGGTGGTCGTCATCTCGACGCCTCGCGCGACGACGCGCTACGCGCTGCGGCCCTGGAACTTCTCGGTGAGATTGGTTACGACCGGTTGACCGTTGACGCGATTGCGACCTACGCGGGTGCCGGTAAGGCCACGATTTATCGACGTTGGTCCGGTAAGGCCGAACTCGTGTGTGACGCACTGTCGTGTCAGAAGCACGCCTTCCCGGTAGCAGATACTGGATCGTTGTTAGGTGACCTTGAGTCGATGGCCCAACAGGCGATGAAGACTGATAACAAATCGGACAGTCAAATGATGATTGGACTCGCCAGTGCTTTGCCCCACGACGCGGAGCTTCGTGAAGTGTTTCGTGAACGCCTGGTTGCGCCTCACGTCGCGATGCTCACGGAGATATTTGGTCGCGCCGTTGCGAGGGGAGAGATTCCCGTGGTGAAGAACATCGACCTCATAGTGTCGATCATCCCGGCCCTCGTTTTTCATCGTCTGTTGATCCTCGGTCTCGCGCCGGACACTGAGTTCGTCAGAACCGTGACCGAGGGGATAATTTTGCCGCTCGTCTTCGCGAATTCGAAGGAAACGTTGCTCACCGAAGTACCACCGCCCCTCACACCAACTAGAAAGAGAAAGTTTTAATGTCGAATACCGAAGTTTCCGAACTCTCCAGCAGCAACACCGTGGGCAAGCACCTCGGCCTCGCATTAGCCGTGATTTCTGGCGCGCAACTCATGATCGTGCTGGACGCCACCGTGGTCAACGTAGCCCTACCCACGATTCACCATGCTCTTCATTTCTCGCGGGCCAATCTCGAGTGGCTGATCACGGCCTACGCGCTGACCTTCGGCGGACTGTTGCTCTTTGGTGGACGAACGGGCGACCTGTACGGCAAGCGCAAGATGTTCATGATCGGCATTACGATCTTCGCCGTCTCGTCATTGCTCGGTGGCTTCGCGACCGACAGTATCTGGCTCATCATCACGCGCGGTATGCAGGGCATCGGGGGCGCGATCGCGGCACCAACTGCGCTGTCGCTCATCGCGACGAACTTTCCTGAAGGTAGGGAACGAAACCGCGCCATGGGTGTCTACGCCGCGATGTCCGGTGCCGGTGGAGCGGTTGGTCTTCTCTTGGGTGGCATCTTGACGAGTTACGTGTCGTGGCGATGGATCTTCTTCATCAACGTACCCATTGCTGCCCTCGTTTTGTTTCTCGCTCCGCGAGCTCTCAACGAGTCGAAGTCGACCTCGGGACACTTGGACATTCCTGGGGCTATCACCGCCACCGGCGGCATGCTCGCGCTGGTCTACGGACTCTCGAACGTGTCGAGCCACAGCTGGACCAGTACCTCCACGCTCCTTTCGCTCGCTGTCTCGGTCCTCTTACTTACCGCATTCGGATTCGTCGAACGGCGCAGCAAGGAACCTCTGATGCCGCTCAGCATCTTCAAAAACCGAAACCGCTCGGCCAGCTACGCAATGATGCTCGTGATTGGCATCGCGATGTTCTCGATGTTCTACTTCCTCTCGCAGTACTTGCAGAACGTGCTCGGCTGGAGTCCCATTCGAACGGGCGTTGGCTTCTTGCCCATGACGGCGGGTATCATCGTCGCCGCCACACTGGTGTCGCGCTTCATCGGGCGGGTCGGTATTCGAATACCACTCCTCGTCGGGCCCGCCTTCGCCACGATTGGCATGTTGTGGATGTCACGCATCACCGTGACGAGTAGTTACCTCGACGTTCTTGGTCCGCTGATCATCATTGCGTTAGGAATGGGCTTTACGTTCGTTCCTATCACCCTCACCGCCGTCTCGGGTGTGAGGCCTCACGAGGCGGGGCTGGCGTCGGCGCTATTGAACACCATGCAACAAGTCGGTGGTGCGCTCGGACTCGCGGTGCTCGCGACGGTTGCCATCGACGCTTCGAACTCGAAGCTCGCTTCGCTCCACCAGACGACGACGTTGGCCCTCAAGATCGCTACGACGCACGGGTACACCACGGCCTTCATGGTTTCGGCGGGGATTGCGTTCTTGGGACTTCTCATCTCCATCGTGTTTATTCGTGTACCAACGACATCCGCCACTGCCGTGGTCGAGGTCCCCGCACCCGCGCTCAGCCACTAGATCAAGAATCGCCCCGTTGCCCGCTGCCCGTTGCCCGTTGCGTTCGTGGGACCGTCGACGGGGTAATTTTGACTGTTCGGCGAGGTCGTTGACGTGGCGAACATTGAGCCGGGGAAGGGGCGTGCCCGCCACGTCAACGGGTTTTTCAGCTGCTGCCAACTGACGTGGCGTACTCCACCGAGTTGGATCGGATGGTGTCGCGATACCAACGGAAACTCTCCTTTTTGAGCCGATCGCCCGAAGGAAAGTCAACCCACACGATGCCGAAACGTCGCGAGTAGCCAAAAGACCATTCAAAGTTGTCCAACAGACTCCAGACGAAGTAGCCCTGCACGTTCACACCAGCGTCTATGGCGTCGTGCACGGCCGAGATGTGCTCTTGGAGGTACGCCACGCGGTTGTGGTCGAGGACGTTGCCGTTGGGATCGACGTAGTCGTCGAAGGCGGCACCGTTTTCGGTGATGTAGATCGGCAGTTTCGTGTACTCCTCTCGAATGCGTACGAGCAACGCCGTCAGCCCCGAAGCTTGGATCTCCCAGTCCATCGAGGTCTTGTCGCGGCCCGGTGTTTCGAGCGATCGAAGGCGCAGGTCGGGGAACTGTTCTCCGGTCGCGACGAAGTAGCCGGCGAGTCGAGCCTCGGTGGCTCTGGACACGTCGACGACCGTCGAGGGGAAGTAGTAGTTCACCCCGAGGAAGTCGAGCGGCTGGGCGATGAGGGCGAGGTCGCCATCGCGTACGACCGAGAAGCCCGGCGTCGTGTTCGCGTAGTGCTCGAGCATGTCCTCGGGGTACTGACCGTGAAAGACCGGCTCTAAGAAGAGTCGATTCAGATTGCCGTCAGCGCGACGAGCGGCGGCGACATCGAGTTCGTGATCCGATCCCGGACGATGGTCGCCCAAGTTCAAGGTAATTCCGACTTTGGCCGAAGGAACGGCCGAACGCAAAATCGGCAGGGCCAGACCGTGGGCAAGTAGAAGATGGTGATTCGCGGCCGCGGCTTTGCCGATGTCGCTGATGCCCGGCGCGTGGCGACCGTCGCCGTAGCCGAGCCACGACGAGCACCACGGTTCATTCAGCGTGATCCAACGTTCCACGTCGCTGCCCAAGGCTCGAGCAACCATGTCCACGTACTCGGCGTAGCGCTCGGCGGTGTCGCGTACGCACCAACCACCTTCGTCTTCGAGTGGCTGGGGGAGGTCCCAGTGATAGAGCGTCAGGGTGGGTTCGATCTCGCGGGCGCGTAGTCCATCGACGAGTCGGCGGTAGAAGTCGAGACCCGCTTGGTTCGCGGGCCCCTTGCCGTTGGGTTGGACTCGCGGCCAGGCGACCGAGAATCGGTAGGCGCCGACGCCGAGTTCCTGTAGGAGATTGAGGTCTTCGTCCATTCGGTGGTAGTGATCACAGGCGACGTCACCGGTGTCACCGTTCCACACGGCGTCGGGTGTGTGGGAGTACGTGTCCCAGATCGACGGGCCGCGGCCGTCGTCGTTCACCGCCCCTTCGATTTGGTACGAAGCGGTAGCCGCTCCCCAGAGAAAGTCGGGCGAGAAGGGTCGGGTCGAACTTTTGTTAGTAGAGCTAGAGGTGCTCACGGGGTACGTCTCCTAAGTAGATGGGGTCGAAATAAGCTGTGATTCCTCTACGAACGGCCTCACCGAGTTGGAGAGGAGTGAGGCCGTTCGTAGAGAGACTGGTTGTTAAGCCTTCTTGAGGTGACTCAAGATCAGCGGCAACTGGGGGTCACCGGGTGACGGGTCGGCGTAAGGATTCTTTGCCGTCACGAAACCGGTGAAGTTGGCCGTTGAGTACTCGTCCCAGTCCGCGCCATAGAGCAGCGGCGCAACCGGCACCTGGGTCGACACGAGGTTCTCCAGGGCCGTCACGGCCTTCTTGACACCGGCGGTGTTGGACGGGTTGGTGGTAGCCAACGTGCTCAACAACGCCTGAGCGGCCGGAGAGTTGTAGCGACCGTAGTCACTGTTCGCCGAGGATCCAATGGGTGCCGATCCCGTGTAGTCGAGCCAGTTGTCGAACTGCACGTACGGGCTTGGACCACCGTTACCCCAGTGAATGATCGTCTGGAAGTTACCGCTCGCTGAGTCGGCGTACCACTGCGACGCCTGTACACCGTTGACCGTGCAGTTAATGCCTTCGGCCTGCAACTGGCTCGATATCAACTGGTCGTCGGCGTAGTAGTCCGAGTAGGCCGTCGGGTCCTCAACCGTGAACGCAATTTCCACGCCGTTCTTGGCGTAGAAGCCCTTCGCGTCCTTGGCGTAACCGTCCGCGGTCAAAATCGAAGCGACCTTGGTCGGGTTCGAGTGGGCCGAGAGGTCGTTCGTCAACGACGGGCTGAGGTACGAAGCCTGGCTGGGCAGAATGAGTGCGCCCGACGAAGTCGCCGGCAACTCATAACCCGTCTCACCCTTTAGCGAAAGTGCCGAACGGTCGATGCCTTCACTGATGGCTTGACGAACTGCGGGGTCGCTGAGCGGTCCCGTACCGGTGACGTTGAACTCCAAAGTGACCGTGCTGCCGGGCGCAAAGAAGATGTGGTTCGTTTTGGGGTCGGCAGCCACGAAGATCTTCTTCACGTTGGCAATGTCGTTGCCCGCCCAGGTCAGCTGACCATCGGCGAGCGCCGTGGCGGCCGCGGTGTTGGACGTGTACGAAGGAACGTTGATTTCGCTCGGGACAGGCTTGACGCCCCAGTAGTGGGGATTTGGCTTGTACTTCACCACCTGTGAGGAGTAGCTGCTCAATTCGTACGGTCCGGTACCAATCGGCTTGGTGACAATCGCGGTCGCCGGGCTGGCGATCTTCGACCACACGTGTTTGGGCACCATCAACGCCGAACCAGCAATCGCGTTGATGTTCAAGTACTCCGGCGCTGCGTAGTGCAGTACGACGGTGTAGGCACCCTTAACGGTGGCCGGAGCCGACATCTTGGGTACGCCGTAGACGTTCGTCGCGGGTACGTTATTCAACAGGTCGAACGTGTACGCCACGTCCGCCGAGCTGAACGACTTGCCGTCGCTCCACTTCACGCCCTTGCGCAGTTGGAAGGTCAACGTCTTGCCCCCGTTGCTCCACACGTAACTCGTGGCGAGCCATGGGTACTGGGTGTTGGCCTTCAACGTGTCGAACTCGAACAGCGGTTCGTTGACGAGTGAGCGAACGCTCATCTGCTCGGCAAAGGAACTCGAGTCAAACGGGTTGAAGTTGTCGGTAAAAGTTACTCCGGTGTTGCCCTCGATGGTTAGCACCGAACTGGAGGCCGCCGAAGCGGCCCCGATCGATGCCGCCACCATGCCGATTGATAAACACGACAAGGCAGTTAATACAACTCCTAGCTTTCTAAACATATTCATCCTTTATATTGATATTGTCCAGCCGGCTTTCGCCGACATCTTTTCGAACCGTGTGGGTCCTTATTGATCGACGCGAGGCCGGTTGGGCTTTCGCGCTGTGATTGAGCGCCGCCGACGAATCAGCTGCGCGCCCAACTAGTCAGTTGTTTTCATGTCTTCGTGGATTCCCCCTCTCGTCGGCGCTCTGGCAGCGCCACTTCGACTACGGCTTCGGGTCTGTCCGCGTACAACCAGCACTTCGAGACGTGACCGTCTCTAATCTGGAAGTTGGGCGGATCGGTGGTGCGACACACGTCCATTGCCGCGGGACAACGGGGGGCAAAACGGCACCCCACTTCGGCGACCTCGAAGGTCGTGCGCTCGGGCCTGTGGGTGGCCTGACTGGTTGGATCCGAGGGGTCGGGCACTGAGGAGATCAAGAGTTGGGTATAGGGGTGGGTCGGCTCGTCGACCAACGCCGTGCCCCGTGAGCGCTCGACGACCTGTCCGGCGTACATGACGATTATCTCGTCGGCCAAATACCGTGCCGACGCTATGTCGTGCGTGATGTACAAGATGGCGAGTCGTTCATCGTCACAAAGTCCCTTTAAGAGGTTCAGAATGCCGAGTCGAACCGAAACGTCGAGCATGGAGATGGGCTCGTCGGCGAGCAGTACGTCGGGCTGCACGCACAGGGCTCGAGCAATGGAGACGCGCTGGAGTTGACCGCCGGAGAGTTCATGGGGGTAGCGATCGAGGAAGCGCTCGGGTGGATCGAGCGACACGCGCGTCAGCGCGGCTTTGGCGAGCTCTTCAACGTCACCCTTGGCTGCGCCGTGAATGAGTAGTGGTCGTTCGAGACTATGGCGAATGCGGTGCACCGGGTTGGTCGAAGCGAAGGGGTCTTGGAGAACGAGCTGGACCTTGGAGGCGTAGTCGAGGGTGCGCTTGGCGCCGATACGAATCGGCGTGCCTTCGAGCATGAGTTCGCCCGAGGTGGGTGCGACGATGCGAGCGAGCATTCGCGCGAGGACTGACTTGCCCGAGCCACTCTCGCCGACTACGGCCGTCACTCGGCCCTGGACGAGATTGAGACTCACGTCGTCGACCGCGTGGACAACCCGCTTGGCGTCGAAGAGTCGTCCGGGCACGCGCGTCTTGAAGTGGCGCGTAAGGTGACGCGCACTGAGCTGCACTGGAGGGCTCAGTGCGTCGTTCACGAACGGCCCTTCAGGGTCGCGACGGCCGGCGTGGACCTAGGAACGCGTCGAGCGAGCTCGACGGGAACTTGTCGTGGCGAGTCGCCGGCGTGCAACCAGCACGCCACGGCACGATCTGATTCGCCCAGACGGGTCAGTGGCGGCGCCTCGGTCCGGCAACGATCCATCACGAAGGGACAGCGTGGTGAGAAGTTGCATCCAGTGGGCAAGTCCGCGAGGTCGGGGGGCGAGCCGGGAATGCCGTCGAGTTCGAGTCGCGCACCGTGCAGGGGAGGAAATGAGTTCAGGAGGCCCAGAGTGTAAGGGTGGCGCGGCGATTCGTAGAGTTCACTCGCACCAGCGCGCTCGACAATCTCGCCGGCGTACATCACCACGATCTCGTCAGCGAGTTCGACGAGTAGTGAAAGGTCGTGGGTGATGAAGATCATCGCGAAACCAAAACGTGAACGCAATACGTCGAGTTCATTGATGATTTCGCGTTGGGTGACGACGTCGAGAGCGGTCGTGGGCTCGTCCATGATGACGAGTTCGGGATCAAGTGCGAGAGCGATCGCGATCATGATGCGTTGACGTTGACCGCCGGAGAGTTCGTGGGGGAAGCGGTCCAGTCGGTCTTCGTTGAGCCCGACCATTTTGAGAAGCTCCTTGGCACGATTGTGGCGCTCGACTTTGGTCATCTTCTTTCGATGGGTCTTTAGAACTTCATCGAACTCCTTGCCGATGCGAAGCACCGGGTTCAGTGCGCTGAGCGCGCTCTGGAGGACGATAGAAACGTGTGACCAGCGAATCTTGCGCAGTTCCTTCTCGCTCGCCGTGACGAGATCGATCGTTTCTTCGATTTTCTCGTCACTCTCGCTGGTCACGTTGAGCATCACTTCGCCGCCGCTGATGACGCCGGGTGAGCGCAGCAGACGCGTCATGGCGTAAACCAAAGTGGACTTGCCGGAACCACTTTCGCCCGCAATGCCCAGAACTTTCGAACGACGTAGGTTCAACGACACGTCGTTCACGGCGCGAACCATGTTGTCACTCACGCCGTAGTCAACACTGAAGTTCTTAATTTCTAGAACGAATTCGCTGTGGGCGCTGAGGGGCGCGAGCGTTGGCGTGGTCACGGCTTCGTCCATTTCGAGAGGGTCCGTGCTCATTCGGTCACCAGCGTGGCACGCACCGTGATAACCGGCTTCGTCGTCGCTGAGCGCAGCACCGGCGTAAGTCCCAGGCGCGCTCGACGCGGCAGTCCCAGCTGTCGACGCTGGCGTGAAGTGAGACCGGCCGCGCGGAGTCGTGGATTAATGAACTCGTCGATCCCAAAGTTCACGAGCGCGAGACCGGTTCCCACGAGCGCGATGCAGATACCGGGTGGTACGAACCAGTACCACTCGTTGGAGAGTGGCGCGTTGTTGGCCTGGGCCCAGTAGAGCATCGTTCCCCAGTTCCAGGTCGACGTGCTCGTGAGACCGATATAGGCCAGGGTCACGTAGGCGCCGATGGAGTACAGCACCGTAAAGAGCAACCCCGACGCGAGTACGGGCAAGAGATTGGGCGCGATCTCGGTGAACATAATGCGCCGGCGTTTTTCACCAATGATGCGCGCGGCCTCGACGAAGTCACGATTGCGTAGTGACATGGTTTGGGCGCGAAGAACGCGCGCCCCCCACGCCCAACCGGTGAGACTGATGATGAGCCCGATTACCAACGTGTTCGAGCGACTGCTGACTGGAAGATAACTGTCAATCACGATAAGGAGTGGCAGTCCGGGAATGGCGAGAAAGACGTTCGAGAGCAACGAGAGTCCGTCATCAGTCGCGCCGCCGAGGTACCCCGCGGCGACGCCGATGGTCATGGAAAGCATCGTCGCCACTATTCCCGCCAGCAGCGCCACGACCATGGTGGCGCGTGCGCCCACAAGTAGTTGGGAGAAAATGTCCTGACCGAGACTCGTGGTACCGAGCAAGTGGTGCGCGGAGGGCGTCAGGAGTGGCGCGAACTGCGTCGAGTTCGGGTTATAGGGCGCGAGCCAGGGACCAATGACGGTCATGATGATGAAGAAGCCAAGAATGCCGAGTCCGAGGAGAACCTTCGGGGACTTCGGAAGCCGTAGGTTTTTCATACCGCGGCCTCGGTTCTCGTTCGAGGATCAAGCGCCAAGTAGACAACGTCGGCGATCAAGTTGGCGGCGAGCACGGTGAAGGTGATGACCAGGAAGATGCCTTGAATGAGCGGGTAGTCCTCGTTGAAAACGGCCTGCAGCAGCAAGTCGCCAACACCGGGGTAGTTGAAGACGAGTTCGACGAGGAGCGCTCCCGAGACGACGAGGCCGATGGCTAGTGAAAGGTTCGCAATGCTCGGTAGTACCGCGTTTCGCGCAGCGTGCATGATGACCTTGCGCCGGGGGAGTCCCTTCGCCACGGCCATAAGCACAAAGTCTTCGCCAATCATCGTGATCATCATGTTGCGCATACCGAGCATCCAGCCCGCCACTGAACTCAAGACAATGGAGATCAACGGCAGTTCGCCGTAACGAATGATGTTGGAGATGTACGCCCAGTCCCAGCCCGGCGTGACGTTCAGGCTGTACGCGCCGCCTCCGGGAAACCAGTGCAAATTGAGGCCAAAGAGGAGGAGCATGATGGTGGCCAGGAAGAAGTAAGGAGCCGCTTGGAAGAACGTCGCGGTTGGAATGAGCGAGTCAAAGCGCGATCCTCTCGTCCAACCGAGGAGCGCTCCCGCGAAAGTTCCGACACAGAAACTGATAATGGTCGAAAGGCCAATGAGACCCACCGTCCACGGAACGGTCTCTCGCAAGACCGAGCTAACGGTTGCGCCCAGCGTGATCGAAACGCCGAAGTTGCCGTGAAAAAGTTGGTCGAGATACGTGAAGTACTGCCCGATGATGCCTTGATGGAAGTTAAGGCCAAAAGAGAGACGAATCGCGTTGATCTCCCCTTTTGTGACGTTGCCGGTCAATTTTCCGATCATGGTCTGAATGGGATTGCCCGGCATGAGCCGGGGCAGGATGAAGTTCAAGGTGACGGCGACCCACGCCGTTAACGCGTAGAGCGCGAGACGTCGAAGGATCATCCGCACGATCAGCCAACGTCACTTCGAATTTTGGTAATTGCGGCGAGTGATGGACGAGATTCCGACTCCTCAGCGCAGCCACAACTTCCTCGGACCACGAGTTCAGTGGGTAAGGTGATCGTTCGCTTCACGTCTTTCGTGTCATCAAGCATCGCCACGAGCGCGTCGATGGCTACTTCGCCCAAGATGCTGCCGGATTGGCGAATCGTAGTGAGTGACGGGTTGAAGTAACGAGTCAGGGTAATGTCGTCAAAGCCTGTGACGATGACGTCGTCAGGAACTTTTAGGCCGCTCGCGCCGAGGGCGTAGATCACGCCTACCGCGGTCTGGTCGTTGGCGCAGACGAACGCTTCGGGCAGCGGGGCGTCGAGTTTGATTCGCTGTTGCATCGCGTCTTCGCCACCCGCTGAGGTCCAGTCCGACTCGAGCATATTGACGTCATCGAAGGTGCCGCCGAGTGTGGTGATCGCTCCTCGAAAGGCGTTCGCCCGAGCGACACTGTCGGGACTCTCGTTCGAGCCCGACACGAACCCAACGCTCTTGACGTGGTGGACGTCGATGAGGTGCTCGGCGAGACTGCGCATGGCCTGTTCGTTATCCACGCGAACCGTGACCGCCGAAGGCGAGTCGCCTCTGCCGGCGAGCAGGACAACCGGAATTCGACGTGAGAGATAGGCAACGTCGTCGTCTTTGAGAACGCGGTCGAGGAGAATAAGGCCATCGACCGTGCCGGTCAGACTGAGCAGTGACGTCATGCCCGATGGATGTGATTCGTCGGCACTACTCAACAGCAGTGAGTATCCGTGTTCCGCCGCGCGTGACTCAGCCCCTCGAATGACGATGTCGGTGTAGAGGAGACTCGCTTCTTCGACACCCAAGACGCTGCCATCAACTTCGGCGCGCATGAAGACGAGACCCAGGATCCAGTGTTTGCCACTCGAGAGTCCGCGAGCCACGACGTTCGGTACGAACTCGAGTTCCTCCATCGCGGCCATGACTTTCGCGGCCGTCGAGGGGCGTACTGAAGAGAGTGAGTTGAGCGCACGACTGACCGTCGCGGTCGACACGCCGGCCTTCGCCGCCACGTCGTAAATCGTTGGTGGTGAATCGACCACCGGCCCCCCCCTAAATCGTCCTCCTACAAATCTGTAATGTAACCGCTTACAGATATGTAACCGCTTACAATGTAGTCACCGCGACCAGCACTGTCAAGTCGGATTGAGGATTATTTGGCGGGAAATTCTCTTGCACGATTCAAGACTGGAAGTGCGAAAGCTCCCTGGTCAAACGGCTGTTAGAACGGTTTCCATTCTAGGAAAGGGAGTTGTCACGCGAAAATAATTACTGGTTGCTCCGAAATTTATGTAAGTCGGCGTTCGGCTCATCGCCGAGTCAATCAGGTTGAGAATCGAGTCGCGAAATTCGAGGAGAAGACTTTGATGAGATGTCGTTTAGTTACGAAGTCTCGCGACGTCTGTCGCTTACTATTTCAACAATACAGAGGAGACTCGTGGCCCAGTTAGAGAATGAAGTAGCTAATCTTCGATCCTGGTTCTCCGTTCGCGGTCGACGCGGACGTTCGGTGATGTCGGTGGTGGCTTTCGCCGTGAGTCTCGCGGTCGTCACGACGACGGGATTGACGAGCACTGGCGCGCAGACACTGTTACCGAGTGACGTGCAACAAGTCTGGTCTCCCGCAGCCTCTCTCGGAACGGGCACCGGAGTCGGGGCCGCCACGTTTAGCTTGTCATGCCCGACGACTACGTTTTGTATGGCAACGACAATATTGAACGCCGGGGGCGATGGCTACGCCGAGGAATGGTTGAACGGGCAATGGTTGGCGCCGATGGAACTTAACGACAGTTACGAGTCCCTCTCTGCCCCAACGGCTCAAATCTCGTGCGGGAGTCCAACCTCTTGCGTGATCGTAACTGAGGTCGGTCAAAGCATTGTCTGGAACGGGACTTCATGGTCGACACCTTCCCAGATCGAAACTGGCAGCATCACCGCGATCTCGTGCGCGTCCTCAACGTTCTGCGTGGCCGTCGATCCTCGTGGCTACGCGCTGCAGTGGAACGGTTCAACTTGGTCGTCACGTCGACCTTCGACGACCGCTTTAGACGCGGTGTCGTGTCCCACCTCGACTTTTTGCGAGGCGGTCACTCCCAATGGTTACCTCACCACCTGGAACGGTACGTCGTGGTCTGCACTGAGCCAACTTGATGCCACGGCGGCCGCTGGTGTCAGCACCGTTTCGTGCGCGAACTCTTCTTTCTGCCTGGCGATATGGTACAGCACGACGGTTTACAATGGCAATGACTACTTGTCGTGGAACGGCTCAATCTGGACGTCCATCCCATCTCCGACACCAGATGTCACTTCGGGAGTTCCCGAACTCTATGTCACGTTGGGTCCTCAAAGTGTCTCGTGTGTCGCGGGTAATACCTGCATTCTGATGGGTGATGATACCGCGAGCCTCGGCGCAGATGGTATCTATCCCGAAGCCGACGTTACGTGGAACGGAACTTCGTGGTCTACGCTCAACGTATCGGTGGCTACCGGCGACAACCAAGTGTGGAGTCTTTCGTGCGCAAGCGCCAACTTCTGTGCCGCCGCGGCGCCTAACGGGGGCGCGATGCAATTAGTGGGTGGTAACTGGACGGCCGCCGCCGGCGACTTCACGACCTGGGTGAACGGGCTCTCCTGCACCCCGTCAGGATTTTGTATGGCAGTTGACGCCATTGGGGCGCACCTTTGGAGTGGGACGGCGTGGCAAGTGGGACTATATCCACCTGGTGGTGCTGCTGGCTACACCGCGGTTTCGTGCGTCTCATCAACGTTTTGTGTCGTCGTGGATGGCGCTGGTTGGGCCGATATATGGAACGGGACCCAGTGGCACCCCTATCAGGCTGAACCATCTGTGCCTGGTACCAATTTGACCGCAGTCAACTGTTCCTCAACTTCGTTCTGCGTCGCCTTTGGTTCTGACGGCAGCGCGGTCACGTGGAACGGGTCGACCTGGAGTGCCCCGGTGACCACGGGCCTTGCTGGGACGCCCTCGTCGGTCTCGTGCCCCGCGTCGAACTTCTGCACGGCCGTCGACAATGAGGGGTACGACGTCCAGTGGAACGGGTCGACGTGGTCGGGGGCGAGTCAACTGTTCGTCGGTCAAGGCAATTTTGGTGCGGGTTCGCCGACGTTCGTGTCGTGTCCGAGCGCTTCGTTCTGCCAGGCCGTGAACAGTAACGGCGAAGCCGCCAGCTGGGGCGGATCGACGTGGAGCGCGCCCGTCCCGATCGATAACATCGACCAGACCTCCCTAGCGATGTCCGTCTCGTGCGTCTCACCAACGTTCTGTGAGGCGATTGTGAACCTTGGAGAAATATCGACGTGGAACGGGAGTTCTTGGTCTGCACCTGTCACCGTCGACCCGAACGCCACTAGCTTTGGCCTAAACCCGGCCAACATCACGGGATTCGTTTCTTGTACGAGTACGAGTCAATGCCTCTTCGTGGATTATGAATCCTCTGGTGCGTCCTACGAGCAACTCGTCCCGGGCGACTCGACTACCACGACCACAACGACGATGCCGCCGACTACGACGACAACCACGCTACCGACGACGACAACCACGCTAACGACGACGACAACCACGCTACCGACGACGACAACCACGCTACCGACGACGACAACCACGCTACCGACGACGGCAACCACGCTACCGACGACGACAACCACCTTGAAACCATTGCCGCCAAGAGCGCCGTCGATTCGCGTTTCGTCAATCTCAAACGGAGTTCTTTCAGTCTCATTGAAGGGAACCGTTGTCAACGGTGGAAGTCGTATTACGAGATACCAATACTCACTCGGTGGAAAGTCCTGGATCAATATCTCGAAAAACTCCCACGGGGTCTTCGTCATTGGTCATCTGACCTCGGGGAAGACCTATAGCGTCCGACTAAGAGCTATGAACGCGTTCGGTTTCGGAGTCGCCTCTAAGGCCGTCAACGCGAGAGTCAACTAGCTGGTCTCTTTCCGATAATCAAATTGAGACGACACACTTCACTTCACCCTTCGACCAATTTGACGCGTCTGGCATTGCGGCGGTAACTTGGCAACTGAATTTCGGTAGCTCACCGAACGGGACCGGTTTCGGACCTTCTGGACATCCTTATCGTGTATCCCCGAAATGGAACGCGAGGCCGAGAGGATTCGATCTCGCCGAACTCGTTGCGCTGACTCCCCGGCTGCGCCTATCGATTTCTCCTGATTCGCGAACCTCATGAGCTCCTCCAATCACTCGATGATGGTGTTATTTAAGTGGGCGCGGCAAATCGCAGACTGCATCATCATCAACTCGAGCGACTTTGAACTTCCGATTCGATCCTGATTCCGGAGCTTCCAGGTCTCGGCAAGCTGGGCCTTTGTTAGTCGAGGAGCTGTGTTGCCAAGCAAAATGGGTGACCCGCCGGGTCGAGAAGGATTCGCCAATGCTCCGGATTGGTTTGCTCTGACGCGACCTGAGCACCCAAACGCACCGCGTCAGCTTGCGCGGAGTCAAGGTCGTCGACTTTCAAGTGCAGATGCATCTGTTTCGGCACGGTCGGGTCCGGCCACGTAGGCGGCTCGTAGTCTTGCACCTTGACAGCGACCAGCCAGCCGCCGTCCGCCCTGACAGCGTGGAACTCGTCGTTGCGATGCGTGACTTCGCCGTCGAGGAGCGCCGCCCAGAAGTCCGCGAGGACGGAAGGGTCGGAGCAGTCAATTGCTGTTAAACCCAGTCGCGCCGTCGCCATTGTTCGGAGCCTACGCGACACCCATGGGCCGGGCGCTGGCCGAGCACGCTCGGGTACTCGTCATCGTCATCGCAGCCGTCCTCTTCGACAAAGCCATCCCCACGGCGGCGGTACCGCTCGACCAATGTACTGATTCCTAGGAACAATGTGCTCTTGCTTAAGTGCACGTTTCTTCAGGGCAAAGTGTCTTCAGTGCTACCTTCAACGCAGGACGTCAAGACCTCGCTTCCTTCTCACCTGGCGCTAGTCAGGTCCAAATGAAGGAGTACACGTCATGACCACCATCAGCATTGTCGGCTCGGGCAACATGGCCACCGCCATCGGCACCCGAGCGGCGAAGCACGGCCACACCATCGAGCTCATGAGCCGCAACACCGCAAAGGCTCAGGCACTTGCCGACCAGATCGGCAACGGAGCCACCGTCGGCACGTTCGGGGGAAGGCCGGCGGGTGACATCGTCATCGTTGCCGTCTTGTATGCCGGCGCGGTTGAAGTGGTCTCGCTCTTCGGCGATGCGCTGTCAGGCAAGATCCTCGTCGACATCACCAACCCGTTCAACGCCGACGGCACCGGACTCTTGACTACCGCGGGCCACTCGGTTTCCCAGCAGATTGCCGCCGCCGCCCCCGAGGGCACACACGTCGTGAAGGCATTCAATACCATCTTCGGCGGCGTCCTTGCTGACGACAAGCCCTTGGACGTGTTTTTCGCCGGCGATAGCGCTGAGGCGAAGGCACGCGTCGCGGCGTTTCTGGAGAGTTTGGACATGCGGCCACTCGACGCGGGAGGGCTCGAAATGACTTACGTCCTTGAGTGGGCCGGCATTCTTCTGGTAGGCCTCGCACGCACCGGCGCCGGCTTCGACATCGCCTTGGGAGCCAAGGCGCTCTGAACATTTCATTGAGGAGTGAACATATCCGCCGTTGGCTCCGCGACCAAAACCAACACTCATTTTGGACTATCTGATGAACGGATTTCTCTGTATTTTTTAAATTGTGCGACCGTTGGGATGTGTGAACAAGAATTTTGAGCAGTGCGCCGGCCGGGACTTGAACCCGGAACCTGTTGATTAAGAGCGAGTTCCATAGTGTTTTGCAGCGTTGATCTGGTCGATTAGGTCTTGAAAATTCAAGCAAAAGTGTTGTTCTGAGTTCATCTGGTTTATCTCAGTTGAACTGGTGTGTGGGATTTTTCGTGGGAATCAACGCCCTGGGCCGGCCGGCCTTGTTGACGCTGACCAACACGTGATTCCTCGTGCAGCTTCACGGCCGCGCGGGCTCACCGAACCCCGAGCCGACGACAACGATAACGAAGACGAAGACGAAGACGAAGACGAAGACGAAGACGAAGACGAAGACGAAGACGAAGACGACGTCAAATGTCGAAGCCTGTTCTGCTCGCCACTGAACATAAGAAGTTCAGAGACCTTCCGTCGCAAAAGGATTTAGGATCTGTCGTCCCCAGAGTTGTAGGCGCTCATTCTCGGTGAGCCGGGCAGTGTCAGACGCGTCCGTCCACTGCTCTCGGATGATTTCCATTTGATTGTCGACAATCTGTCGTGCCTCATCTCGCGAAAGGAAATATGTTTCGGAAGCATTGATGCATCCAGCAAACTGGCTGAATCTGAAGCCCGGGGCAATTGCCATGGCTTGAACAGCTTCACCTCCGGAACGTTGCTGCGGGCATATGTCAAAAGCGGGTGTCAAAGTGAGCAACGAACCATCCCAGAATGCAGCGTGATTTCGAGCGTGATCGTCGGTATTCCCTACACAAATGTTGAACACGATGCGCGAGAACAGTTCGCGCAACGTCGGAAGCGCGTTGGCAAAGCGCTTCTGAATTATTGGCACTAGGTCGAAGTAGGTGGCATATCGCGCAAACATCTCGTCGAGTTCTAGGAGTGTGAGAGCGGAAACAATCGACCGGCGTTGTCCCGGGGTCGAAGTCCGATCGAATCGTTCTACCAACAACACGTCTCTACCTAAGCTTTCGACAACTTCAGTGCGTGCGACATTCAAGCCAACTCGTCGAGCAAGTTCCATTGCAACGCCTTCTGCCTTGACGACTGGATAACTGTCCGTCGTCGAAGAAAACTTAGCGATGAGCGTTCTCACGCCGTCCTTGAGCAGCGCTTTTGGTCGGGCGCCACCCACCGAAGAACCGTGGAGTAGGGCCATGTCGAGTTCAGCGGAGAAGGGAACACCTTTTTCGAGTCGATCTGCGGCCTCTTGCATTTCGGCGAGAGTTGCCTCGCTAGTCCTCGGAACATATTCCTCTGGGCTTGCCTGAAAATCGAGGGCTCCAATTCGATCGGAGCCGGATTCCAGGAGATAGGTCAATTCGGTAAGGTCGTCATCCTCCGAGTTCAAGACGGCCGTGCCCAGCATTCGATATCGAATTACTCGCCGGCCCCAAGCGTCGGGTCCAGCGTCACTGAGGCATCCAGCGATCGTTAAGCCCTGAAGGGGACGAATGCGTCCGCGCCGGAGTGGTAGTTCCGGAAGATACAGGGCGGTCGCGTTTCCTCGTTCAAGATAACTGCGGCCATAGTTGAAATAAACCACTTCGCCACTCTGTTCGATCAGGCCCGCGGGAACGGGCTCCGTTGATCCTGGAAGCCAGACCCACACGTACACCCTCTTTGGCGTGCCATTAGAAGTCGTCATCTACGGGTCCTTCCGGTTCGCGAACTCGAGCTGGCAAGAGTGCCAAACGCTCTTGGCCTCGGCCCACGAGCGCGGCTAGTTCGTTTCGGTCCGCACCAAATAATTGAATGCCGAGCAAGGTCGCGACCTCAAAGACGATTCCGATCGCCGTAGTTGGATCGCCACGTTCGACGCGAAATAGCGTCGTCGTGCTGATGCCGGCACGGCTCGCCAATTCTGCTGTCGTCCATCGGCGTTTTCGGCGGACTCGCGCAATTTCTAGCCCAATCACCTTGGCAGCGTCGGAAGTTTGGGGTGTGTAGGTGTGTGGTCGCCGCATTGAATTCCTCTATATATGACTGTTTAGGGATTTAAAACACTATATATGAGTTATCTTCCGGAATCAACCGCCAATTGAGGATCGGACAGTAACCCTCAAGGTATCGAAGGCATTAACGGAAGTGTTCGCGATCCAGCCGCCATTGGAGGGTTGCATTTCTAATCGGTCAACTTTGATGAAAATAGCGAGACTTGACAAACGATGGAACTTACTATAACTTCTTATAAGTACCAGAAGTTCTGGAACTTATGAGAAAGAGTGGTGCGATGAAATTTCTTGTTGGCGGTAGGGAGCTGGAACTGACCCAATCGCGGGTAGTTGAGACAATGAATGGCCAAGAGCCAGAAATCGTTAGGGAATACTTTGTAGAACTGCCTTGTGGTTGGTTCCCCCCAAAGCAGATCATGGCCGCAGTCACTGAATGGGAACGCAGTTCGTTCACGTCACACGAAGCCATCAGGGTCCTAAGCCGGTTGGGTTTGGTCTGTCGACGGGCGGATGAACTCCATAGCGAAGTCGAGCCGCACGATAAGAAGTCCGTTCAGTCGATAGACGGGTTTGAAGACGATCGATTGCGCGAAATTTCTACCACTATCAAGGTCTTGCAAGCCGCTGTGGCGGGCCTCGCGGATCGACTCAGCAAACTTGAAGGGCTGGAATAGTCGAAGAATCTTGACGGACAACCCATGCCGCCACGAAAGAATGGCGTCCTTTGTATTTGCCGAGATGGAAAAGGCTGATCAATGGACAATTTCTTCAGCACATTTATCGATTTCCAATTCGTCGCGCATTCCATGGGCGCCGACTGCTCCGCATGTGCGCCGTACTCGACGATCTGAATCGGGATGGGTTTGCGGGAGACCGATAATCTTCCAAGTCTTCGAATCTTCATGCCGTTGCCCAGTCGGCGCCACCGTCGGAATGCATGAGTCCGTAGAAGTTGACTGCTTTGGTGCGCTGCTTTGGTGCGCCCGCCGGGACTTGAACCCGGAACCTGTTGATTAAGAGGTCTAGGAGACGTGTTTTGAAGATTCGTAATGCACAGCAAAGCCTTTTGTTTTCAATGAAGTTGGTGGTGCAAACGTTTATAACGTCTTACCGCGTTTTGGAAAAATGAGGGATGTAATGAGGGTTGTTCCGGTCCCAAACGGCATTTTTGATTAAGAGCGAGTTCCATAGTGTTTTGCGGTGCACACTGAATCATTCAACTTACGCATCCGCGACGAGTACTTGAACGGCCATCTCTTCGAGTCACTCCTCGAAGCCCAAGTGCTCCTTGAGGACTGGCGACGTGAATACAATCATGAACGTCTCCACAGCTCTCTTTGTTACCTGACCCGGGTCGAGTTCAAGGAGCTGTGGCAGAGGCAACACCAACAACGACTCCTAGTCGCATTGGACCATTGACAGGGGTCCTTCCAGTGGTGTGTGGGATTCTTCATGGGATTTTCTCGCTGAAGAAAAATGGAGTGTCATTCCATCAATTGCACGAATCCTCGTCCACCAAGATCACTGCCTTCGTCATCGTCATCGTCATCGTCATCGTCATGATCGTCGTCGTCGAGTAGCACGACGACGATCTTGAGGTCTGCCAGGTCCGTCAACTGCTCGCCCGGGTGAGTTGCGCACGGATGAAATTGAGCACGGACTCATCCCCGCTTGTCTCGGCGATTGAGGCGCTCACTGCGTCGAACACTTCGGCGACGCACTCCTCAGACGCTTTTCGTCTGAGCCCCCACTTTGTACCCTCCGAAATAATGTCATCTTTCGAGACTTTTAGTATGTCCGTCTGCGCGTTTACTTCTTGACCCATTGTGGTACTAGCTCCCACCATGATGCCCTCGGCATTGGGGCGCTTCTCAAGCGAGATTGTCGAGAGCACGTCATAAACAGGAGCAAGTGTTACGGACAAGCCGTCGGGGCCATGAAGGAATGAGAAGTTCTTGGCGTGAGCGTCGGCGTTGCCGATCGCGACGTTGAACGCAACTCTTTGCAGCAGGTCCCTCATCGCACCAACGTCACCGTGTTCGCGTAACACGATGGCGAGATCTCTTAGCGAGGGTCCTCCCGCGTATTCGTACTTCTGCATGGGCGGTGTTCCTCTGGCTTGACATCCATCCTCTTGGTGAATGCGGGAGATCGGCGAATCTACCTCCGTGCGGTCGTACCTGCGGATGGCCAAGATCTTGGTGCCGTTCAAGTCCAGAAGCTCCACGTCGGGAACGGTTAGTCCGCAATGTGCAGCAAGCCTGAGACACGTCACCTCATTTTCGGCCATTCGA
>Ga0208849_1000678_pt1 | contig 29211 bp, 24 predicted proteins | sample NGESurdeep072012_10_FD_184470 | JGI IMG/M metagenome (GOLD analysis project Ga0208849, IMG submission 184470) | Arctic peat soil microbial communities from Barrow, Alaska - NGEE Surface sample 53-3 deep-072012 (SPAdes) | ecosystem: Environmental > Terrestrial > Soil > Wetlands > Peat ... | reverse complement strand
AACGGTTCGTCCGGCGGCGGGCGCGCGGGCCACGCCGCGTCGGCCCGGGCGATGGCGTCCTTTACGGCGCCGTTGGCCTTGATGAGGCTGATGCTCACGCCGACAAGCTCGCGTGGGCGGACCCAGTCTTCCACCAGTGCGCGCAGTACGAATTTGCGATAGCGGCCGTTATCGGTCGCGAACCGCGCGAAGCCGACACACTGCGCAAACATCGCCTTGCTCTGCGGTGTCTCTCTCAGTTCCAGAGCGCGGCAGGCCGCCTCGATCGCGCGATCACGCTGTCCGCTCCACATATAGGCCTGGCAAAGATTGGCGTATGCCTCGAACATGTCGGGCCGAAGCGACAACGCCTGCTCGATGTGGGAAATGGCTTCCGCCATCTTGCCCTGCCGCATCAGCACGGCGCCAAGCCGGCCGTGGGCTTCGGCATTGGACGGCAACACCGCGAGCAATTGCCGGTAGCAGCGCTCCGCGTCGCCAAACGCACCGGCGTGATGATGCATGACTGCCTGGTTGAACAGTTCGGCATGCATTGCGGCTTGCGTCGGGCCGGCTGGTGGGCGTGTCGCTTGGCCGCCACCTTGGGTCCTGGCGGCCCTGCGTTGCTTGCGATTCATCGGCTTGCCACGGTCCGGGAGGGCTCGCGGTTTGCTAGCGGACGGTCCCGTAACGGTCAACTTCGGGGTCGCCTTGCGACGACGCTCACGCGCTCGCGGGAGGAACGCTCCATCTCCATCGTGGCTTCGATCGATGAGCGAAAACCAAGCGCATCTGCGGCATCACGAGACGCCATTTAATTGCTCGCTTGGCGAGCGTACAGAATCACTCAGCGACAACGATTAATGTGCCGGAGCTCGCAGTCTGTCGCGTGCTGTCTCTGCTTAATGCTTGACAGCCGGGAAGGGCGGTCAAATAAGCCTTTTGGAATGGAGAGGTGGCCGAGTGGCTGAAGGCGGCGGTTTGCTAAACCGTTATACGGTCTAAAGCCGTATCAAGGGTTCGAATCCCTTCCTCTCCGCCATCGATATCCGCCTTCGCACGAGGAAAACTACGCAAGCGAGTTCAAACGCGGGCGATTCGGCACGGGTTTTCCCGCGGACGCCGCAAAAACCTGTCCCTCCGTGACTGCCGACGACTGCCGGCTGTGGTGGCGCAGACTCCGCGCCTACGGTAAGCTGGCGCCGATCAGCATCGGTTTGTGTCCGCATAAGCCATTGATATGAGAAGATATTTCATAGTTCTCCGAGATCGCCGCGCTGATCAGTCGCTAAACCCCGCCCGCCCCCAATTGCGTGTTTTTTACGCAACACCTTCCGGAAAACGGCAGCCCGAGCCTGTGATTCAGGCTGTTATTCATTGCGTGGTGGAACCGGCGGGCTAAGGTGCCTGTGCGACGGAGGGGGGAACCCCAAGTCGACTCGGCCGGTGATTTCGGGACGGAAAAACCGGTCGGGGATTGGGGACCAGGGGACCTTAGCGGGGGGGCGAAGCCACCCAGCGGATTCGGAACCCTCCCACGGCAACAAACGGAGGTTCTTATGAAGATGGTGAAAAGCCTCCTCCTCGGCTCCGCGGCTGGCTTGGTTGCGGTAACGGCGGGGCAGGCAGCTGATCTTCCCGTAAAGGCCAGACCGGTCCAATACGTGAAGGTCTGCAGCCTCTACGGGGCAGGATTCTATTACATGCCTGGCACTGATATGTGCCTGAAAATCGGTGGCTGGGTGCGGGCGGAAGCGACCTACGGTGTCAACGGTAGTTCGACCACAGGTATCTTCGGCACCAACTACAACAACCGCACTACCAACAACCTGTGGACGCGGGAACGCGGCTACATCACGGCCGATGCTCGCGAGCAGACCGCCTATGGCGTGGCCCGCGGCTACATCGATGTCGGCGTAAGTTCGAACAACAATAGTGACGCACCCAGTTCGTTCAGTTCGAACCGCGCCTTCGTCCAATGGGCAGGCTTCACGGCCGGCCTGTCGGTGTCGTTCTTCGACTTCTATCCGGCGGCCGCACTGCTGTATCGTGCCGGCAACCTTCCGAACGAAGACACCGGCGACGGCGGCCAGTGGGTTTGGGGGTATACCGCGCAGTTCGGCGGTGGTTTGTCCGCCACGCTGTCAGCGGAAGATCGACGCTCGTCTCAGATTGTTGGCGCAAGCGGAACCGCGGCTTCTGCGGCGCTCAGTGGTGCTGGCGTGGTCGTTATCACCCCTGCCAATCCGGCGGCGGTCAGCGCTGGCTTGCTCACCGGCAACGGCGGCGCCACCCTCGCTGGGTACGGCGGCTGGCAGTCGCCCGACATCGTCGGCAACCTGCGCGTCGACCAGGCTTGGGGCAGCGCGCAAGTCATGGGCGCCTTGCACGAAGACAATGCTACCTACTACGGCGCCACTCCCGGCACCGGTCATCCCAGCGATGCGTGGGGCTGGGTCGTCGGCGGCGGTCTTAGGATCAACGCGCCGTTCGTGTCGCCTGGCGACTACTTCATCGTCGAGGCTAACTACACCCAAGGCGCCCTCAAGTATCTCTGGGACGCCAACCCCTCAGACGAGCAGGGCGTGCGCGGGGCGACGGAAGGCTTCGGCATATTTTCCGACTGCGTCTACGGCGGTACGGTTGCGGCCGGCACCAACACTGGTTGTTCGCAGACCACGGGCTGGGGTCTTGACGTCGGTTTCGAGCACCACTGGACGCCGCAATGGCACCAGTCGTTGGTCTTCAACGGCATGTGGGCGAAGTACGGCAGTTCGGCTAACTCGATCCTATGCTCTGCCGAGGGAGCGGGTGCCGGTTCCGGCTCCGGGGCCGTCGCTGCGGCGGGTTGCAACAACAACTGGGATGACTGGGGCGTCGGTTCGCGCCTGCAATGGGACGTGACCAAGAGCTTCTATATCGGCGTCGAAGCCATATACCAGAACTTGGACAGCGCCTCACTGCCGGCCGGCGCACTCACGAAACCTATTACCCTGGTCAACTCCGGTGCGACGACCGTGTCGAACCAGTCGAACTGGGAGTTCACGATCCGTATGCACAAGGACTTCCTGCCCTGATCGCCTGATCGCCTGATCGAGGCATGAGTTGATGATCCCCGGCGGTAGGTCCCGCCGGGGATTTTCTTTATGGGGTTAGTGCGATTGGGGTTTGGAGGATGCCCTGGCATCCTGGCGATGGTCGGATTTTCAGACGCAAGCCGTCGCCTCAGCGATACGCTAAATGCCGGATGGGTGGCGATTTGGAGTGCCAGTGCCTCGTAGTCCGAAAGCGATTCGGCAACCAGTTCGGGCAGCCCGATCGCGTGCAGCATGCTCGCCGCCATGCGGCCGACAAATGTCGAGCCGAGCACGGTCAGCAACGGCACTCCGGACCAGAGCGCGGCCGCCGCCGTGGCTCCGGCATTGTACGGCGTCGTGTCGAGAAACAGATCGGCCAGGCGCTGTCGCGCCATGTGCTCGGCAATTGCCAGCGCGAGCTTGTAGCTGTTGTTGAATGAAGAGAATACGAAGCCTTCGTTGGGCAATCCGACCTCTTCGCGTGTCGGCGTCTGAGGCGCAATTGCGAGCCGTTTTTTGGGATTTATATACTTGACTCCCTCGCAATTATATTGATAATAGCGATTAAATTCCGATTGTTTACCTATGCTTCCGGCTTCTGTCTTGGGCCAATATACAATTCGGCGCGAGGATGTGCCGATTGGTCTCCGCGACCTCCAGTCGTCATTTGTATTCCAGGCCTATTCAACGATTCGAAATCAATCCCAGCTTCTGTGAAAGCCGACGCTACAGCGCTTGATGCTCTTTCATCATCGCCGCTGGCTGCCGGGACGCGGATGCCGAAAGCAAAGTTTCCTTGGAATGACGCGGGCTGTACAAATACCGACCAGCCGGAAAGTCTGAATATTGCAGCGAAATCTTCGGAGAAGTCTTCCGATTCGGGATCATGTATGAAATGCCAAATTATTACGGTTGCATCCTTTAGAGTCGATAGTGAACCCCTCAGAAGCATTTCTTGTTCTGGGGAAACTCTGCGCCATGCTAATTGGCTTCTTAGCCGCTCCGTCTCCCATTCGGCTTTTGCCGCCCGCTCAATAGCCTCCGCGAGCTTCATATTTGATCGGTTTCTCAATTCGGTTTGGATGTTGTTATTTCGTATGGTGCCGAAAAACACTTCTCCGACGACACCTATAGCTATCGCCGCGTCAGCAAAAACGGAATCTGCTAAAAATGCAATATATGACACTTTCGCCAACGCAATAATTACTTCCGCCGCTACGGCGAAAATCACCACGCCAGCAAATCCAATTGCCCATCGCTCGCATGAGGATGACGCTGATTCTAATTCGTCGCTTGAGGCGTTTATCGTGCCTTTTGGTAGATACCAGTCCGGGAAAGGAAACATTCTGGCGCTGTTGATCGGAACGGCGCTTACAGCATTAGTGTTTGCTATTTTATTTGCCGCGGGGATTTTGGTCATATGAAGCCGCACCATGTCCCGCAAGAGCACGGGCGAGTTTTGCGGCCTTGTGCTTGCGTTTCTTTCCCGGCTTTGACTTCGGTTTTGGCCGATATCCGAGAACGACATCGGCAATGGCGTCTAGCTCTTTTGGCGGTTTTTGATGTTCACTCATTGGGTGAGCCTTTTGTAGGTGAGGCGCTTGCCGGCGACGCCGTCAACGAGGCTATCGAGCCGCGTCAGCGTATGGTTTTTGACATTGCCTTCATTGAGCCGGAAGGCAAATTCGTCAACGTAGCGACCAAGATGTTTCGGGCTGCGTGGTGATAGATGCCGATCAGTCCGCGCTTCATGACCGCGAAAACCGACTCGATACCGTTCGTGGTCACGTCGTCGCGGACGAACTCGCCAGCGCTATGGCTGACCGCTTCATGTTTGAAGGACTTTTTGGCGATGTCGCTGTAGGCAAGCGCCTCATCCGTATTGAGCATGGAACCGGCAGCGACATTTTGGATGATCGCGCCTTGGATGGTTTCCTTGTCCGTGTTGGCAATCGGCATGGCGATGGTTCGGCCGCCGCGCTCGCGCATACCAACACCGCCGTCTTGCCGACCGTGCCGCGACCAGCCTTAAGCTTTTTGGACTCGTGCTTGTTCTTTTCGAGGCCGCCGACATAGGTTTCGTCAATCTCGATGATACCTTGAAGCTTTTCGAGTTTATCGCCGCAAGCTTCGCGGAGCCGGTGCAGGACGAACCAAGCAGACTTTTGCGTGATGCCAATTTCCTTGGCGAGTTGCATCGAGGATACGCCCTTGCGGGCCGTCACAAGCAGATACATCGCGTAAATCCACTTGTGCAGCGGAACATGGCTACGCTCGAATATCGTGCCGGTGCGTACCGTAAAGTCTTCCTTGCACTGGTTGCAACGGTAGAAGCCGCCAGCGCGTTCAGTGATCCGCTCGCCAAGGCCACAAACCGGGCAGCGCGGGCCGTTCGGCCAAAGCCGTCCTTCAAGGTATGTCCGGGCCGTCTCTTGGTCCGGGAACATCTCGAAAAGCTGGAACGTGGAAATGGTGCTCTTGGACATCGCTCGGCCCTCAATTTCTGGGTAAAACGTGCCCGGAAAAAACGAGGGAGTCAAGTATATAAACCCCTTTTTTTTTAAAATCACAATAGATTTCAATCGCTTGTACGAGGAGGCAGATCCTTTTTGGCGGCGGCTCGCGACTCCATTTCGGCGACCTGCACGGGCTTTATTTTTGCGGAAACTCCAGGCCCATCTCGCGGTAGCGCTCGGGATCGTCACCCCAGCCCTGGCGTACCTTGACGAAAAGGAACAGGTGAACCGGCTGTTCGACTGCGGCCGCGATATCGACGCGAGCAGCAGCACCGATCGCCTTTATGGTTTGGCCACCCTTGCCGAGCAGAATTTTTCGCTGACTTTCGCGTTCGACATAGATCGTCTGCTCGATGCGCACGGAGCCGTCTCTGAGTTCTTTCCAGCCGTCGGTCTCGACCGTCGCCTGGTAGGGTAGCTCCTGATGCAGCCGCAGATAAAGTTTCTCACGGGTGATCTCGGCAGCGAGTTGGCGCAGCGGGGCATCCGAGATTTGATCCTCGGGATATAGCCAAGGACCGGGTGGGGCATTCTCCGAGAACCACCGTTTGAGATCGCCAACCCCATCGCCAGATAGTGCCGAGATCATAAAGGTCGCTGAAAATGCCGCGCGCTCGTTGAGCGTTTGCGCCAGCGTCAGCAGCGCCGGCTTTGGCACAAGATCGATCTTGTTGAGCACGAGTACTTTCTGACCTGCTCGCACCTCGGCCAGCCCCTGTGAGATCGCTTCAACATCCTCTTTGAGGCCGTGGTGCGCGTCGACCAGGAACGCCACGATGTCTGCATCCTGAGCGCTGCCCCAGGCCGTACCCACCATGGCGCGATCGAGCCGCCGGCGCGGAAGAAAAATGCCCGGCGTGTCGATGAAAATGAGCTGTGCCGCTCCTTCGATGGCGATGCCGCGGATGAGGCTGCGCGTGGTCTGCACCTTCGGCGTAACGATGGAGATTTTGGCGCCGACAAGGGCATTGATCAGTGTCGATTTGCCGACGTTCGGCGCCCCGATGAGCGCGACAACGCCGCAGCAGGTGGAGCGCGCCGCGGGCTCCTCGGTCGGGCCCGGCTCAACCATTGAGACGCGCGATCTTGGTCTTCACGCCTTCGCGCGACAGCATGGCGGCGGCGGCGGCCTGTTCGGCGCCCCGCTTGGAACGGCCGGACCCTTCGGCTGGAGCAAAATGGGGCAACTGAACGGCGACATGGAACACGGGGCTATGGTCGGGACCGGAGCGTGAAACTTCTTTGTAAATGGGCGTGGGCAATCCGCGCGCCTGCGCCCATTCCTGCAGGATCGTCTTCGGATCGCGCAGCGGCTGCGCGGTTGCTTGCATGCGTTCGTGCCACAACCGCTCGACCAGCCCCTCTGCCGCCGGGTAACCGCCGTCGAGAAAGACTGCGCCGATCAGCGCCTCGCAGACGTCAGCGAGAATGGCTGGCCGCTTGCGGGCGCCCGCATTCACTTCCGACGAGCCGAGCTTGATCGCGGCACCAAGTTCGATCGTCAGCGCGATTTCCGCGCACGTTTCCTTACGCACCAGATCGGCCAGCCGCCGAGACAGTTCGCCTTCATCCGCTTTGGGAAAGCCCCGGTACAGCATGTCGGAAATCACCAGGCCCAGCACGTGGTCGCCGAGAAATTCCATCCGCTGATAAGAACTGGCGCGATTGCGCGGTCCCTTCAGCGCTGAAATGTGGGTCAGTGCACTGGTCAGCAACACGACATCGGCAAAACGATAGCCGATCCGGCTTTCGAGAACGGTGGAAGTCCGGCGACTACGGCGCGGCTCCTTCTGGCCGTCGCCTTGCGGCGTATCGGAGGCTGCGCGTTCTCGGATGGGTGGTTCGGACTGCGGCGCGGCCGCGACCTTGGTCTTGCGCCGCCCGCTCATCGTACCAGCGTGAACAATCGGCTCCAGCGCACCGCCCACGGCCAATCCCAAATCTCCCATGCCGACGTGTCGCCGCCAATCGAGAAGAAGATGATCTGCGCCCTGCCGATCAAATTCTCGAACGGAACGTAGCCGACCGCGCCCAGCACACGGCTATCGGTGGAGTTGTCGCGGTTATCGCCCATCATGAAATAGTCGCCGGGCGGTACCTGGAACACCTCGGTGTTGTCGAGGAAGCCGTTATCCGTGAAATCGTGCGTGATGTAGCTGACCCCGTTGGGCAGCGTCTCGTGATAACACATGACTGGCTGTCCGACGTCCTCGTGGGCGACACAGCCTTGCATCACGCGCTCACGCTTGACGGCCACGCCGTTGATGTTGAGCACGCCGTGAAGCACTTGAATGCCGTCGCCCGGCAGGCCGACGACGCGCTTGATGTAATCGATCGACGGATCTTTGGGCAGCCGGAACACCACGACGTCGCCGCGTTGCGGCTGCGAGCCGAAGATCCGACCGGAAAACAGCGACGGCGAAAACGGCAAAGAGTAGTGGGTATAGCCATAGGAATATTTGGAAACGAACAGGTAGTCGCCGACGAGAAGTGTCGGGATCATTGAACCTGACGGAATATTGAAGGGCTGAAACAGAAACGTGCGGATGACCACCGCAATGATGATCGCATGGATCACCACACGTACCGTTTCGCCTATGCCCCCTTCTTTGCGTTTGGCTCCGGTTTGCACGCTCATCCGCCTATCGTCCGAACCTTTTCGAAAATCGCCGCGCGTGCGCCCCGAATCCTTGTAACCGCTGGGGCAGACTCGCGCAATTCCAGGCAGGATTTGTCGCGGACCCGGGTGGCTTAAAATTACTTATATTTTTCATAGACTTACGAAACGTTCCCCGAAAGCATGACAAATAATTCATGGTCGCTTTTGGCAACGCATAACGACGCCCCAGGAGCCGACTGCGACGCGGCTCAAGCCGAGCTGATCGCGAGGGCCCAGATGATAACGAAAGCCTGCGCCATGGGACCCTCATCCGTGATGGTCAGCTCGATGCGCGGTTCATAGCCCGCTGGCGTGATCGCTTCCAGCCGCCGCTTGGCGCCGCCCGTCAGTTGCATGGTCGGGCGGCCAGACGGCAGGTTGACGACGCCCATATCGCGCCACCACACCCCGGCGCGCAGGCCGGTTCCCAACGCTTTGGCGCAGGCCTCCTTCGCGGCAAAGCGTTTGGCGTAAGTCTCGACCCGGTTCCGTCGCCGCTCGGCGCGTGCGCGTTCGGCGGCAGTAAAGATCCTGTCGATGAAGCGGTCACCGTGGCGCTCAATCACCTTGGCGATGCGTCGTACATCGGTGATGTCGGAACCGATCCCAAGGATCATTGCGCGCCGCCGGTTCGGTTCGCACTTTCGGCTCTGCCGCGATCGATCGCCACCCGCATTTTGCGCACCGTATCGCCGAGACCATCGAAGATCGCCTCGCCGACGAGAAAATGACCGATATTAAGTTCGGCGATTTCGGGCAGTGCGGCGATCCGCTCGGCGGTGACGTAATCAAGGCCGTGGCCGGCATGAACTTCAAGGCCCGCGCGCTTCGCCAGCGCTGCTGCGCGTGCGATGCGATCGAATTCCGCCCGCGCAACGGCGGCGTTGCCAGCCGTCAGCGCCTCGCACCATGCGCCGGTGTGGATTTCGACCACCGGAGCGCCGAGCGCGGCGGCAGCATTGATCTGTTCCGGATCGGGCGCGATGAATAACGACACCCGGATGCCGGCAGCGCCCAATTGCCTGACAACGTCGATCAAAGTGGCGCGCTGCCCGGCGGCGTCGAGCCCACCCTCAGTGGTGCGCTCCGCTCGCCGCTCCGGCACGATGCAGGCGGCGTGCGGCCGCACATTCACAGCAATGCCGACCATCTCGGACGTGGCGGCCATTTCGAGATTGAGCGGCTTTGTAATGCGCGCTTTGAGGCGGGCAATATCGTCGTCGACGATGTGGCGGCGATCTTCGCGCAAGTGCGCCGTAATCCCGTCGGCACCGGCCGTAATGGCAATCTCGGCGGCCCGGACAGGGTCGGGATGCCGACCGCCGCGCGCATTGCGCACGGTGGCGACGTGATCGACGTTGACGCCAAGGCGGATCGTGAGAGAAGGCGGCATGTCTCGCTCGTGCGCAACTATCCGTTCACGCGCTCGGCGTCGGCAACCACCTTCTTCGCCCGCAGCTGCGAGATGATCGAGGTTAGATGCTTGAGGTTATAGACCTCAAGGTCGATGGTCAGTTCGGTGAAATCCGGCGACTGGCGTGTCATCTTCACGTTGTCGATGTTGCCGTCGTGCTCGGCTATCACCTGGGCGATCTGCGCGAGCGTGCCGGGCTCGTTGACCGAGTGCACGGCGATACGCGCCGGAAACCTCTGCGGTACCTTGTCATCGACGTCCCAGCGCACGTCAAGCCAGCGTTCCGGCTTGTCCTCGAAGTCTTTCAGCGCCTCGGAATGGATCGGGTAGATGGTGACGCCTTCGCCCGGCGTAACGATGCCAACGATGCGATCGCCCGGCACCGCGCCGCCATTGGGAGCAAAGCGCACCGGCAAATCAGTATTGATGCCGCGGATCGGAATGGCGGCGCCGTTCTCGCCGCCGTCCCCGGGCAGCTTGAACTTCATCGCCTTGGCGCGCTTGAGACCGAACCAGCCGCTTTCCGCCTTGGGCGCAACCGGCGTGACGCGCTCATCCTTGTAGTCGGGATACATGGCGCGCACCACATCGGCCGCCCGCATCTCGCTGCGGCCGACTGCCGACATCACGTCGTCAATTGATGCCCGCGCCAGCCGCGGCAGCGCGCCTTCGAGCTTCTCGTCAGAATACTCGATCTTGGCGCGCTGACACAGGCGTTCGACGATGCGGCGGCCGAACGCCGAATACTGGCTTCGCACCGCGTCGCGTGTCGCACGGCGAATGGACGCGCGCGCCTTGCCGGTCACAACGATCGATTCCCAGGCCGCCGGCGGCGCGGTCTGTGCGTCGGAGGTCAGGATCTGCACCTCGTCGCCGTTTTGCAGCGGCGCGGACAGCGGTCCCATCTGGCCATTGATTTTGGCGCCGATCGCCATGTTGCCGACGTCGGTGTGGACCGCATAGGCAAAATCGATCGGCGTTGCCCCGCGCGGCAGTGCGATGAGCTTGCCCTTCGGCGTGAAGCAGAACACCTGATCGTGAAACAGTTCGAGCTTTGTGTGCTCGAGAAACTCCTCCGGGTTGGAGCCCTCAGCCAGCAGCTCGATGGTATGCCGCAGCCACGCATAGGCGCTCGATTCGCGCGACAACATTTCGGTCGGCGAGCCGACACCATCCTTGTAGAGAGCATGCGCGGCGATGCCGTAGTCGGCAATCTGGTGCATGTCTCGGGTGCGGATCTGCAGCTCGACCCGCTGTTTGCCGGGCCCGATCACCGTGGAATGGATCGAGCGGTAATCGTTCTGTTTTGGCGTGGAAATGTAATCCTTGAACCGGCCGGGCACGACCGGCCAGCTCGTGTGCACGATGCCGAGCGCGCCGTAGCACTCGGCAACGGTCGCGACGATGACGCGGAAGCCGAGCACATCGGAGAGCTGCTCGAAGCCGACAGACTTCCTCTCCATCTTGCGCCAGACCGAATAAGCGCGCTTGCGCCGGCCAACGACTTCAGCAGCAATGCCGCGATCGGCGAGCTTTCTGGCGAGCTGTTGCTCGATCTCGGCGATCGAGCGCCGCGATCGCTCCGCCAGCGCTTCAAGTCGCTCGGTGATGACCCTGTGGGCTTCGGGATTGAGTTCCTGGAACGCCAGATCCTCCAGTTCCTCGCGTAGCTGATGCATGCCCATCCGGCCGGCGAGTGGCGCATAGATGTCGAGGGTTTCCTCAGCGGTGCGCCGCCGCGCCTCTGGCGGGCGGTAGGCGAGCGTGCGCATGTTGTGCAGCCGGTCGGCGAGCTTGACCAGCAGCACGCGCACGTCGTCGGCGATGGCGAGTAGGAGCTTGCGCAGGTTCTCGGCCTGCTTGGCCTCCTTGGACACGAGTTCGAGCTTTTTGAGCTTGGTCAGGCCTTCGACCAGACGGCCGATATCGTGGCCGAACAGACGATCGATTTCGACGCGGGTGGCGTCCGTGTCCTCAATGGTGTCATGCAGCAGCGCCGCCGCGATGGTGGCGTCGTCAAGCTTGAGGTCGGTAAGGATCGCCGCGACCTGCAGGGGGTGGGAGAAATAAAGGTCGCCGGAATCCCGCTTCTGCTCGCCATGGGCCTTCATCGCATAGACGTAGGCTCGGTTGAGCAACTCCTCGTTCGCCTTTGGGTTATATTCTTTGACCCGGTCGACCAGCTCGAATTGCCGCATCAACCGCGGCTTGCGCGGGTGCGAGGGCGGCGCGTCCTCGGAATCGGGCACCAGCTGGGCATCGCGTGCCTCAGCCACCCTGAGTCGGGGCTGATTCTGCATCCGCGGCAGATCGACCTGCGAGCGCGCCATCTTGTCCCTTGGCCGTCCTTCGGCGTTTTCGGGCGCGGATCGGCACCGCACCTCTCCACCAAGGATATCATGCAGCGCCGCCCGCGCCACAAGCAGCGCTACGCCGTACCCCAAGGAGCACGGTCGCCGGGCAAGACCAAGTTTTCGTTAACGCAGGCCGGTCAGCGGACCGGCCGAAGGGCTTATTCTTCCTCGTCGCCCGTATCGGGCTCGGGCTCGCTCTCCGGCGGGATCAGCCCTTCGAGACCCTTGAGCAATTCTTCCTCGCTCATACGGTCAGTCGTGACATCGGTATCGTCGGCGTCGGCACCGGTGCCGGGGGCGCCGATCAGCGGTATTGCCTCAGGCTCCGGCTCATCCACCTCGACGTATTTCTGCAGCGAATGGACCAGTTCCTCCTTGAGGTCGCCGGGCGAAATAGCCTGTTCGGCGATCTCACGCAGCGCCACGACGGGATTCTTGTCCTTGTCGCGCTCTACGGCGATCTGCGCACCGGACGAGATCATTCGGGCGCGATGGCCGGCGAGCAGAACGAGGTCAAACCGGTTCTCCACCTTGTCGATGCAGTCCTCGACGGTCACACGGGCCATGTCGGTTAAGCTCCTCGGGTCGGGTGTGCGGGGCTCGGGACGAGATCCCAGCGCAAATACAAGTTGCCAATTGGGGCCTTACGTATCGTCAACGGGGCCGTCGTGCAAGGTCATCGGGACGGGCCTCTAACGGTTTGGGCGAGAGTCGTGCGGGTCGCGCGAAGCTTTACGGAACCTGAGGGTCACGCCTGAATTCAGTGTGTTCGAGTTTCCGCGACGGCGTGCCGCAGTGCTTGAGTGGCAGTGCTGCAAGGAGCATGTTGGTGCGCACTTGCCACGTCGACGCGCATCTTAGTACGCTTGCCGCATGCGGCAGTACTTCGCATCACGAATGTCTTGGACGACGCGAAAAAAGTTTTAACAACAGGCCCGAACGGTCGACTGCATTGCCGCCGATCCGGTTTTATCACCAGAGACGACGAGAGGCACCATGCCCGCACAAACCGAAAAAATCGCTCTATTCATTGACGGCGCCAATCTTTACGCCACGGCCAAGTCGCTCGGCTTCGACATCGATTACAAACGTCTGCTGCGCGAGTTCCAGTCGCGCGGATATCTGCTGCGCGCCTTCTACTACACGGCGGTGATCGAGGATCAGGAGTATTCGTCGATCCGGCCGCTGATCGATTGGCTCGACTATAACGGCTACACGGTGGTCACCAAGGCGACCAAGGAGTTCGTAGATCAGACCGGCCGGCGCAAGGTCAAAGGCAATATGGACATCGAACTCGCGGTCGACGCCATGGAAATTGCGCCGCACATCGATCAGATGGTGCTGTTCTCCGGCGACGGCGATTTCCGCTCGCTGGTCGAAGCGGTGCAGCGGCGTGGCGTTCGCGTCACCGTGGTATCGACGGTCTCGACGCAGCCGCCGATGGTGGCAGATGAGCTAAGGCGCCAGTGCGATCAGTTCGTCGACATCGTCGAGCTGCAGTCGAAAATCGGCCGCGATCCCTCCGAACGGCCGGCGCGCGAGCCGCGCGAAGGCCGCGAGCCGCGCCACACGCCGCAATTTCTCCAGCGCAGTCCGACTTCGCAGCGAGTTGAGGTCGAGGACGACGAATTCGAGGACGACTAGCGCGGGACCGAGCCGTGCCGCACGCCGGCGGCCCCGGGCGGAACTGCCCGCGCTGTCCTCGTCTCGTCGCGTTCCGCAAGACCTGGCGAGAGCGCGAGCCGGACTGGTTCAACGCGCCTGTCGATTCATTTGGACCGAGCGATGCGCGGTTCGTCATTGTCGGATTGGCGCCAGGACTGCGTGGTGCCAACCGCACCGGCCGGCCCTTTACCGGCGATTACGCGGGCGATCTGCTCTACAGTACGCTGATAAAATTCGGGTTTGCACGGGGCGAATACCAGGCGCGCCCGGATGACGGGCTCAAGCTGGTCGATTGCCGTATTACCAACGCGGTGCGCTGCGTGCCGCCCGAGAACAAGCCAACGCCAGGGGAAATCACGACCTGCCGGCAGTTCCTGGCCGCGACCGTCGCAGACATGGCACGGCTCTCCGTGGTGCTCGCGCTCGGCCGGATCGCCCATGACTCGTTCGTCGTGGCGCTCGGCGCACGCCGGTCCGAATATCCTTTCGGCCACGGCAGCGTGCATGCGATCGGCGGACTAAGGCTGTTCGACAGCTATCATTGCTCACGTCTGAACACGAATACAGGCGTGCTGACGCCGAAAATGTTCGGCGATGTGGTCGGCAATATCCGAACCGACCTTGATCGGCAATTGCAGGTACTCGCTTAGACCGAAATGCACCGCCGTCAGGCGTACGACATGAATTCCATCAGCGAGCCGTCGGGATCGCGGAAATAGACGCAGGTGCCGGGTCCTTTGGCGCCGAAACGCTGCATCGGTCCGCGCTCGACGGTCACGCCGCAGCGCTGCAAATGCACGATGGCGTCGGCGATCGGGCCCATCCACTCGAAACACAGGTCGCTGTTGCCGGGAGTTACCGGAAGCCGCGCCACCTCGGCGGGCGCAACACCCGGCCCGTGCACGTTGAGCTGTTTATCGCCGAACCGATAGGCATAGCCCGCCGGGCGGGCGACGAGTTCCGCGCCCAGAACTGCCGTGTAAAACGCGTTCGAGCGTTCCCATTCGGTAACGTGGATGACGCAATGATCGAGTTTGGTGGGAATGGACATTGCACTACCGTCCCTATCCCTTCTGCCGCAGCAGCCGCCCGCGCTCACGGTCCCACGAGCGCTTCTTGTCGGTTTCGCGCTTGTCGTAAAGCTTTTTGCCGCGCGCCAGCGCCAACTCGACCTTGGCGCGCCCTTTCTCGTTGAAATAGAGCTTGAGCGGAACGAGTGTCATGCCGTCGCGTTCCACCGCGCCGATCAGCTTGTCGATCTGCCGGCGATGCAGCAGCAGTTTGCGCGGCCGTTTGGGTGTGTGGTTGAAGCGGTTGGCCTGCAGATATTCAGGAATATTGGAGTTGATCAGCCAGATCTCGTTGCCGCGGGCATCGGCGTAGGACTCTGCGATTGTCGCCTTGCCCAGACGCAGCGATTTCACCTCCGTCCCGGTAAGCGCGACGCCGGCCTCCATTGTGTCGTCGATGAAGTAGTTGAAACGCGCCTTCCGGTTATCGGCGACGATCCGAAGCTTGCGTTCGACCTTCGCCGCCATCACCGCTCTCAACGAGCCTTCAGCGCGTCGCGGATCTCAGTCAGCAGCTGAACTTCCTTGGACGGCAGCGGTGGCGCTGCCGGCGCCGCCTCGGGCGCCTTAAGCTTATTGATGCCCTTGACCACCAGGAACAGCGCGAAGGCGATGATCCCAAAGTTGATGATGAGGGTGAGAAAATTACCCCAGGCCAGCACCGCACCTTGCTTTTTCGCATCAACCAGAACTCCCGCCATCACTTTCGACGACAGCGGCAGAAAATAATTGGAGAAATCGATGCCGCCGGTGATGGAACTGACGATCGGCATGATGATGTCGGCAACCAGCGAGTTGACCACCGCGCCGAACGCGGCACCGATGATCACGGCGACCGCGAGATCGACGACGTTGCCCCGCATCGCAAACTTCTTGAATTCCTCAAGCACCGGCACCTCCACAATATTGCCCGGCCGGGAAGCCGTGCCCCGCGCCGCCGCGCACCGCGCGGGTTTCCGCCGCCGCCCCAAGTTCGCGGCCCGAAAAAATCAATTGATCAGCCCAGCATGCACCATCGCCTGGCGTACCGCAGCTTGCGCCTTCTCGGTCGCCGGCACCATTGGCAGCCGCAAGTGATTGGCGCACTTACCGATCAGCGACATGGCGTACTTGATCGGTCCCGGACTGGTTTCCACGAACAGATCGATGTGCAGCGGAGCGAGCTTGTCCTGCAGCGTGAGCGCGGCATTAAAGTCGCCCTTCAGGCACGCCGCCTGAAATTCCGCACACAGGCGCGGCGCCACATTCGACGTCACCGAGATACAGCCGTGGCCGCCGTGGGCCATGAAGCCGAGTGCAGTGATGTCCTCGCCGGATAGTTGATTGAAATCCTCGCCCATCGCGGCGCGCTGCTGCGAGACGCGCGCCATATTCGCGGTCGCGTCTTTGACGCCGGCGACGTTCTTCAACTCGTAAAGGCGTTTCATGGTGTCGACCGACATGTCGATCACCGAACGCCCCGGAATATTATAGATCAGGATCGGAATACCAATGGCGTCGTTGATTGCCTTGAAGTGCGCGTAAAGCCCGTCCTGGGTCGGCTTGTTGTAGTACGGCGTGACTACCAGCACCGCGTCCGCGCCGGCCTTTTCGGCGTGCTGGGCGAGATCAATCGCCTCCTTGGTGGAATTGGAACCGGCGCCTGCCACCACCGGCACACGCCCGCGGGCCTGGCCGACGCACCATTGGACCACATCCCGGTGCTCCTGATGCGAAAGCGTCGGGCTTTCGCCAGTGGTGCCGACCGGCACAAGGCCGTTGGTGCCCTCGGTGATCTGCCAATCGACCAGGTCGCGGAAGGCCTTTTCGTCCACGGAGCCATTCTTGAACGGAGTGACGAGCGCGGTGAACGAGCCTCGGAAGCGGGTTTTGGCGGTCATGACACTGATCCCCGGCTGGGCCCTCGTCGTAGGCGGAACCGCATGCGGTCGTCGGCCGGGCCATTCGCCGCATAAATATCGGTTCCGCCGCGGGCTTGAAAGCCCCCCTAACGGTTCTGGACCTTGAAATCTGCGGCGCTGGTGGACAGTACCGTCTTTAGCCGTGCTTTTGCCGTGAAGCGCGCGGACTCGTGTACGGTGCGGGGTGCGATCCGCGTCGCGGGTTAGGACTTCTTCAATCTTACCCGCCGAAGGGTTTTACCGTGGGAATTTGGGGCTGCCGCAGGGAGGGGAGTGACCGGTGACGCTCGCTCGATGCACCATCGTTTTTGCAGCCGCTCTTCTGGTGGCGGGAGCGGGACTTGCTCCGCTTGCCGGTGCAACCACCCCCGAGCACCCCAAGGCCGCCTCGAAACCCGAGAAAACCGACAAGCACGTCAAACGCAAAGAGACCAAGAAGGAGATCAAGAAGGACGCCAAGAAGGACATCAAGAAAGATATCAAGAAAGACACCAAGAAAGAGGCCAAGAAAGACACCAAGAAGACGGGGCACGGTGCTGCACCCCGCAAGGGGGCGATCCATGTCGCGCTCCCAGCCGCGCCACGACGCGCATTTGGTGCCGCGCCTGCTGCGGCTGCCCCTGCTGCCAGGGCCGAGGTGCCGGCGCGGCCGATCTTGCCGCTGGCCCCTGCGAGCAGTGCAATGACGTCGCCGCTGGACCTCACTGCCGTCAAGCAGGCCATCGCGCTCGTTCACAAGGGCCGAGGCGACGAAGCCACCAATGTTGAGAAAACGATCATCGATCCGGTCGCGCGAAAGCTCGTGGAATGGGTCATCTTGCGCAGCGACGAAACTACGGTCGATTTCTCCCGTTACGCCGCCTTCATCGCCGCAAACCCAAGCTGGCCGAGCATCATCACGCTGCGCTACCATGCCGAGGCGGCGCTGTGGGAACAGCAGCTCGACCCGCCGACCGTCATTGGCTATCTCACCGCCGAACCGCCGCTGAGCGCAAAGGGCTATTTCGCGCTGGCGCGTGCTTGGCTCGTCAAGGGCGACAGCGGTCGCGCCTTTACGGCGGTACGGACCGCGTGGCGCCATTCTGGCTTTTCCGAGGACCTCGAGGGTCAGGCGCGGGCAAAATTCTCCGGGCTGATCACGCCGGCCGACGACAAGGCGCGCATGGATGCGCGGCTTTATGTCGGGGACGATGATGCGGCGATGCGGGCAGCGCAGCACCTCGATGCCGCGGCTGTCGCGATTGCGAAGGCGCGCGCCGCCGTGAACCGCAAGGCGGGCGACGCCAAGGCTCTGCTGGCCTCTGTACCGCAGCAAGCGCAGCACGATCCTGGATACATATTCAGCCTGATTCAGTACTTGCGCCACGCGAACGAGATCAAGGATGCCGCGCAGTGGATGCTGGCGGCCCCGCGCGACCCTGATGCGCTCATCAATACCGACCAATGGTGGGTCGAGCGGCGACTGATCGCACGCAAACTGCTCGATCTTGGTGATGCGCGTACCGCCTACGAGATCGCCGACGGCGCCGCACAGCCGACAACCGAGAATTTCCGCGCCGAGCAGCAATTCACCGCCGGGTGGATCGCGCTTGAATTCCTGCACCAGCCGAGCCTTGCCCTGCCGCATTTCGCCCGCATTGCAGAGGGGGTGGTCAACCCGATCACGCTGGCGCGCTCGTACTATTGGCAAGGCCGCGCCGCCCAGATGCTCGGGCGCGAGCAAGAGGCGCGCTCCTATTACGAGACAGCCGCCCGCTATCCGACCGCCTATTACGGCCAGTTGGCACGCTCCAAGCTCCGGCTCGACGATCTCACGCCGCGTGAGCTTGCCGCCCCACCGCCGTCTCATCGGCCGCTTGAACTCGCCCGCATATTCGAAATTCTCTACGCCATCGATCAGTCCGACATGGTCGCCGGCATGGCGGCCGACCTTGGCGACAAATCGACCGATGTGGCTGGCCTGGCAAGCCTTGCGGAGATTACGGTGCGCCATAGCGACGCCCGGGCCACGCTCTTGATCGGCAAGACCGCGCTTGGCCGGGGCCTGCCGCTCGCACGCTATGCTTTTCCGGACTTTGGCGTGCCGAATTACCGGCAGATCGGGCCCCAGGTCGAGCGCTGCGTCGTGTTTTCTATCGTCCGGCAGGAGAGTGCGTTCAACCCGCGGGTAATCTCCAGCGCGCGCGCTCTCGGCCTGATGCAGGTCACGCCCGGCGCGGGCCGCAATACGGCGCGCAAATTCAAAGTGCCGTTCGATGAGCATCGGCTGCTCAATGACACCGCCTACAATTCGCAACTCGGCACGGCCGAACTCGGCGACGACATCAGCGGCTTTCGCGGTTCCTATATCCTGGCGTTTGTCGCCTACAATGCTGGACCGGGCCGCGCTCGGCAGTGGATCGAGCAGTACGGCGACCCGCGCAATCCGAAAGTGGACCCGATCGACTGGATCGAGCGCATTCCAATTTCGGAAACGCGCAACTACGTCGAACGCGTGCTTGAGAACATGCAGGTTTATCGCGCGCGTCTCGACAATTCGTCGAAACTCTTGATCGAAGCCGACCTGCACCGCGGCAGCTGATGGGGTTGGCGCGATGGCGCCAGCTCAGCCGCAATAGCAGATTCAAAGTTCTTCGCAATTTATTGAAATCAGTGGGAAACGTCATTGTCGGCTCGGCGTCTGCGCATTGAACCAAAGCGCGCCGCCCAGTACATTGGCGTCAATTCGCGGTAGGTTTGCAATGCTTGATGGCGGCTTGGCCGAAACGGGTAAGAGCGCGTTCGTCAGCGGACCGGACGGCTTGCGCCTGCATGTGCGTGAGTATGGCGTGCGAACCGCACACCGGCTCGCAGTCGTGTGCCTGCCGGGATTGACGCGCACCGTTGCCGATTTCGATACACTTGCGCCGGCCTTGGCGAAAGCTGGGCCCCGACGCGTGATTGCGGTCGATTTGCGCGGCCGCGGTCAATCCGAATACGACCGCAACCCGGAAAACTACAATCTGCTGGTCGAGCTTGGCGATGTGGCCGCCATTTTAGCCGCGCTCGCCGTTGGGCCGGCGGTGTTTGTCGGCAGTTCGCGTGGCGGCCTTCTGTCGATGCACCTTGCCGTAGCGCATCCGACTGCGATTGCCGGCGTCGTGTTGCATGACATCGGACCGGTGATCGAACCGAAGGGGCTCGCGCGGTTGCGCAGCTACGTCGGCAGGCTGCCGCAGCCGCGTAGTTTCGCCGAAGGCGCCGAAATTCTGCGTAGTGTGTTTCACGGCCAGTTCCCGAAATTGACACCGGAACAGTGGCTCGCCAGCGCCGAATGCACTTGGCGTCAGCAGGGCGATGGCTCCCTCATTCCGACCTACGACGTGAAGCTCAGCCGCTCGCTCGCTGCCATCGATATCGAAACGCCGTTGCCGCCGCTGTGGAACGAATTCGACGCTCTGGCGCGTGTGCCGATGCTCGTTATTCACGGGGAACGATCGGATATCCTCTCGGCGGCGACCGTGGCCGCCATGGCGGCGCGTCATACCGGCATGGAAACCATCGAGGTGCCGGACCAAGGGCACGTTCCGCTGCTTGAAGGCGACGACATAGTTCAGCGTGTGACCGATTTCGTCGCCAAGTGCGACGGAACCGCTCGCTAGCCGGCCGGGCATCGCTCGTGCCAGACCAACGCCGTCCCAACCCGGACCCGCCAAAGCCGTTTCCGGCATCATTTCAGGCGCCACTCCAGCAAACGACCGTGTCGTATCAGCTCGCCGGCGCCAGTCAGGCGCTGCCGGCATGGCCTGATCAGTCGGAGGCGTATTACAAGCGCGCTAGTGCGCTCAAGGATGAGGGGCGCCTGGCCGAAGCGCTCGCAGCCTTCGATAACGCGATTGCGCTCAAGCCCGGCTATGCGCAGGCTCATAACGGCCGCGGCATCGTGTTGGCTCATGTCAGCCGTCTCGCCGAAGCGGCCGGCAGTTTCGACCGCGCGATTGCGCTCAAGCCGGACTATGCCGAGGCGCACAACAACCGCGCCCTCGTGCTGCAAGACCTCGGGCAGCTTGAGCAGGCGCTGATCAGTCTCGACCGCGCCATCGCGCTGCAGCCCGACAACGCCCGGGCGCACAACAACCGCGGCGTGGCGCTGCACGACCTTATGCGCGAAGGCGACGCGCTGGCCAGTCACGACAAGGCCATCGCGCTGAAGCCCGAGTACGCCGAAGCCCACTACAATCGCGGGATCGTGCTCCACGAACTCGACCGCCTCGACGATGCGCTTGCAAGTTTTGACCGGGCCATCGTGCTCAAACGGGACTATGCCGCCGCCCACAACAACCGCGGCACCGTGCTGCTCGACCTCAGTCGGCTCGAAGAAGCGAACGCCGCATTCGATACGGCAATCGCCTTGACCGGGGGGTTCGCCGAGGCCTCCGTGAACAAAAGTTATTGCCTGTTGCGGATGGGCCATTTTGAGGAAGGCTGGCGCCTGCACGAATGGCGCAAAAAGACCGAACGCCCCGTCGGTCACCGTTCATTTTCCCAGCCTCCGTGGCTGGGAAATGAGGACATCACAAACAAGACCGTGTTCGTCCATTGGGAGCAGGGCTTTGGCGATACCCTGCAATTTTGCCGCTACGGCGGGCCGCTGCGTGCGCGCGGCGCCGATGTCGTCATGTCGGTGCAGGAGCCGCTGTACCGGCTGTTGAGCCACAGCATGCCGGACATCCGGTTTCTCAAAGACGACGTAGTCCCAGCGGCCTTCGACTTTCACTGCGCGCTGATGAGCCTGCCGTTGGCGTTCGGGACAACGCTGCAAAACGTGCCTGCTGCGGTGCCCTATCTGTTTGCCGACGATGAAGGGCGCAGGACCTGGGAGGCGCGAATGCCGGCGCCGACGCCCTCAAAACCGCGCATCGGTCTCGCCTGGAGCGGCAACGCAAAGCAGAAGAACGATATCAATCGATCGGTCGGTTTGGCGGCGCTGGCGCCGATTTTGGCTATCGATGCGCACTGGGTTTCTTTGCAGAAAGAGATCAGAGACATCGACCGCCGGCTGCTGAAGAACTTTTGTCACATTGTCCATTACGGCGAACTGCTGACCGATTTTTCTGATACGGCAGCCGTGATCGCCGCTATGGATTTGGTCATTACTGTTGACACGAGCGTCGCGCATCTTGCCAGCGCAATGGGAAAACCGGTGTGGATCTTGCTGGCGCACAAGGCGGACTGGCGATGGCTGCGCGACGGCGACGATTGCCCGTGGTACCCGACAGCCCGGTTGTTTCGGCAGCAAACGCCGCGCGTCTGGGATGGCGTGGTTGGGCGCGTCGGTGCGGCGCTCACAGATTTTGTGAACTGTCGATAACGCCTTGATTTTCTGAGGAATTTCTGCGGCCGCGTTCATTCGTGGAAGGGGTGTGCGCGGAGACTGCGGACCGTCAGCTTGGCTGCGCCGCCCGCTTCCGTATTCCAAATTGATACATGCCGGCGAACGTCTGCGGAATGTCGGTTTCGAAGGCATGCCAGCGGTCGAGGTCTGTCAGCGCGGCCGGCTCGGGAAAGCGCGCGGCAAAACGCTGCCGGGTCGAGGCATCGAGCGCGAAACCGACGAATTCCAGATCGTTCGCCATCAAAAACGACTTTATCTCAGGCAGCGTCATGCGGTGCTCTTGGACGTGGAACAGCAGGTCGCGGCAGTCGTCTGTCGTAAAGAAATCGGCGACGCTGGTGAGCGTTTTTAACAAAGAGTCATCGTCAGCCGCGATGATCTCCTGGCGGCAGCGCCGGATATCGTCCGCAATCGGCCGATAGCCGCGCTCGGCAATTAGAGCGCGCGCGCTCACGACATTTTGCCGCGCCAGGTCGCTGTAGAGTCCGACCTGCATGACGCCCGATGGGCGCAGCAGCGACAGCAGGATCTTCCAGCCCGCCCATGGATCAGCGAGATGATGCAGGACGCCGGAGGCCTCGATGACATCGAAGTCACGCGCGACCGAGGCGAGTTCCATGATGTCCGCCTGCGCAAACTCGACGTTGGAGACGCCAAGGTTTTGCGCCATGCGTTTGGCATAGCTAATGCTGGCGCGGCTCAGATCGACGGCGAGAAAGCGTGCCTGCGGCGCCTCCCGGGCGAACTCGATGGTGACGAGACCCGTGCCGCACCCGGCGATGAGTACGTCGCCGATGTGTTGCGGCTCACAGATGTCGAGGATGGCTGGTCTTGCCGGCGGCCCGGCGGCCGGCCAGCGCGGATAAGGGCTCTCTTCGTATTGGCGGCGCACAGCATGCGACACGGCGCCCTCGATCCTGGTCAGGAGCGGTATCGCCGCCGCGATCTGGCGTTCTTCGGCAGGGTCCTTAACCTGTTGGGTGATCACTGCCGTCACGGATGCCGGCCAGGAGCGCTCGAGCATCACCTCCGCGCTCGACAGCGTGTGAAGCGGGACGTACGAACCGACAACGGCCGGCCACAGCGGCAGACATTGTCCTTCGGCCTGCAACGCACTTTCGAGCGCCGCCTGCAATTGAATGGCTTGTTTGCTCTCGGCCTCAGTGGTCGCGAAAACGTAGCCGTTGAGGAAGCATTGCCGCGCTACCGCGCAACAGAAGCCGATCAAGCTCTTATCGAACGCGCCGTCTGAGGCGCCGCACAGCAAAATATGGCGCGTATTTGTCAAAACGCGCTCGATGCCGATGTCGGTAACGGGAGCGCACTCAAGCAGGCAGCACAGCAGCGGGTCACTTGCCAGCGCCGAAATTCCGGGCGCCCCGCACAATTCGGCAGCGGTCAGCCGCTTCGGCCACGCCGCGTTGGCCCGGATGATGGCTTCGCTCACGACGCTGTTGCGTTTGATCAGATCGATGCAGACACCGACAAGGTCGCGGGGGCGAATCCACGCTTCCGACAGGGCGCGCAAAACCAGCTGGCGTATTTGATCTTCGCCGGCCGCGCCCACTGGGCCCGCAAGCGTGAGTGCGTGTGCGAACAATATTTTGGTCTGTGGCGTCTCTTTCAGCTCGAGCGCGCGCTGGGCTGCAGCCAATGCCAAGTCGTGTTTGCCGGTCGCAACGAGAGCGTTGCCACGACCCAGCCATGCCTGGTCAAAATCCGGTTTTAGTTTCAATGACTTATCAAAGTCGACGAGCGCCTCTTGGTGGCGGCGCAGCGCGGCAAGAACGTGGCCGCGACCGTGCCACCCTTCAGCCAGATTCGGATCAATCGCTAATGCTTGGTCCGCAGCTTCAAGCGCTTCGTCATGGCGGCGCAGATCGGAGAGCGCCTTGGCGCGCTGCAGATGCGCCGGTGCGAACGTAGGCCTTGCGGCAACCACCCGATCGAAACTTGACAGCGCGTCGCCGTGACGTCCGACTGCGGCGAGCGCGGCGCCGCGATTGAACCAGTCTTCGATAGCGACCGGCGCCGCGGCGAGCGCCAGATCGTACGCGTCGATTGCTTCGACGTTGCGGCCGAGTTCGGCGAGCACATCGGCGCGATGACTGTGCGCCTGAACCAAATCGGGTGCGAGCGCCAGCGCGCGATCAAAGCTAGCGAGGGCGTCCTCCTTTTGCCCGAGTGCCGCGAGCGCCCGCCCTAGCAGCACATGGGCGCCGGCGTGCAGTGGGTTGTTCGAAACCGCCTTGCGCGCAAGCGCGGCGCCTTCGGCAAACCGGCCCTGCTGACAGGCGATGGTCGCCAGATAATAGGGTGCATCGGCGTTGTGCGGATCGGCGCGCTGCACTTCGGCGTAAATCGCCGCCGCCTCGGCGATGGCGCCGCGCCGGTGCAGGGTCAAAGCCTTTTGCAACAAATCGGTTGTCGGGGAGGTGAACATGCCAGCCAGCGTTGGGAAGCAAATCAAACAGACTTGAAGGAGTTCATCAAGTTAGCGGTATCGACGCAAAGCTTCGACGGCGTGACACAGCGATCTTGGTCAGCGGCCCAAAGCATGGATGAGTGCAAAGGCGTTGGCGTTCGCTGCGCATGCGGCGTTTACGGCAAGCGCACCCCCGCGTCCTGCCCGTACACGATGTGCTCTTCGTCCAAAAGGACAACATAGGCATTTATTCTTATATTTAGTTATGAAAAATTTATGCACAGGATTCGGCGTGTGTCCCTGCCTGGACGTTGAATTTGCAGGCGGAAACATCGCTCAAAATGGCTCTCCTTTCAGTCAAAAACCCACACTTATATATACCGTATAAACTATTGATAAATATGACAAAAAGTCGTTTTTACGCGCCGATTTTGCTTTACCCTCGGCAACCGCGAAACTATGGTCATACATGCGGATTAGCCGGGTTTAGTCCTCAGAAAAATACCGCTTGACGCGTCCGCCGCGTCCAAGTCTGTATAAAAAGATCGTAAAAAACGATCTTTTGGGTTGGGGTCAATACGGTGCCCAAGACCGCGTTAACAGTCGCCTTGGTTCGGCATTCCTCCTGCCCGCAAGGTGCGCGCAGGATCGATTTCTTCGATACTGCCGTTCCGGGTTTCATGCTTGAGGTCCGGCGCACGGGAGGCAGGACATTCTATCTGCGTTACCGCGACGCCCACGGCCGCGAGCGGCAATTCAAGATCGGTTCGGCGCATATCCTGACAGTGTCCCAGGCACGCCGCAAAGCGCGCGCCGTTCTGGCCGAGGCCATTCTCGGGCGCGATCCGCAGAAAGAGCGTCAGGAACTGCGGAGCGTCCCGACGCTCGCTGAGTTTGCCGACGAATCCTACTTGCCGTACGCAAAGAATGTGAAGCGCAGTTGGCAGACTGACGAAACGATCCTGCGCATCCACATCCTGCAAAAATTCGGCGCGTCGCATCTCGATGAAATCTCAAATCAAGCGATCGCCGACCTGCTGTCGCGTATGCGCGACCAGGGCTACGCCAGCGGCACGGTCAACCGCGTCCTGATCCTGCTGCGGTTCATATTCAATCTCGCCAGAAAATGGGGCGTGCCGGGCGCGGCCGAGAATCCGACCGCCGGCTTAAAAACCGCACCTGATGTGTGCCGCGAACGCTTTCTTGCTCACGACGAAGTGCAGCGCCTGTTGTCGGCGCTCGAAACCGATGAAAACCGGGTCGCCGCGCGCGCGATCAAGCTGTTGTTATTCACGGGCGCGCGCCGCAATGAGGTCACGCACGCCAAGTGGGAACACGTGAATTGGGACAAGCGGACCCTGCTGGTACCGCGGGCAAAGTCGGGACGGCCGCGATCGATTCATCTGAACTCGGCGGCGCTCGATTTGCTGCGCGCCATCGACCGAACGGACGACAATCCGTTCATTTTTCCGTCGCCCGTCACCGGGCGGCCATCGCCTTCGCTGCATTTCCCATGGTGGCGGATCCGTGAAAAAGCCGGCTTACTCGACGTGCGTCTGCACGATCTGCGGCATTCGTTCGCCAGCTTCCTGGTCAATCAAGGGGTGTCGTTATACGTGGTTCAAGGCTTGCTCGGGCATACGCAGGCACGCACGACTCAACGCTATGCCCACCTTGCGAATGACACGCTCGCCGATGCAGCCGAAGTTGTTCGCGATGTGATTCTGAGTCCGGCAAATGGCGCGAATGCAACGTCAGCGCTATAAATCACCGCGCCGGCCTGGTCACCAATTGGCCTGCCACGCTCATTTCGAATCCGCCGTTGGGCAATTCTTGAAACTCGACACCGGCATCCTTGAACGCTTTGCTGATTCGAACTTCCGTTAGATGCCGCGCACGTATGGCCGCCCTTTCAAGCCGGTAAATGGCACGTTGCGTGACCTTGGCACGCCTGCCGAATTCGGTTTAGCCCCAGCTCAGCACCCACGGCCCGCGCCGGAATGTGAGGACTCAATTCGGCCTACAAGCGCGGCTTGAAACATGCTTCAATACGCAGTGAGCGAAGATAGAGCTGAAGTCGGATAGCGACTCTCCGATCGAGGTGAACGACTTGACCGAGTTAATAGCGAGCGCAATCGCGCAGCATCGCGCCGGAAATCTTGCTGAGGCGCGCAAGCAGTACAAATCAATTTTGGCCCGCGACCCTCGAAGTCCTGCCGCGCTGCATCTCCTTGCAACCCTGGAGGCTCAAGAAGGGAATCTCAAAACGGCGCTTAGGTTGTTTAACGCTGCGCTGGATATAAATCCTCGTTGGGCAGACGCGTTGGCCGATAAGGGCAGAGTGCTAACCATGCTGGGGCGGCACGAAGAAGCGCTGGTCTGTTATCAAGACGCGACCGCCGTCGACCGGCGGCATCCTGCTGCTTTGCAAAATCAGGGATGCACGCTGCTAGTTCTCGGCAGGTCGGCCGAGGCATTGGCCGTGTTCGATCACATGCTGCGAATAGAACCTAACTTTGCTATTGCCTTGCACAACCGCGCCATTGCGCTTACCGATTTACAGCGCTATGCCGAGGCCGTCGCGAGTTGCGACAAAGCGCTTGCGATCCAACCGGATTATGCCGAAGCCTTGCAGAGCAGAGGCGTCGCGCTTGAATACATGTACCGCCACGACTTGGCGCTTACGAATTTCAAGCGTGCAGTTGAGCTAAACCGGAGCCTGGAATATCTACTCGGGTCTCTGGTCGCTTCGCAACTGTACTGTCACGATTTTCAATGCCTGGAACAAAATAGACATGAATTGACCACTCGGGTCCGCCGAAAAGAACGCGTGGCGACGCCCTGGGTGTTCCTGTTGGCTTCAGATTGCCCTGCCGATCAATTCGCATGTTCGAGAATCTTCGCGGCCGACAAATGCCCGTCGCAGCCGTCGCAGTGGAAGGGCGAAGCTTATCGGCATGGCAAAATCCGACTGGCGTATCTTTCCTCCGATTTTCGGACTCACCCAACCTCGCATCTCATGGCCGGCCTCTTCGAGCATCACGACCGGTCTCAATTCGAAACGATCGCGGTCTCGTATGGGCCCGACGATAGAAGTAATATTCGCGCACGCGTGATGCGCGCGTTCGATCGCGTCATTGATGCCGCGTCGATGACCGACGCCGAAGTCGCCGCTTTGCTTCGCCGCAACGAAGTTGATATCGCCGTCGATCTAAACGGTTTTATTCAGCATAACCGGCTGGGCATTCTGGCGCACCGACCGGCTCCCATACAGGTGAATTATCTGGCCTATCCGGGCTCGATCGGTGTCGATTACATCGACTACATCCTCGCCGATCGCTGGATCGTTCCCGAGGCCGATCGCAAATTTTATTCCGAACAAGTTGTGTATCTGCCGTATTGTTATCAGGCAAATGATTCGAAGCGCTACATCTCGCCACAAACGCCGAGTCGGGCTGCGTGCGGGCTCCCCGAGAACGGCTTTGTGTTTTGTTGCTTTAATGGCCCGCACAAGCTGACGCCCGGAATATTCGACGTTTGGATGCGCCTGTTGACGCTGGTGCCCGACAGCGTGCTTTGGCTCATCAAGGGGAATCCGGCGGCAGCGGACAATCTGCGCCGGGAGGCGAAAATCCGCGGCGTTCTGGCGGAGCGGCTGATATTTGCCGAGAGGATGGAGCTGTCGGATCACCTCGCCCGTCATCGCTTAGCGGATCTGTTTCTGGACACACTGCCGTGTAACGCGCACACCACGGCGAGCGATGCGCTTTGGGCCGGGTTGCCAATCCTGACCTGTTCGGGCCGGACCTTTTCCGGGCGGGTGGCGGGCAGTTTGCTCAACGCGATTGGGCTGTCGGAACTTATTACCGATTCGCTTCAACAATACGAAGCAACGGCATTGGCCATAGCCCGCAGTCCCGACCTGCTAGCCTCGCTGAAAGCGAAACTTGCGCACAACCGGAACACACATCCTCTTTTCGATACCGGCCGATTCGCGCGCAATATCGAGGCGGCGTTTCACACAATGTCGCAGCGCCAACGGCGGGGCCTGAAACCGGCGAGCTTTGCCGTTACGCCGTCGGATCCGTAGCCAAAACTGCGCTCGGACGCATGTCGCCCCACAAGTGCGAGCGCGTGAGCAACACAATTTCGCGGCGTTCAAGCGGCTCCAGCGATTCCCGGTCTTCGCTATACGTTGGGACAAGCACTGTTCGGACCTATGCGCACGCACGGCGCAACGCTATGCCCATTCTCGCGAATGACGCGCTCGTCGATGCGGCCCAAGTTATTCGCGACGTGAATGGCGCGAGTGCAACGTTAGCGCGCTAAATCACCGCAACGGCATGGTCACCAACTGGCTCGGCACGCTCATTTCAAAGCCGCCATTCGGCAATTCTTGAAACCCGACACCGGCGTCCTCGAAAGCTTTGTTAATTCGAATTTCTGTTTGATGCCGCGCTCGCACGGCCGCCTTTTCGAGCCGGTAAATGGCACGTTGCGTGACCTTGGCTCGCCTGCCGAGTTCGGTCTGGCTCCAGCCCAGCACCGCTCTCGCCGCCCGCATCCGTGCAGCAAACAACAGAAGATCGGATTTGACGTGCCCGCGTGCGCTTGGCGGAGCTGGTCGATTTTTCATCGAAACATTTTCAAGCGATACCGCGGTGATTCCCAGTTGCGAAAATCCCCGGCGGGACCTACCGCCGGGGATCATCAACTCATGCCTCGATCAGGCGATCAGGGCAGGAAGTCCTTGTGCATACGGATCGTGAACTCCCAG
>Ga0208849_1000677_pt1 | contig 29277 bp, 32 predicted proteins | sample NGESurdeep072012_10_FD_184470 | JGI IMG/M metagenome (GOLD analysis project Ga0208849, IMG submission 184470) | Arctic peat soil microbial communities from Barrow, Alaska - NGEE Surface sample 53-3 deep-072012 (SPAdes) | ecosystem: Environmental > Terrestrial > Soil > Wetlands > Peat ... | reverse complement strand
TGGCGCTGATTCTGGGCGGCGCCCTCGGCAACGTCATCGACCGGCTACGCCTGGGGCACGTGATCGATTTCATCTATGCACATTGGGGACAGCATTACTTTCCGGCCTTCAATGTTGCCGACTCCTCGATCTGCATTGGAGCGGCATTATTGTTGCTCGACACCTGGCTTTCCAGCTCCCGGCACGAGGATTCGGCGGCCAAAACGCCGTAGAAATTAATCCGAGCCGCGTTGCCCCAAGCCCGGTAAAATCACAGGCATGCGTATCGTACTTGCCAACCCACGTGGATTTTGCGCCGGCGTTGATCGCGCCATCGAGATCGTCGAGCGTGCCCTGCAAATGTTCGGGTCGCCGATTTATGTCAGGCATGAGGTGGTGCACAACCGGCACGTGGTGGAGCGACTGCGCGAGCTGGGAGCGGTATTCGTCGAAGAGCTGGAACAGGTGCCTGATGGCAGCACGGTGGTGTTCTCGGCGCACGGGGTGTCGACCGCGGTCGAGCACGAGGCCGTGCGGCGGGGCCTGCAGGTGTTCGACGCCACCTGTCCGCTGGTGACCAAAGTACACATGGAAGTAGCGCGCTTTGCGCGCGATGCGCGCGAGGTCATTCTCATCGGCCATGCCGGTCATCCGGAGGTCGAGGGTACCCTCGGACGGTTCGATAGCAGCCGCGGCGGCAGCATCACGCTGATTCAGGGCATCGAGGACGTGGCGACGCTGGCCGTGCGCGATCCGCTGCGGCTGGCGTTCGTCACGCAAACGACTTTGTCGGTGGATGACACCGCGCTGATCGTGGCGGCGCTGCGCGCGCGTTTTCCGTCACTGGAAGCGCCGCGGCGCGAAGACATCTGTTATGCCACCCAGAACCGGCAGGACGCAGTCAAAAAACTGCTGGCTGAATGCGATGTGCTGGTAGTGGTCGGTTCGCGCAGCAGCTCCAATTCCAACCGGCTGCGCGAACTGGCGGAGCGCACCGGGGTTGCCGGCTATCTGGTCGATGGTCCGGAGGATCTCAAGCGCGAGTGGTTCGCCGGCAGGAGCACGGTCGGCGTGACCGCCGGGGCATCGGCTCCCGAGGTGTTGGTGCTGCAGGTGGTCGAGCGCCTGCGCAGCTGGGGCGGACAGCTGCCGGTTGAACTCAAGGGCTCGGAAGAAACCGTTATTTTCGGATTGCCACGCGGGCTGCGAGCCGGCAAGGCCGTCTGACCGGCCGGCGCTGCGGCCTGGCGTTATACTGCAAAATATGGGCACGAACATTGCCGACTGCGAATCCAGCAGCGCCAAGGTCGCCTCGCGGCTAGCGGCCTGCGGAATTCGAATCACCGAACAGCGCCTGCGGATCGCGAGCATCCTGCTGGCAGCGCCCCAGCACCTGTCCGCCGAGCAAGTCGCGGAGGCGTTGCGCCGCCAAGGTGCCCGGGTATCCAAGGCCACGGTGTACAACACGCTGAATCTGTTCGCATCCCAGGGCCTCATCCGGCAACTCAGTGTCGATGGCGAGTGCGCCTGGTTCGATTCCAATGTAGGGCCGCACTATCATTTCCAGGACGAACACACCGGCGCTCTGCGCGACGTGGAATTGAACGATGTGCAGTTCAGCAGGTTGCCCGAGCCGCCGGCGGGCATGGAAGTGGCCGGTATCGATCTGGTGATTCGTTTGCGGCGGCGTAGCGACGTCTGACGACCGGTAACACGTACTGCCGGGGGGTGGTGCATTTGGCTGTCACCGCACAGGTGCTCATCGTCGGGGGTGGCGTCGCGGGCATGTCCTGCGCTATCTCTCTGCGGCGCTCTGGCGTGGCAGTCGATCTGCTCGAAATTGACCCTTCCTGGACGGCCTACCCCTGCGGCATCACCGCTACGGGGCCGGCGCTGCGTGCGTTGCAGATTCTGGGGGTGCTCGACGAGGTGCAGCGGCACGGCGCCAGCTGGGAAGGCGCTGACCACTTCAGCCAGGCCGGTGAGCCGATCACCCCTGAGCTGCCGGGCCCGGCCGAAACGGTCGGCATACTGCGATCCGAGTTGCACAAACTCCTGGCGGCGAGAACTCTGGCGGCCGGTGTGCACGTGCGACTGGGCACCACCGTGGAGACGCTCTCGCTGGTTCCCGGCGGTGTCGAGGTCAAACTCACTAACGGTCATCGGGAACAATACGGCCTGGTCGTGGGCGCGGATGGCATCTACTCGAAAGTGCGAGAGCGGATATTTCCGGGCGCGCCGAGACCCAGACTCACGGGCCAGGTTGTATATCGTCTCATTGCCGAACGGCCGCGGGCCTTCGATCGCACGCACTGCTACCACTCCGTCAACGCCAGACTCGCCTTACATCCGGTTTCGCCCACGCAGCTGTACCTGATGCTGCTGCTGCGTTCGCCGTCCAATCCCTGGATTGCGCATGAGGATCAGCCGCGCCGTCTCTATGAGGCGCTCACTGGCTGGGGCGGCATTGCGGCTCAGGTAAGGCAGGCTGTCATGACCACAAGTTCCCGCAGCGTTAACTACCGGCCGCTCGAGGCCGTGCAGCTTGCGGGTCCCTGGTACCGTGGGCGGGTGGTGCTGATCGGTGATGCCGCGTGCGCGAGCGCCGCGCGCCTGGGTGCCGGCGCCGGCATGGCGATCGAGGACGGCACGCTGCTGGCACAGGAGATCATGCGCGACGGCAATATCGACGCCGCATTAGCGCGTTTCATGAAACGCTGCCGCGAGTGCGGCAACGCGGCGGCGGAAAGCGCGTTCACGCTCACGGATCGGGTGGCGGCCGCAGCCCCGCTGGCCCGATCGCCCTGAGGCCTGGGGCACCGGGTCTCAATTGTGCAAACGAGCATTGCCCGTTACAGTCTGGCTCCTTAACATACGCGGCCTTCGCGCCGGAGTAGCTCAGTTGGTAGAGCAGCGCATTCGTAATGCGCGGGTCGTAGGTTCGATTCCTATCTCCGGCATCAAATCAAATATTGAATTACAACAGGGGCCATGAAAATGTGTCTCACTGGCGTCATCGCCAATTACTTTGCCTTCCGGTCGCGATCGCTTCTGATCGCAATCGCGCTCGGTGCCGGGTTGCCGCCGCTGGCATCGGCGACAGTGCCGCGCGCACGCTAATTGGTCATCGACCTGCGGCCGCCGCGCAAGCGTCGCTCGGAACCCGCGTACCAGCGATTGCTTTCTATCTCACCGAACAGCCGGCGGTCGCCGTCGCGCCGGTCCGCATACTTACGGAACTTGCACGAACAATTCGCCGGCGTGGCGCAGTTCGCCAACGGCAGGCGGGGTGCTTCGCACAGCAAATAACGCTTGCCCGGGGAGTTCTTTGCCGCCGCATAGCACTCGAGGCTGGGCGACAGCGAGACCGCGCGGTAGTCACTGCTGGTGTGCGCTGGCCGCGGCTTCGATTGCGGCGAACGGCTGTTCGCGGGTTGTTCGCGAGCACCCTCGCCGAACAGCGATTTAAGAAGTTGAATCATCGCGGCTCCTGGCTTGTTGCAACGGCTCGCGATGATTCTAGCGGTCACATCTGTCCCGACAGCGGCCATTTCACTTAAGAGCCCGATATCGGACTGGCTTATGACCGTAGTTTGCCGCAGGCACACAGCCTCATGTCAGGGGCTGCGCAGCACTCACCAGAACCCCCGCAAGCGCGGCGGGAATCCAGGCGCCGGTCGCTATACGTGACGGCATTGTTGATGGTGAAATTCGCCGTGTGAGATGCAGGATGCCTGCGAGCACCAGCAGATATGTATTCCCACGCCCGGCAGAAAATCTTGTCGAGCAGCAACAATCCGAAGTCCCACATCACCGAGGAATCGAGCTTGCTTTCGCCCGGCCATGCGCACTCGGAACGAATATGGGAGCTCGAGGAATCGCAGCGAGCGCGGAGACGAGGCAAGCAGATCCACCAGCAGCTTGGCCGATGGCCGAAAGCCCGCGGTTTGCAGGCATGAAGACCTCACGGCGCAGCATGAAGAATCCGCTCATGGGAACGGCTGAGACGGGCGGCCAATCGGCTCATGCGATGCGTGATTGCCCCAGGCCGCCGAGTGAGCCGCCGGCGACAAAACGACTGCCGACCACGATATCCAGATTGCTCGAGCGTAGTGCCTGCAGCATTTGCGGGAGCAGCATTGCATCGTGCTGCAGATCGCCATCCATGACGGTGTCTGCAAGCGCTGAATTCACCGCGCGCCTGTGGTCAGATGAGCGGTATCGTTCATGCTGCGCACCGACAGGCCCTCATCATCAGCAAGTATCTCGCTGAGGCCGCATGGATCCTGGGTTATGCGCCAATAGGCGGCCAGCGGCAGACCCAGTGCGTGCAACAGCAGTGCGCGATTGCTGCTGTCGTGACCGACGATTACTGCGGTGGCATCCGGATGAGTGCCGACGATCAGGCGCAGTGCATCCGCGGCCCGAGCGCTGAGCTGTTGCAACGAATCCCCGTCGGGAAACTTAAGCAGATGCGGTGAATGGCGCCATTGCCGGTATTGCGCCGGATGAGCCGCGCGCACTTCATCATGCGTCTGGTCCTGCCAGGCGCCGTAGTTGAGATCGCGCAGGTCATCGACTTCCTGGCAATCAATCGCACAGGCCTGTGCGATCGCACGTGCGGTATCGATGCAACGCTGCATCGGGCTCGTGTATACCATGGCCGGCCGCCAGTCACGGGCGATACGGCCGGCGGTGAGTTGCGATTCACGCCGCCCGCGTTCCGTGAGTTCCAGATTCATGCCGCCGCGAAAGCGCGCGGGCTCAATCCCCGGGACGTGCCCGTGTCGGACCAGAACGAGGCGGGTCACCTGAGCTTTGAGGTTTTCAGCACTTCGCCTTGCACGCGAAAGTCCGCAATCGACAACTGGTGAGGGGTGCAGCCGACACTGTACTGCAAGCTGCGCAGGCTGAAGTTCTGCGTCAGCATGGGCTGCATGGCGCGCATGAGCTCGCAGTCACCCTGGCCCATGAAGTACGGCCGCTCGGCCTCGAGCTTGAAGGGAGTCCACTGCGCTTGCACCACATCCGCCGCGGGCGCGTCGGCCGCGGCACTGAGCGTATCGAAATCCACGGTCACGGTGGCAATGCGCGAGGGTGAGTTTCCGCCGCCGGCGCAGCCGCCGGCCCGGACGCTAAGATCCTTGCGCGCACCCAGGAACAGCAGGATCTGGCCGACCTTGCCCTCCAGGCCGTCGCAGGAATACAGCGTGGTGATGCCGTAGTAGGCGAAGTTCGCATGGTGGTGCTGCCAGGTGGTGGCCTCAGGGGTATCAGCCATCGATGCAGCGGTGCCGAGCGACAGTGCGGCGAGCGCGAAAGCAGCGAAAAAGCCGTGGTTATGTGACATGCAGCGGCCTCCGGACCAGGGGAGCGATCGACGTTGCGGTAGGGTACGCCCACGGGCTCGTCAAGGGAAACGGCGCAGACTCGCGGCCAAGGCGGCGAATGCGGTAGGCTTTATCAGTCGAATCCAGAACGAATCCAGGGGAAGAAAAAATGCCGTTACGCAGCACTGCAGGGATCTGGACGCTTGCCACGGCGGTGGTGTGTCTGGCGGGTCTCGCGCGCGCCGATATTACTGTCGAACAGCAGATCACGGTCGACGGTTTCGGTCCGTCCAAGTTCGGTGCCATGGAAGGCAAAAGCACCACGGCCATTGCCGGCGATCGCGCCCGCACCGAGCGCCAGAGCCAGTTCACCTCCAAGTTGTTGCGCGCCCTGGCCCGGGGATCCAGCACCAATACGGTGAGCATCATCCGCCTGGACGCTGAGCGCGTGGACGACATCGATAACGCCAATAAGCAATATACCGAGACCACGTTCCAGGAGATGCGCGACGCCACCGCCAGGGCGCTGCAGAATGCGCAGAACAGCAAACCGGCAGCGCAGCAGCAGGCGCCTTCGGGTGCACCGGTGGACGACAGTCAGTGCGACTGGTCGCCGGCCAGAGCCGAGCTCAAGCAGAGCGGTGAGCACGCAAGCTTCGCCGGCGCCGACGCCGCTCGCGCCACTATCACGGTAACGCAGACCTGTACGGATAAGACCAAGGGCACCAGTTGCGACTTCGTGTTCGTGCTCGATCAGTGGCTGGCCTCGGATATTCCGGGCACGCTGGAAACGCGCGAGTTCTGGCGCAAGTATGCGCAGAAGATGAACCTGAGCGGCGAGCTGGCCGAGAACATGCAGATGAATTCGCAGGCCGTGTTCGACCGCTACAAAAAGGGCTGGGGTGAGGCGCTCAAGCAGGCCGGTAGCCTGAAAGGCTATCCGGTTAAAACCGTTTTCGCCATGCAGTTCGGCGGACCGCAGTGCAAAGACGACAGCGGTGGCAGCAGCAGTGGCGGCAGTACCGACAATGGTGGCGGCGACAATGCCAATTCAACCAGCGTGCCGACTTCGCCCAGCAGCGCCGTGAGCAGCGTAGCCATGGGCCTGTTCAACAAACTGCACAAGAAACAGGATGCGCCGCCGCCGGCGGAAGCCGCCGCGCCCGGAATGGTGCAGCTGTTTCAGATGAGTACCGAGACCGTGGCGCTGCGCACCGATTCCATTCCAGGGGCGTTGTTTGAAGTCCCGGCCGGCTTCAAGAAGATCGAAAAGCCAGCCGCAGCGCATTAGACGTTGCTGATGATCCTGGCCTTGAGGGACTCGTACTCGGCATCGGTGATCAGACCCGCTTCCAGCATGGATTTGGCGCTGCGCAAGCGCGTAGCGGCATCGCCGTCGCCGCCCGGCGTGACTGGATTGAGCTGAATGCCGCCCGCACGGGCGCGCAGCTCCTCCAGATCGCGCACCCGCCGCTTCTCGCGCCAGGCCTGATCGTGGGCCTGGCAGATGCGATACAGCGCCTGCGCCTGATCCTTTTCCAGGCCGTCGTAGGTCAGGCTGCGCGTTGGCCCTGAAGCCGACGCCAGGTCCGGACCGGTGAATGCCGTCAGCGTGAGCACTGCGCCCACAATGCCCACCCGCAGGTGAACCTCCTTAAGGTCCTGCCAGCGCACGTCGGTCAGATCAAACCCGCCCAGCAATGGCCGCGTCACGGCCAGAAAGCGACCCGTGGTAGCGCCCAGCGTCACCCGCCGGTGTTTGAGCGCGAACACTCGCCGCTGAATGCACCACGCTTCCAGTTTTTCGTCGGCCGTCAGGACCGAGTTCAGATATTGCAGTGCAGCGTGGCTGCCGCGGTCATCCACAGCCGGTTCATGCATAGGGCGTCGATCATGTCATATCGGCCGGTTACGGAACATCCGTCGCGGTAGTCGCCAAAGTGCGATTTGCGCCCAGAAATCATGGTCCTGGCCATGACACGCCCATGACACACGAATTGCCCGGCACGCTAGCCTGCTCAGACCATGGAATTGCGGGTTCTCAACGTGTTGCAGTGGCGGGGAGCGCACCTGGCACAGGCAGCGGGGCGCGATGCGCCATGCGGCCAGGACCTATTCCTGATCGATACCTGCCAGCGGCGCGTGGCCGTGCTGTTTGGCGATGACGGCCTTGAAGCGGCACGCGGCAGATTTCCGGTCGACGGCGCACTGGAACATTTTAACGGCGCCGCGGCCTACGCCTTCCTGCTGCGTTTCTGTTGCGGACTGGAAAGCAAGCTGGTCGCCGAAGCGGAGATCTTCGGCCAGATCAAACAGGCCTGGCGCGACTTTTCCGAATGCGCCTCGCCGCTGGCCAAGCAACTCTCGCCCTGGATTCAGCATTTGTTCCGGGACGCCAAGGAAATTCGCGCCCAGCACCTGGGCAATCTCGGCAGCGCATCCTACGGCTCGCAGGTCAGGCGCCTGCTGGGTGTCGAGGCGGGTTCCGGGCCGACACTGCTGGTGGGCGCCGGGCAACTTGCGCAGGCCGTGGCGCCCTGGCTTGAGGGCTCCGAGCTGTGGCTGTGGAACCGCACTTCCGAGCGTGCCAGCGAACTGTCGCGCGAGCTGGCTAAGCGCAGTCCCGGGCGCCCGATCCGAGTCATCGATGAAGGCCCCGAGGCCGAATTTGCCGCCTGGCGTACAGCGCGCCAGGTGGTGATCTGCGTTCCGCCCGAGCCGCTGGCCGATGAGGCCCGGGTCGCTGCCTGGCGCGAGCGGCAGGGCGGTGGCGGGCGAATTATTCATTTGGGCGCCGGCGCCGAGGCTGCGGCGCCGTGGAATGGCCTGCCCGAATTGGTCAGTCTCGGAACACTGTTCGACATGCTGCAGGCTCACAGCGAGCTGCGGCGCCGCCAGCTCGAGCGCGCGCGTCGTGCCTGCCTGGAAAAGGCGTTGCTGCGCTCGCTGGGCGAGAATGCCTCGCATCCCCACAGCTGGGAAGATCTGGCGGCCTTTCACGCCGTTTGACTCATGCGGCCGCGCGTACTGAAGCTCGGCACGCGCCGCTCGGCGCTGGCACGTGCGCAGAGCGCTGGGGCGGCGCGCGAGTTCGAGGCCTTGCATCCCGGCCTCACGGTCGAGCTGATCGGCATAGAGACCCGCGGCGACCGGATACAGGACCGGCCCTTGTCGTCGGTCGATGGCAAGGAATTCTTCACCGCCGAGATCGACGCCGCGTTGCTTGCGGGCACGGTCGACTTCACCGTGCATTCCTATAAGGATCTGAGCCTCGAGCGTCTGCCACGCCTCAAGCTCGCGGCGGTGCCCCGGCGCCAGCAGCCGCACGATATCGTGGTGTTTGCGGCCGATGTGACCGAACGTCTCGCCGGTGGCTTCGAACTGGCGATCGGCACCTCCTCGCCGCGGCGCATGAGTTTCGCGCCTGAGGTGCTCAAACGCGTGTTGCCGCGCACTTCTACGGGTGCGCCGGCAGGCCTGCGCCTGGTGGAATTGCGCGGCAATGTCGATTCGCGCTTGCGCCGCCTGCACGAACCCCGGGGCTCGGCGCGTGCGCTCGACGGCATCGTGCTGGCATTCGCCGGCCTGGCGCGGCTGTGGGCCGACGAGGCCGGCCGTCCGCTGCTCGAGCGGCTGTTCTCGCCGCTGCCGCGCATGGTGCTGCCCTTGTCGGCCTGCCCGGCGGCGCCCGCGCAAGGTGCGCTCGCGATTGAATGCCGCGAGGAGGATGGCGCGACCGCACAATGGCTCGCCGCCATGGATCACGCCCCCACACGGCGCGCCGTGGACGCCGAGCGCGCATTGCTGGCCGAGCGCGGCGGCGGCTGTCATCAGCGCTTCGGGGCCACGCAGATCGAAGTGCCGGATCTGGGCACGCTGTTATATCTGCGCGAGGATCCTGGTGAGCCGCAACTACGCTGGACCCCGGCGGCGCCGCTGGTGACACCCGGGCCTTCGGTGCGTGCCTGGGATGGCAGCCGGGCTGCACGCAGCGCCATTGAACCGATAGAGGCGGGCATTGCCGTGAGCCTCGCGCGGCTGCCCGCGACGCCAGCGCTGTTTGTAGCCCATGCCCGCGCGTTGCCCGAACAAGTCCTTGGGGTAATCAACTCCGCCTCGCACATCTGGGTCCCGGGACTTTCGACCTGGCAGGCTCTGGCCGAGCGCGGGCTGTGGGTAGAAGGCTGTGCCGACGGTCTGGGAGTGGCGCTGCTGGAGCCGCTGCTGCAGGAGCCGCTGCTGCAATTGCCGCCATTGCAACAATGGACCGTGCTTACGCACGCCGCCGCGGCCGGCGGCTGGAGCGCCGGGCAGGCGATCGCCAGTTACCGTCATTGTGAGAGTACCGAGGCCGCCGCTGAGACTGCGGCCGCCCCGCCCAGTGATGCCACCCATGTGTACTGGCATAGCAGCGCGCAGTTCGACCGCTGGGGCGCGCGCATTGCCGGTCAGGCGCAGCACGCGTGTGCGCCCGGCAAGACCTATCAGCATTTGCTGCGCGCGCGGGCGCAGAATCTGCGCATGTTTCCTTCCGCGGTTCAATGGCGCGCTTGGCTGGGCCTGTGAAAGACAGTGCCGGCAAAGGCGGTCTCAGCACGGCGCCCATGCGGCGCACCATGCTGCTGGCGATTGCCGCCGCTATCTGGCTGTCCCTGCAGCTGGTGCTGGTGGTGTGGTGGATGACGGTCATTGAGCGCCAGGCGCGGCAGATCGCGACGCTCGAGGCGTTGCGTGGCGGCGATGTCGGACTCGCCGCGGCGCAATGGTCCCGAACCCGGCTCATGCTGATCGGTGAATCGAGCACCTCGCTGGCACTGTTGCTGGCGGTGTCGATGCTGCTGGCGTGGCTGTATTGGCGCGAGCATCAGCGCGCCCGCAGCATGCAGGCCTTCTTTGCCTCCGTGACCCATGAACTGCGTACGCCGCTGACCAGCATCCGGCTGCAGGCTGAGGCGATTGCCGAAGGCGAGCAGCGGGCTGAGCTCGCGCACCGGCTGCTCGAGGACTCGCACCGGCTCGAATCGCAGATCGATAAGACCCTGGAGCTGGCGCGCATCGAAGGCGGCGGATCCTTGCGGGAGCAATCAATTCCTCTACACGCCTGGCTGGCGCGCGCGCTCGAGAGCATCGTGCAGGGTCACGGTCCGGCAGTCGATATCCTCGCCCACGTGGATGCCGCTCTGCCGCCCATCCAGGCCGATGCCGGCGCCCTGCAGATGATCCTGCGCAACCTGGTTGAGAACTCGGTGCGCCATGCGCGCGTCAATCCGGTCAGCGTGCGGCTCACGGCCAGTGTGCACGGCGATGAGCTGCTGCTGGAGTACCAGGACAATGGCCAGGGCCTCGCCGCCGGTGCCGGCCGCCTCGGGCGGCTGTTCGGGCGCGGTCCGAACTCCAGCGGCGCCGGCGTCGGCCTCTACCTGGTGCGACGGCTCATGCAGCGCATGGGTGGCCGCGTGCGCTTCAATACCGCGCCCGGCGAGGGCTTTCGCGCCGAGCTGTGGTTCGCGACCGGATGACTACTCCCGCGCGACTGCTGGTGGTCGAGGACGAACGCAACGTCGCCGAGACCTTGATCGAGCGTCTGACCAGCGCCGGGTTCGCGATCACGCGCGCGGACTCCCTTGCCAGCGCGCGCCGCGCGATCGGCGAGGGCAGCTACCAGCTGGCACTGCTGGATGTCGGCCTGCCGGACGGCAACGGCTTCGAACTTGCCCGCTTGCTGCGTGAACGGGCGCCCGCCACGGCGATCGTATTCCTGACCGCGCATGCCAACGCCGAGGATCGCATACGCGGCCTGGAACTGGGGGCCGACGACTATGTGGCCAAGCCATTCCACTTTCGCGAGCTGCTGCTGCGCATTCAAAATTGCCTGAAGCGCGCGCAGGACCTGGTGCAGGTCCCCGGCGAGATGCGCGGTCAGGTGCGCATCGGCCGCGCACTGGTGGACTTCGAGCGTTTCCTGGCCACGGTCGACGGCCAGAGCCAGTCGCTCACGCACAAGGAGAGCGCGGTCCTGCGGCTGCTGGCCGAGCGCGCCGGCAAGGCCGTGAGCCGCGACGAGATCCTCGATCGGGCGTGGTCGTCGGATGAATTCCCGACCTCGCGCACGGTCGACAATTTCATCGTGCGGCTGCGCAAACTAATTGAGGTCGATGCCGCCGATCCGCGCGTCATCCGCAGCATCCGCGGCGTCGGCTACCTGCTCACCGAGATTCAGCGTGAGTGAACCATTGCTGTTGCAAGCGCTCGCGGGCCGCAATCCCGCACGGCCGCCGGTATGGTTCATGCGTCAGGCCGGACGCTACCATCGCCACTACCAGGCGCTGCGCGCGCGGCACGAATTCATCGAGCTGTGCAAACAACCGCAGCTCGCCGCCGAGGTGACGCTCGGGCCGATCGAAGAATTCGGTTTTGATGCGGCTATTCTGTTTTCCGATCTGCTGTTTCCGCTGGAAGCCATGGGCATGGGGCTGCGCTATGCGCCCGGGCCGCAGCTGGACTGGTACCTGAAGAGCCCGGCAGACCTGGACAGACTGCAGGGCGGTGCCGCTCGCGCCGCGCATATGACATTCCAGGCGCAGGCGATCGAACTATTGCGCGCGCGGCTGCCGCCGGCGACGTCACTGATCGGCTTCGTGGGCGGACCCTTTACGCTCTACGCCTACGCGGTCGCCGGTTCGCATGAAGGCTTCGCGCGCGGCAGCCTTGCTGGCCTGGATGACGGCCTGTACCAGGGATTTAACCAGCGGTTGTGCGCGTTGCTTGCCGCCAACATGGCATTACAGGCACACTCTGGCGCCGACTGCGTGGCCATCTTCGACACCGCCGCCGGGACGCTATCCGCGCCGCAGTTCGCGCACTATGCGGCCGAGCCTCTGGCGGCGGTGATGCGCGAGTTTCGCGCCCGCTGTCCCGACACGCCGGTCATCTACTATTCGCGCGATACCGGGCCGGCGCACTGGCAGGCGTTGCGCGAGATCGATCTGCAGTGCCTGGGAGTGGACTGGCATCAGGACCTGATCGACGTGCTGCACGCCCAGAGCGGCCGCTGCAGCGTACAGGGCAACATCGACCCGCAATGGCTGTTGCTGCCGGCACCGGATCTGGAACTGCGCCTGCGCGACTATTTCGCACGCCTGCTCGATCAGCCGGCGGCGCTGCGTGCCGGCTGGATCTGCGGCCTGGGACACGGCGTGCTGCAGACCACGCCGGAAGCCAATGTGCACCTGGTGCTCAGGATCCAGCGGGAGATGTTCGGATGAGCGCTGTCATGGCGGATCCGCTGGTTGCCAAATATGACGTTGCCGGCCCGCGCTATACCAGCTACCCGACGGTGCCGTACTGGGAGAGCACGCCGGGGCAGAGTCAGTGGCTCGAGCATATCGGACGGGCGCTGGATGCCGGTGGCGATCAGGGCGCTGCGCTCTACGTGCACATTCCATTCTGCCGCACGCTGTGTACGTTCTGCGGCTGCAACACCCGCATCACCCGCAGTCACAGCTTCGTCATGCCGTACCTGCAAGCCCTGCACGCCGAGCTGGATCTATACCTGCGGCCGCTGGGGCGCGCGCGGCTTGAGCTCGGCGAGCTGCATCTGGGCGGGGGCACGCCGACTTTTCTGACCGCGGAGGAACTCGAAGCGCTGCTGGCCGGCCTCGCGGCGCGCGCGCGCCTTCGGCCCGGCGCCGTGGCCTCGGTGGAGGTGGATCCGCGCGTTACCAGCGCCGATCAGCTCGGCGTGCTGGCCCGCCACGGTTTCCGGCGCATCAGCCTGGGCGTGCAGGACTTCGATCCACGTGTCCAGGATATCGTCAATCGCGTTCAGAGCGAGGCGCTGGTGGGCGAGGTGAGTCGGGCGGCGCGAGCGCTCGGCTTCGACAGCGTGAATTTCGATCTGATCTATGGACTGCCCTTGCAGACGCTGGCAAGCGTCGAGGCCACCATGGATGCGGTCTGCCGTCTGCGGCCCGATCGCATCGCCCTCTACGGTTACGCGCATGTACCCTGGATCAAGCCGGGCCAGCGGCGCTTCACGGAAGGCGATGTGCCACAAGGGGAACTCAAGCGAGAGCTGCATGAGCACGGACGCGAGCGCCTTGAACGCGAGGGCTACCGTGAAATCGGCATGGATCACTTTGCCCTGGAATCCGATGCTCTCTGGAGGGCGCAGCAGACGGGCGCGATGCATCGTAATTTCATGGGCTACACGGAAGCTTTCACGCGGCCGCTGATCGGGCTCGGCGTGTCATCGATCGGTGACGCCGGCGATGCCTTTGCACAGAACGAAAAGGACATGCGCTACTACCAGCAGCGCGTCGAGGCGGGTGAGCTGCCGATTCATCGCGGCCATGTGCTCAACGGCGAAGACCAGATACTGCGGCGTCATATTCTGCGGCTCATGACGCGTCTGGAAACGCGCTGGGACGCGCCCGGGGACTACACCGATTACCTGGCCACGGTGGCGCAACGGCTGGCCGAACCCGCGGCCGACCATCTGATCGAACTGGGCGACGGCCACTGCCGCGTCACCGAAAAGGGCCGCGCCTTCCTGCGCAATATCTGCATGGCATTCGATGCCCGCCTGTCGCGCCGCATGCCTGACAAGCTGCTGTTCAGCCGCACGATCTAGCCGATTCAGAAGGGCTTGACCACAGCCAGCAAGATGATCGGCACAACCAATAGCAGTGCGGTTTCGTTGAACAGCCGCAGTGCCAGCGGCGACGGCATCGGCGTCCCGTGAACCATGCGCCCGAGCAGCACACGACAGGCGATGTGATAGCCGATCAAGCCCAGTACGAACAGCAGCTTGATCATCAGCCACAAGCCGCCGTCGTGAAAGCCCAGCCACAGCCCCAGGCCCAGCAGCAGCGCCAATGCTCCCATCACGGTCATGAAGCCGAACAAGCGGCGCGCCATGATCACGAGCCGGCGCACATCCTCGCCCTGGCGCTGGCCTTCGGCGTAATGCACGAAGATTCGAGGCAGGTAGAAAAGCCCTGCCAGCCACGCGATCACGGCAATCAGATGCAGCGCTTTCACCCAGAGCATGGCCGGTCCAACCTTTGGCGCTGTGCGCGCCGCAGGCTGCACATTACGGCGACCCTGCCGGCACTGCAACGCTGCGCACGCGCCGCAAACGGCCTAAACTGCGCCACGTTTGGTGGAAGTGGGAATTGCGTTTGAGTGCGGCAATGCCAGCGGATGCGCGGTCGGCGTGGTGGCTGCGGGTGCCGGCGCGTCTTCCCTGGCGCGTGTTGTATCCGTTGACTGCGGGCGTGACTTTTTTGCTGCGCCATGTACTGCGCTACCGTGTCGCGGTCGCGCGCGCGAATCTGCGCCGCTGTTTTCCAGCCTGCCGGCCGGACGAGATTACCGCGATTCTGAATGCCTACTACCGGCATCTCGGCGAAGTCGTGGCCGAGTTCATCAAGCTTGCGAACATATCGGCCGAAGAGCTGGGACGCCGTATACGCTTTACCAACTCCGGATTGGTCAACGCGGAATTGAACGCCGGGCGCTCGGTAATACTGCTGGCGGCCCATCTGGCCAACTGGGAATGGCAGTTGCAGGGCGTGACCCTGGAATTCAAGGTGCCGATGGATGCCGCCTACAAGCCGCTGCATTCCGCCGGCGCCGATCGCGAGCTGCTGAAGCTGCGTAGCCGATTCGGTGCCCGCATGATCGCGGCCAAGAGGCTGGTGCGCATGGTGGCGCGCCGGCGCCATGAGCTGCACGCGATCGCACTAATGGCCGATCAGATACCGGCGTCCAGCGGCGGTCGCCAGTGGGTTACTTTTCTGGGAACCGATACCGCGTTCTATCCGGGTCCGGCTGAGATTGCAGCCATGACCGGCTACGCCACCTTCTTCACGGCCATGCGCCGCAGCAGTCGTGGCCACTATGAAATGACCCTCCACCCGATGACCGCGGCCGGCGAGCGCCTGGACCCGGAAATTTTCACGCAGCGCTATGCCCGCATTCTGGAGCTGCAGATCCGCGCCCATCCGGCTGACTGGCTGTGGACCCACCGGCGGTGGAAGTTCGCCGCGCCCGTGCCGCTGGCTCCCGGCACGCCCGCGGCTTCGCCCTAGGGCTTACGGCGGCCGCTTGGCCAGAATGGTCTTGCCGATGGGCCGGGAGCCGGTCACTGGCTTGACCACGCGTTTACTGGCGTTGCCCAATGGCCGCACTGGATGCTGCGCGGTGGCGTGAAACGTCCTGGCAGTGTGCCTGGATTTAGCATTGTCGCTCCAGGGCCAGCTGAGCGCGGCCTGCGCGACGGGGCTCACGGCCACCGCGATCAGCAGCCCCCACAGCAACGGTCGCAGTAACGCTTTCATGGCCCATAGTATAAACCCGGCCGCTGCCGGCGGACGTGCGTCAGATCATGCCGCCATTGACGGAAATGACCTGTCCGGTGATATAGCCGGCGGCCTCACCGGCCAGGAAGTCGACCACGTGCGCGACCTCATCGGCGCTGCCCGGACGCTTCATCGGCACCAGCTGCTCAATGCTGGCGGCATCGAAATGCCCTTCGCTCATGTCGGTGGCGATGATGCCTGGAGCTACGGCATTGACGGTGACACCCCGGCTCGCAAGCTCCAACGCCAGCGCGCGCGTGGCGGAATTGAGCGCTCCCTTGGCCGCGGCGTAGTTGACCTGGCCGCGGTTGCCGGTCAGCGCTGCGACCGAGGAGATATTGACGATGCGCCCCCAGCGTGTACGGATCATCGGCAGCAGTAATGGTTGGGTTACATTGAAGAAGCCGTGCACGCAGACGTCGATCACGCGATGCCATTGCCGCGCCGTCATTCCGGGCAACACGGCATCGTCGTGGATGCCGGCATTGTTGATCAGCACCTGGATCGGCCCGCTCTCCAGCACCTGCTCGAGCGCCGCCAGGGTGGCGGCCTGGTCGGTAACATCAAAGCGCAGCACCTGCGCGCGCTCGCCCGCGTCATTGAGTTCCTGCGCCAGCGCCTGTATTCGCTCACCGCCCTGATGTGCGTGCAGATACATCTGATGCCCCGAGCGCGCCAGGCGGCGGCAGATTGCGGCGCCGATGCCGCCGCTGGCGCCGGTAACTAATGCGCGACGCACGCTGGCGCTCACGGCGGCATTGCCAGCAACAGGCTCGCCCGGCCGTGCGCCAGCAGGCGCGCACCCTCGCTGACGCGAAAGCCATACAGTGCGCCGCGTTCATCGCTGTGCTGGCGCTCGGCGCGTATCAGCAGATCTCCGGCCAGGTCATCCACGCGCGCGACCAGCAGCTCCACCGCGCGCGCACTGGTGAGCATGCCCGAGCGGCTCGTACCCGGCAGCCACGGCTGCAGCAGCGCGCCATGAACGGCCATGGCCTGCGCGGCGTATTCGATCAGGCAGGCCGCGCCCAACCGGCCGTGAGCGCGCAACGGATGATCGGGCGCGCGATGTGTGCCGCTGCTGCATTCGACGCAGCCGTCGTCCCAGAACAGCACCCGATCGAGCAGGCACATGCGGTCCTGGTGCGGGATGTGCCTGGCGATCCAGGGACGATCGAGGTTCATATCTGCACCTCAACCGCCAGGCGCGTGCTGTCCAGATAGTCGAGCACGACCTTGCCGCTGCGCGATTGCGCCAGCAGCTGCAGCAATGGCAGGCTGCGGGCCGCGGGAATGGATAGCCGCAGGGCCTCAAGCTGCGGCTGCTCGAACAGGCTCGGCGCTTGCGTGCACAGCTCGATCTTGAGATTCGCGAGCGCGCACGGCGATTCCGGCGGCCCCAGCAGCAGGCTGACGCCAAACGCATCGCTGATCGGGCGAGCCTGGTGCAGCGGCGGCGGATAGTCGGCGTCGTAGGCAAACAGCAGCACCGCGCAGCCGTCGTGGGAAATCTGCGACAGTGCCTCGATCAGGCCGGCAGCGAAGCTGGCGTCGTAGGCACACACCGTCACTGACGCCTCGGTGCAGTCGTGGGCAATGCTCCAGTAGCCGGCGGCGGCGTTGTGTACCGAATTGTGAAACCGCGTCGGCGAGATCAGGCGTTCGCTGCCCGCGAGCGCCGCGCATATTTCATGGCAGTTGTCGCCATCGCCGCCGGAGGAGCTGAACACGCTCGCCAGGCCAGCAGCCTCGTGGCCGGCATGAGCCACGGCCTCGGCGCCGATCGCCAGTACCAGCTTGATGGTACGGCCTGCCCGGCGCCGCTCTGCAGGCGGCAGGATCTCGGGCGACGGCAGCACGGTACGCGCGGCAGCGTAGGGACTGGTTCCAGCGAGCACCGCCGCACACGTTGGCCAGTCAGGCAGCCCTGGACCGAGCAAGCCGATGCCTTCAATGCAGGCGGACAGCGTGCCCATTCAGGCCGCGCGCCCGAATAGCAAGGCGCAGTTGACACCGCCAAAGCCGAACGAATTGCTGAGCACGGCGGCGAGCGGTGCGCGGACATTTTGCGTCAGATAGTTGAGTTTGAGCTGAGGATCGCGCTCATCGAGGTTGAGCCCTGCAGGCAGCAACTCATGGCGCAGCGCCAGTGCGCACACCACGGCCTCGAGCGCACCGGCCGCGCCGAGTGTGTGGCCCGTGGCCGCCTTGGTGGAACTGCAGGGCGTGTCCGGGCCGAACAATGCGCTCACGGCCTGCGACTCGGCGCTGTCATTGCTGGGCGTGCCGGTGCCGTGCAGGTTGATGTAGTCCACATCGCTGGCGGCAAGTCCGGCGGCATCGAGTGCACGCTCCATGGCCATGCGCGCGCCCAGGCCTTGCGGCTGCGGACTCGACATGTGGTGGGCATCGCTGGATTCACCGGCACCCAGCAGCAGCAGGTCGGCGCTGCTGCGGTGCTCGTGTGCTCGCTCCAGCAGCGCGAAGGCCGCAGCCTCGCCGATGGACAGGCCGTCGCGCCGGAGATCGAACGGCCGGCAGGGCGTGCGCGCCATGAGCTGCAGGGAATGAAATCCATACAATGTCGTCAGGCACAGCGAATCCACACCGCCGACCACCGCGGCATCGATCAGGCCGGCGGCGATCATGCGCTGCGCCGCGGCAAACGCCTTGGCGCTCGATGAGCAGGCCGTGCACAGTGACAGCGTCGGCCCTTCGAGTTCGAGCACGCGGCGAATGTAATCGCTGACCGAAAAGGAATTCTGGCGGTGCTGGTAGTCGAAATCCGCCGGCAGGGCGCCAGTGTCCGGATCGCGGCTGCGATAGGCGATTTCCGTTTCGAGTATGCCCGCGGTACTGGTGCCGACAAATACGCCGACCCGTTGCCGGCCCCAGCGTGATGCCGCGGCGCGTACCGCCTCGCGGAATCCGTCCTGCTCGAGTCCCAACTGCGCGAGGCGATTGTTGCGGCAGTCGAAAGCGCGTAAAGCCGCCGGCAGCACGACCGCGTCGAGTCCCGCGACTTCGCCTATCTGGGTGTCGAGCGTAACGGTTTCAAAATCACAGGACTTGAGTCCGCTGCGCGCAGCCTCGAGCGCGGCAAGCGTGGCGCCGAGTCCGCGGCCGAGGCAGCTGGTCGCCGTGAAGTGCGTCAACCGCAGCGGCGTCATCGCGCGCGCGCGATCAGCAGTACATTGGCGAATAGTGTTCCATCACTCATCGGTACCGCCTCACTTTCGAACCCGCACTCGCGCAGCAGGATGCGCCATTGCGCGATGCTACGGCAGTGCGCGGATACCAAACCGTGACCGCGGGCCAGCATTACCGCCTTGTCGATGCACTGGCCGTAGCGGAAGCGTACGCCGCCGCCGGCATTGCCGACGCGCAACAGCAATAGCCCGTCCCCGGGCAATGCGGCGCGGACTCTCTGCAGCAGCGCGCGCTGCAAGGAGGCAGCCACGTAGTGCAGAACGTCCAGCATGACCACCGCGTCGGCCGAACCAAATTCGACGCTGCGGATATCGGCCTGCAATACCTCAGCTTGGCTGCCGAGTGCCCGCCGGGCGCGCTCGACCTCCCGCGCCATGAGCTCGATGCCACGAACCGACAGCCCCGTGGGTGCCGGCGGCCAATGCGTGGGCCAGCCCTCACGCACGTGGCAACGCTCGGCGGCCTGGAGCCAGGCGGCCAGCAGGCACTGGCCGGATCCCAGGTCGAGTATACGCCGTCGACCAAGCAGCAAACCGCGCTCCAGAATGGCGCGATAGGCCGGGTCGCCGCTGAGCTTGCCGCGGGCAAAATAGTAGGCAAAGCGGCTGACCGCGCGATAAGGCGCGCTGGCCGCGTCGAGCAGCATTGCGGGTACTGGCAGATCGTGTCTTCGGGTATGCACGCGGATCTCAGGTCAGTGCCTCGCGCAGTGTAACGGTGCGCAATCCGCGTTGTGCGATGGCCGTCAGCAGCGGCGGCAGTACCTCGACCACCACCGCCGTGCCGGCGCTGGTGCGCGCCGCGTGGCCGTCGTGCAGCAGCAGAATATCTCCGGCGCGCAGATGCCGGATCAGGCGCGCCAGCACCACGGGCGCATCGGCATTGACGGTATCGAAACCGCGGCGTGTCCAGCTCGCAAGCTGCAGCCCCAGACGCTGCAATACCGGCTCGAGCAGCGGGCTGCGCAGACCCGCGGGAGCGCGGAAGAATCGCGGCGCCACGCCGCCGACGCGTTCGATGTGCTGCTGCGAGTGCGTCACTTCAGCGTACAAAGCCTGAAGACCGAGCAGCGAGAAATAGTAGGCATGGTGGTAGCTGTGGTTCTCAACGGTGTGACCTTGCGACAGGCACTCGCGCACGATCTGCGGGAATTGGTCCACGCGCTCACCGATGCAGAAAAACGTCGCGCGCGCGCCGTGCGCGGCCAGAATGGCGAGCACCTGCGGCGTGATTTCAGGATCCGGACCGTCGTCGATCGTGATGGCCACCTCCCCGCGTGCGGCGGCACGCGCGGGCAGGCGCGTCCAGTTGGAGCCCAGAGCACGGCTGCGCGGCCACAGCCCCAGAGCCGTGAGCAGCAGGTGATCGGCGATCACGGCAGCCAGCGTCCACGGCCACCAGTGCGGCCGCAGCAGCGTGATCACAGCCGCCAGGCCATGCCACGCCAGTGACAGGCGCAGCAATGGCGCGAGCTGCCATTGGTGGAAGATCCGCCAGGAAGTGGATGCGTTGCTGCTCATGGCTGCAAGTGATGATCCAGGAAATGGTCCCAGAGTTGCCGCCACACTGGCCACTCATGGCCGCCGTCGATCTGCCGCGAGCAGGCGGGAGGCAGTGCCCGGGCCAGCAGCCGCTGGCTGTCCGCGAAGCGGTCACTACCGCCGAAGCCGAGGAATATGCGCGGCGGCGGCGGCCGCAAGCCGCGTACGTAGCACCAGATCTGCCGTTCGTCGTCATCGTCGACCGGCAATCCTGCCTGCCAGGACTGCAGCGAGTCGCAGCGGGCGATTTCGGCCGCGACAATCCGGCTGCCGAGGTAAGGCGCCAGCAGGCACAGGCCATCGATCGCCCCGGGATGCTCGGCGGCAAAACGCAACGCCATGAATGCGCCCAGAGAGATGCCGCCGAGCCAGAGAGCTTGGCCGCGCTCACGGACCGGACCTATGATCTCCTCGTGCAGGCGTACGAGCCAACTGCGGTCGGTCAGGTGTGCCAGCTGCGGCGCGGCGAGCACCAGCTCCCACGGCAAGTGGCGCTGATGCATGGCGGCGTCGAAACCGCCGCGCTCAAAGTCACCGAGCTCCTGATGCGCGCCCGGGAGCAACACGATACAGCCCGCGCGTGCGTCGCCTGACCATGCCGGGATGCGCCGGGTCTGCATCGCTCAGTGTTCTGCCGGGGCCGGCGCCGAAAATAATGCCTGCGGCGCCAGCAATGCCGCAAACCACAGCGCCAGCAGTGCACCGGGCGCCACCGTGGTGCCCAGAGCACTGAGTACCGGTACGCGCGAGAACGCCAGCACTCCAAATCCGATGACGGTACTGGCGTTGGCGACCAGCAGCGAGGCCAGTGTCAACGGCAGCGGCGCATTGCCGTGCGCAGCCGCGCCGGGGTCGAAGAACAACGCGTAGTTCGAGCCCACGGCGACGATCAGCAGCAAGCCGATCAGGTGCAGAATCGTCAGCTGCGTGCCGCTGGCGAGCAGTGCTGCGCTCACGGCCAGCACTGCCAGCGCCAGGGGAGCGATGACGCGCGCAACCCGGCGGGCGCTGCGCAGCACCAGACTGAGCAGTAGCACGATCGAGCACAGCCCGGCCAGCGACAACTGCACGGCCTGGCGCAGGTAGCCGCCGTATAGAGCATCGGTTTCCTGTTTCATGTTCAATGCCAGCACCGTTGCCGGCGGATTGTTCGCGAGCGCCGCGCGCACGCGCGCGATATCGATATCTCCGCCGGGATCGCGCGCGCGCAGCGGCAGCAGCCCGTACCATTGGCCGTCGTGATGCCCGAGCAGCGCATCGACTGCCAGCGCCAGCGACGTGTGTTCCAGATCGCCGCGCTCGAGCGGCGCGGTGTTGCGCGCCGCATCGACTTGCCGGACAAAGTCATCCAAGCCTTCCGCGCGCAGCGGTAGCGTCGAGGTGGCTGCAGCCACTCGCTGATGCAACGTGACCGCATCGGGCAGGCTCGCCATTCGCGCGGCCTGCGAGGCTCGGCTGGGCAGATAGCGTGCCGGACTGTCATAGCCACCGATCACGCCCCCGGCCGCGAGCGTGTCCAGCTGCGTTGCCACGGTTTCCGCGCGCCGCAGGACCGATTCCTGGTCCGGACCCGTGACGACCACCAGATTGCTGATGTCGGGGGCACCCAGCTCGCTGCGCAGTTGCCCGTCGAGTGCCTGCGCGGAAGCCGCCACCGGGCTCAGCGCCGCCAGATCGCGGTTCCAGATCCCCGTCCGATGCCATAGCAGCACCGAGGCGCAGATCAATGCCAGGGCAGCCAGGACCAGCCCCGATCCGCGTACGCGCGCGAGCAAACGGGCGACGCTGGCGCCGAACGGCTGCAGATCCCGCATATGCAGGCGCTCAGGCAGCAGCTGCGGCAATACCAGCCGTGTCACCGCTGCAGCGATCAGCAGGCCGGTGATGGAATACAGCCCCAGCTGGGCGAGGCCTGGAAAGCTCGACGGCAGTAGCGAGGCAAAGCCGCACACGGAGGTCAGTGCCCCCAGGCCGATGGTGGGCCACAATCGCGCGGGTGCCTGCAGCCGTCCGTTACCGCCCGCGACACGATGCGACTGCACAAACAGATAAATCGAATAATCCACCGACTCACCGATCAGCGTGATGCCGAAGCCCAGCGTGATGCCGTGCACCACGCCGGCGCCAAGGGACACGGCGGCCACTCCGGCCAGCGCGCCCGAGACCACCGGCAGCAGTCCCAGCAGCAGCGTCGTGACCGAGCGATACACCAGCAGCAGTAACGTCACGATCAGTGCGGTACTCAATATGGACAGCCGCATCACCTCATGCTCAATGCTCGCGCGCGCATCGACCGCAAACACGGCCGGCCCGCTCAGCAGCAGCCGCATTGGCCCGGCGGTCCCGAACGCGGCGCGGATCAGACTCAATGCTTCGGCCTGAGCATCGGTATCCGACCCCGAGGCGCGAGTCTCCGCGAGCAGCAGGGCGCGTTGTCCGTCCGGCGAGCTCCACACGCCTTGCTCGCTATGCGGTGCGCCGCCTTGCGCGAGCTGGTCGATCACCTGCACGGTCTCGCCGGTGGGATCGCTGCGCAGCAGCGATTTCGCCAGCAACCCGGCGGGCGAGCTGATCAGATCAAGACTGGACTCAATGGCCGCGCGTAGTCCGTCGACGCTGAAGCGCTGCGCGGTCACGGCACTGCTGAGCTGATAGCGGTGGTCGAACAGGAACGTGCGATCGCGCTGCTCGATGCCGGCCTCGCCGTTGTTGACCGCCAGGAACGCCTTCTGTGAACTCAGGCGGGCGGTGAGCGCGCTCGATGCGCTCGCGCGCTGTGCCGCATCGCCGCCCTCGATGCCGATCAGGATCAGGCGCGCGGCCAGTCCATTCTGTAGCTGATCGACCAGCAGGCGCTGCGCGGGCGAGGGCACGCGCGGCAGAAACGCCGACAGATCGGCGCTGAAGCGCGCCCGCGCGACGATGATGGCCGCGACTCCCATGCCGAGTAGCCACAGCCCCAACGCCAGCGCTCGTGAGCGTCTCATTCGCGCGGCGTGATGCGCATCAACGAGCGGTCGCCGTCGCTCTGCTGGACCTCTACCTGCAGGATCGCATCGCGCTCGCCCGCGAGCCGAATGCGCTGCACGATCGCGGCGAGCTTGGGTTCGAGCGGTCGCAGCAGCAGTTGCCAGTGATCAAGGTCGCCTTCGAATCCGATTTCAAAGCGCCGCTCGAGGGCGGCGCGATCACCGGCGAGGGTTGCGCGCACGCTGTCGATCAACGGCGCGAATTGCGGATAGTCCTGCAGGCGCAGGGTTCGCTGATGTGATCCGACCTGCATGGTCAGCATGCCGTGATCGAGCACCACGCTTTGCGCACGCGGCTTGAGCGTGCGCTGCTCGAGGTGATCCGGCGCGTCATAACTGAGCACGCCGGATGATTGCGCCGGGCGCTTGAGCAGCGACAGGTATTGCGTTTCCTCGAAATCCGCCACGCCGTGCTGACGCTGCGCCAGCAACGCCATCAGGCGATCGAGCGTGCCGCTGTTGGTGCCGGCCTGTGCGCCGGCGAGCACGGGCACCAGCGTTGCCAGCAGCATCCATCGGTGCCACCGTGCGTTCAAGACGCGGACCAGAAATCAAAAAAATTGAACCAGTTGTAGGCGTCGCTACGGCAGTGCTGCTCGAGCAGGCTGGCGTAACGCCTCACCGCGGCATCGATGGCCACGGCGCGGTCGGCTCTGGATGTGCTGGTGAAGTCGGCCAGGGGTTCGAACACCACGTGGTAGCGGCTGCCGCCCCGGTACAAACCCACCATGAACAGTACCCGGCGCCGGAGCAGCGCGGCCGCGCGCATCGGCCCAAGCGGCAGGCGCGCGCTCGCGCCCAGAAAACTGACCGGCAGTGAGGCTTCATCGCCGAGCGTCCGGTCGGCCAATACCCCCACCAGCGTGCCGCCATCGAGACGATCGCGAATCCTGAGCATGGCATCGACGTTTCCGAGCGCGATGATCTCGGGTGGGTCAACCGGCTTGGCCGCGGCCATCACGGCATTGAGCTTGCGCGCGTTGTCCTCGTACATGGCCATCGCTACGGTCAGCCCCGGCTGGCGGTCACCGACGAACCGCAGCACCTCGAAGCTGCCCATGTGCGCGCCGAACAGAAATGCGCCGCCGGCGCAGTCGGCCACGGCGCGAATCAGCGCTTCACCCTCCATCGATACTTCGAACAGGTCATGGCGGCCGGACAGCATGTACAGCCGGTCCTGTATGGTCGTGGCGAAGTACAGGATCAGCCGGTAGCGATCGGCCGCGCCGGGCTCGCGGCCCAACGCGCGGCGCAGATAGTCGCGCATGTAGCGCCGTGCCCTTGGTGCGAACAGGAAAAAATACACGGCGATGATGTGCAGGATCGGATGACCGAGCCTGCGGCCCCAGTGCAATGTCATCCAGGCCATCACGCGCATCAATAGCGGGCTGCCGCGCTCGGGCCGCCGGCGCCATTCGGAGGCCTCGACCCCGGTGCTCATGCGCGCCGCTCAATCGATGCGCTCACCACCAGCCCCTGCTGCGCGTGCAGCTCAATGCGCAGCGCGCGCGACACTCCCGCGCCGGGCGGCTGCTCGCTGCAGTCGAGACGCACAGACTCGCCCGGCTTTACGACGCGGTGGAACTTAACCTGGACGATATGCCAATGCGCGCCGCCCAGCGCCGGTAGCTCCTGCGGCGCGGCCTGCTCAAGCGCATGCAGCACCTCATCGAGCAGCAGCACTCCGGGAACGATCGGCTGCTGCGGGAAATGTCCGGCCAGTGCCGGATGATCGGGCGCGATACACAGCCAGACACCGGACGGATTCATGCAAATAAATGCGGCGCGCTTGCCGCCGCCTCTGCCACCAGCGTGCGCAATGTCTGCTGCGGCAGCTTGCCGGTCTCATTGCGCGGCAGGGCTTTGACGCGCAGCAGCGGTCGCGGCAGGAACACCGGATCGATGCGTTCGCGCAGCTGTTGCAGAATCTCGGACACTTCGAGCGATGGCGCCACCACCAGGGCCGCGACCCTGGCGATACCGGCCAGCGACGACTGCGCGTCGTCGCGCACGAAAAATGCGCCGTCCAGCACGCCGGGTATGGCGTTGAGCTGATGGTTCAGGTAGCCCAGTGAGCTGCGCTTGCCGGCAATGTTGACCAGGTCGGCCGTGCGTCCGTGAAGCACAAAACGATCCGCACCCTTGATCTCCAGCACATCCGCCACCGCCGTGGCCTGCTCGATGTGTCCGCCCTGCGCCCAGCAGCGTTCATCGATCAGTTCCAGCCGCACACCGGGCCAGAGCCGCCAGTGGTCCTCGAGCGCAGTGCGGCGCGCGGCCATCTGGCCGGTCTCAGTGGAACCGTATATCTCCAGCAATGGCGCCGCATAGCGCTGTTCCACTTCGCGTGCAAGATTGGTGGGCAACATGGCAGTCGCCGACACGATCAGGTCCAGGGGTGGTAGCGCCACCTCGGCCGCGAGCAGCGAGCGCAGGTGTACCGGTGTGGTGATCAGCACGCGCGGCCGCGGCAGTTCAGCCAGCGCCGCGGCGATATCGGCCGGGAAGAACGGGCGCCCGGCGCATAACGCGCCTTGACTGTGTAGCGGCAGCAATACCGTGGATTCAAAGCCGTACATGTGCTGCGGCGGCACCGTGCCAAGAATCGCGCAGCCGCCACGATCGATGGGGCTCAGGCGCTGCGCCTCCAGGCGCACGCATTGTATCAGGCGCCCCCAGGTCTTGCGGTGCGGCACCGGCACACCGGTGGAGCCCGAGGTGAATATATAGGCGGCTAACTGTGCGGCATCGATCTGCGGCACGCGCAACTCGCCGCTCAATGATGGCGCCTGACTCATTTCGTCATCACGGTAGAGCAGCAAAGGCAATCGCAGCGCGCACTGGGCGTCATCGGTCAGGCAGATCGTGTCGGGCGCAAACGAGAGCAATTGCCGGATCACTTCCGGCGTATGGGCAGGAGGCAGCAGACTGCACTTGCCGGAGATCAGGCTGGCCGCGAGTCCCACGGTGAAGCGATAGCGATCGGCACACAGGTTGAGCACGTGGCGGCCAGCCGGCAACCGGGCCGCAAGCGAGTGCGCCTCGTGCAGAAAGCGCCCGGCGCTGATTGGTTCGCCGCCGCGATACGCCAGGATCGACTCGGCTCGCTGGTGCGCAAATAAAGGCAGTGCGGGCATGAGGATCCAGGCGCGCTAGACGCCACTCACCATCGCGGGGCCGCGCCGCCGGCCGGCGATTGAAAGTAGGCTCGCGCCGTATCGGCGAGCGTGATTGTGCGCATCGATGGCAGCAGGCGCTGGCGCAGCGCGTACTCGCCGACAAACATCAGTGCCGCCAGAGGCAGTGTCAGAAAATTCGAGAACACCGACCAGACCCGCAACGGCGCGAATGTATACAGCAGGGCACTGAGCACGCTGATCGAAATGAAAAACACCGTCCAGGCGGCGGTCACGGCGCGGGTATAGCGCTGCGCCCTGGCTGGCAGCGGACCCTGCAGGGCAGTCGCCCAGCGTGTGCACAACGCTACCTGCCCACGCCCCAGACTGCGTCCGAACACCACCGCCAGCATCAGATAGGCGCCACACTGCTGCAGCAGGATCACGAGCGCGAAATTTCCCTCCACGTAGCGCCAGCTGACGAGCAGTAGCGCGATGCACACAGGCGCCAGCAATGCGCCGGCGATCAGCGGATGCCGTGAGCGGCGAACTGCCAATGACAGTGCCAGCAGCAGCGGGGCGAGTGCCAGCACCGCACCGAGCGGACGTGCTCCCGGGGTGGCGTTGCTGTAGTGGGCGAGGACCGCGTAGATCAGTATCGATGCTGCGATCAGGGCTTGCCGCAGCCATCGGCGCTTCACTTGCTTCTCTGGGTCGCGACGTATTGCGCAAAATGCCGCAGTGAACGGAAGATGCGTTCGTTCTCCTGATTGTCCGCGCGCAGCACGATGCCATACTGCTTGGAGACGATCAGCGCGATCTCGAGAATGTCGATCGAGTCCAGACCCAGGCCCTTGGCGTACAGGGGTGCCTCGGGGTCGATCTGCTCCGCGGTGATGGGCAGATTCAAGCCCTCAACAATCAAACGTGCAATCTCTCGCTCGAGCTCGAGCGCATCGACGCCCGGCGCCGTGCGTTGTGGCAACACTTGTTCGGACATAATGGTCTGGGTGAGACTTGGGTACCGGCGACCGGTTGAATCGACGGCATTATATCGGGATTGGCTGCCGCGCGAGCAATGCGTAGGACAGCGCCTTCAACGCGACCGCAGGCGCCGCCACAGCAGCCAGGGCAGGCGCAGCGTGAACCCAAGCAGCAGCCGCGCGTGCATCCACGTCAGCAGCACGTTATCGCGCCAATAATTGAAATGCGAAACGCCGCCCTCGCCGGGACTGAAATAGCGCACCGGGGCCGGCACATTGCGCGCTGGCAGGCCGAGCCAGCACAGCCGCACGGCCGCCTCGGCGTCGAAATCGAAGCGACGCATCCACGGCTGGCGCCGCATGATCCGCACCAATGGCTCGAGCGGGTAGACGCGAAAACCGAACAGCGAATCGTGTATACCGGCCCACAGTGTCCACAGATTCGCCCACCAGTTGGAAATCTTGCGCCCATGGACACGCAGTGCCGGTGCCGTGGCATCAAAGCGCGGGTCGCCCAGGATCAGCGCCCGTGGCTCGCGCAGGGATGCAGCCATGAGTTCACCGATCAGGTCGGCCGGATGCTGGCCGTCGGAGTCCATGGTCAGGGCATGGGTAAAGCCGGCCTGCAGCGCCGCGCGCGCGCCGTGCAGCACCGCGGCGCCCTTGCCGTGATTGCGCGACAGCACCAGCACGCGCAGTCCCGGGTCCTGGTCCGCCATGAGTGTCAGACTCTGGGCGCTGCCATCGGTGCTGCCGTCAACCACCACCCACACCGGATTCCATTGCGCGCGCGCACCGCGCACCGTGTCGTGCAATTTTGGTCCGGGGTTGTAGCTCGGAATCAGGACCAGGTGCGTGCGGGACGGTGCCGTCGCCGAGGCGTCCGCAGCCATGGCGCGCGATTCAGTCATGGCTGTCCACCATTGTCGAAGAAGCCCTGATCATCCACACGAAACCGACGCCGCCGGCCCAGTAGCTGCGCTGCTGCACCAGTGGGCTGGCCTCAAAGACTGCACCGGCCAGCCAGTCATGGCGCACGTAGGCGCCGATCCAATAGTTGGTGAATCGCTTGCTGGTCGCGAACAGCAGCTGGCTGCCGGCATAGCCGCCGGGGGCGTCATAGGCCGGCCGCGCGGCGGTCGCGAATTGCGGGGCGACTCCATAGAAGTATTCGTGGTAGCGCCGCTGCGCGTACAGCGGACCGGCCAGCACGCCGATATTCCATCCGGTCAGGGAGCCGGCGCCGCGGTAGTCCAGATTGAGGCTCGGGGCGAACACCGCGCCGATGGAGGGCACCCAAAGATAGCGACGGTTTGCCAGCCCCTGAGCTGCGACGATTTCAACCGTTTCGCCATCGATAGTAAGAGAGGGTCCGTCAAATGCTTCAGGCATAACAATATCGGCTAAAGTTTGCGGACCATTTTCCTTGAGCTGAGGGCCCCAGGCTGCCAACTTCTTTTCAACATTGGCCTTGATCGCAGCAATTGTTTCCGTTGCCGCAATTACCTTGGCAGCAGGAAAAGCCTCGCACACTGGTTTGAGGCCGAAGTAATAGTCTGGGTCTGACTGGCTGATGTAGAATGTGGTCAGCCTCTTGCCCGAAGCCTTGATCGCGGCGAGCGCATCTTCGTTTTCCTTACGAGCGATGGAGTTGGTGTAGTCGGTCGCCTCATCCATCGCCTTGGTCAACTCGGCACGGATGTCGGCCGGCAGGCCGTTCCAAAA
>Ga0208849_1000676_pt1 | contig 29302 bp, 25 predicted proteins | sample NGESurdeep072012_10_FD_184470 | JGI IMG/M metagenome (GOLD analysis project Ga0208849, IMG submission 184470) | Arctic peat soil microbial communities from Barrow, Alaska - NGEE Surface sample 53-3 deep-072012 (SPAdes) | ecosystem: Environmental > Terrestrial > Soil > Wetlands > Peat ... | reverse complement strand
GGCATGGTCGCTTGCGACGATTGCGGACTGCGCGCTTGTCACTGACGTTGTCATCGCGTGCGAAGCGGATGAGCGAGACGCCTTTGCGGCCCTTGCGCGCGCGCTTGGCGGCGGGAAAGTGCGAGCGGTGGTCGCGGGCGGTGTGCGCCGGCAAGATTCGGTATACTCAGCGTTGCGCGCGGCACCGACCGACACCGCGATCGTTCTCGTGCACGACGGCGCGCGGCCCTTTGTCACGGCCGATCAGATCGAGCGCGTCGCGGCGGCCGCCGGCCCGAACGGCGCGGCGATTCTCGCCGTGCCGGTCAAAGATACGGTCAAACAGGCGAGCGAAAGCGGCGTTGTTCTTCGAACCGTGGCGCGCGAGACGCTGTGGACAGCGCAGACGCCGCAGGCATTCGCGTATGGCGTGCTGATGCGCGCGCACGAGGCGGCGGAGCGCGACGGATTTGTCGGCACCGATTGCGCCATGCTCGTGGAGGCGGCCGGCGAAACCGACGTGCAGATCATCGAAGGTTCCTACGACAACATCAAGATCACCACGCCTGAAGATTTGACCGTCGCGGCGCAGATCGCGGCGCAACGGCGGACCGCGCATTGAGAGTCGGCTTCGGCTTTGACGCCCATCCGCTCGTCGCCGGCCGGCCGCTGGTGCTTGCCGGCGTGGTCGTGCCGTTCGAACGTGGATTGGACGGATACTCCGACGGCGACGTGGTGGCGCACGCGCTGATCGACGCATTGCTCGGCGCAGCGGCGCTCGGAGATTGCGGCACGCACTTTCCGGCGGGCGATCCCCGATTCAAAGGCGCCGACAGCGTCGAGCTTGTCCGGCGGGCGGTTTCGCTCGTCAAAGCGGAGCGTTTCGACATCGGCAATGTCGATTGCACGGTGGTGGCCGAAGAGCCGGCGCTGGCGCCGTTCGTCGCGCAGATGAGGTCCAATCTCGCCGGCGCCCTCGGCGTAAAGCTGGATTGCGTCAGCGTCAAAGCCAAGCGCACAGAAGGGCTCGGATTCGAGGGCGAAGGGCGAGGCGTGGCGGCCTACGCGATCGCGAACATCCTGACCAACAGCGGCCCGGCCGGCACGGAGGCGCGGGCATGATGGCCGACGACCCGAAGGTCCGCGTTCGCTTCGCACCCGCGCCGACCGGTACGCTGCATGTCGGCGGTGCACGGACGGCGCTCTTCAATTACCTGTTCGCGCGAAAACACGGCGGCACGCTTGTGCTCCGTTCCGAAGACACCGACACGGCAAGATCGTCGGCCGACTCCGAAACGGTCATCCAAGACGACTTGCGCTGGCTCGGTTTCGATTGGGATGAAGGGCCGGACATCGGCGGCCCGTTTGGGCCCTATCGCCAGACCGACCGCCGCGACCGCTACGCGCTCGCCGCGGCGCGCCTGCTCGAGCTCGAAAAGGCATACCCTTGTTATTGCACGCCGCAAGAGCTCGATGCCGAACGAGCAGCGGCAGAAGCGAAAGGATTGCCGCCGCGCTACTCAGGCAAGTGCCGCACGCTGACCGCGGAAGCGCGATCGGATCACGAACGCGCCGGCCGAAAGCCCGCGCTTCGTTTTGCGATGCCGGACCGCGACGTGTACGTCGAAGATCTCATCCGCGGTTCGGTGCATTTTCCGGCCGGCACGATCGGCGACTTCGTCGTCGTCAAATCGGAGGGCTTGCCGACATACAATCTCGCCGCAGTCGTAGACGACAGTGAAATGGCCATCACGCACGTGATCCGCGGCGACGAGCATCTTCCGAACACGCCCCGTCAGGTCGTTTTGTACGAGGCGCTCGAGCGCCCGCAGCCGCTGTTCGCGCACGTCTCGATGATCCTCGCGCCAGACCACCAAAAGCTATCCAAGCGGCACGGCGCCACGGCGGTGGCGGAATACCGGGAGCAAGGATATTTGCCGCAGGCGCTGATCAACTATCTCGCGCTGCTCGGCTGGTCGCCAGGCGACGACCGCGAATTCTTCTCGCTTGCCGAACTGGTCGGCGCCTTCTCGCTCGACCGCGTCGCCAAAAGTCCGGCTGTTTTCGACCACGGCAAATTGCAGTGGTTCAACGCGCACTACTTGCGCGGCTTGCCCGACGACGAGCGAATAGCCCTCGTCATGCAATGGGCGGGTATGGACGAGTCCGTCCGCGCACTGCCGGAATTCAACGACCCGCATTGGCGCGCATTGCTCGATCGCACGCTCACGGAGCACGTCCACGTGCTCTCCGATATTCCAAAAGAAGCGGCCGCGATCTTTGACGATGGATTCGCGATCGATCCGGCCGTCGCCGACGCGCTCGAACCGTCAGCGGCGCGGGCAATGCTCGAAGAGTTTGCGTCGATCGCGGATGCGTGCGAAAAAAATACGGACAGGTGGGCTGCAGCCGTGACCCGCGACGCGCTCGCGGCGCTCGGCGTACGCCACGGCGTGAAAGGCCGCGCTCTTTTCCGACCCATCCGCGCGGCAGTGACCGGCAACGACCACGGCCACGAACTGCCCCTGCTGCTGCCCTTGCTAGGGGCGTCGCGCGTGGCTTCCCGCGTCCGGCGCGCGCTCGCGTGGAAGGACCGGCCGCCGTCGGATTGAATCACATCTTGGTGATGACATTAGTGACGCCGGCAAGGCCTTCGATCTGCTGTTGCTCCTGTTGACCGGGCGCATGAGGCGCCCGTTGCCTTAAGCCGGCGGGCCATCCGCCGGCGGCCGCAAACACGATAGCAGGATGGACCAATGCGTCACGAGTCGATATTCACCCAGATTTCCCACGATTGGCGGGCATGCTTTGAGCGTGACCCAGCCGCGCGCAATTGGCTCGAAGTTCTGCTTTGCTATGCGGGATTTCACGCCGTCTTCGCCCACCGTTTTATCCATCCGCTCCAGCGTTGGGGCGTGCCGGTGCTGCCGCGCTTCCTTTCGCACGTGACGCGCTTTTGGACAGGGGTCGAGATCCATCCCGGCGCCGAGATCGCCGGCGGATGCTTCATCGATCACGGCATGGGCGTGGTGATCGGCGAGACTTCGGAGATCGGACACGACTGCACGCTCTATCAGGGCGTGACGCTTGGCGGAACGAGCCTCCAGCACGGCAAGCGCCATCCGACGTTGGAAGAGGGAGTCGTGGTCGGGGCGGGCGCGAAGATCATCGGCGCGATCGTCATCGGCGCGCATGCGAAGATCGCAGCGGGGGCGGTGGTCGTCAAAGACGTGCCCCCGAACAGCACCGTGGTCGGCGTACCCGGGCACGTCGTGCACCAAGACGGCATCAAAGTAGCCGAGCCCGTCTTTCCGCACGTCGACATGCCGGATCCGGAAGACGAAGCCATTCAGGCGCTCGTCCGGCGCGTGGATGCGCTCGAAGAAAAAGCCCGCAGCGGGGAGCCGTATGGCGGTCCGCGTCTATAACAGCCGAACGCGCCGGCTCGACGAACTCACACCGCTGTCGCCGCCGGCGGTCACCATCTACGTCTGCGGCCTCACACCCAATTCGCATCCGCACCTCGGGCATGCGCGCACGTTTCTCACCTTCGATGTCCTGCGCCGCCATCTGACCGCGCGCGGCTATGCCGTTCGCTTTGTGCAGAATTTGACCGACATCGACGACAAGATCATCGATCGGGCGAATAAGGATGGCGTTTCATGGAGCGAGATCGTCGAGCGCTTCTACGGCGAGTTTAATGCATGCGCGCGCCGCCTCGACTTGCGCGAACCCGACGTCGTGCCGCGTGCGACGGAAGAGATTCCGGCGATCGTCGAGATGATCTCAGGTCTCGTGGCGAGCGGCGCCGCCTACGAGACCGCCGACGGCGTGTATTTCAAGGTCAAGGAGTTTGCGCGTTACGGCGAATTGAGCGGCCGCCATGTGGATGAACTGCGCGCCGGCGTCCGCTTTGAAGTGCGCGAGCAGAAGAACGATTCGCTCGACTTCGCGCTTTGGAAGAAGGCGAAGCCGGGCGAGCCGACATGGGATAGCCCGTGGGGGCCCGGGCGGCCCGGCTGGCATATCGAATGCTCGGCGATGTCGCGCCGTTATCTCGGCGACACGATCGACATCCACGGCGGGGCCACCGATCTCATCTTCCCCCACCATGAGAACGAGATCGCGCAGACTGAGAGTTTCACCGGAAAACATCCGATGGCGGAGCTCTGGATGCACGCCGGTCTGCTCAACGTCGACGGCCAGAAGATGAGCAAATCGCTCGGCAATTTCGTGCCCCTCGTCGAGCTGCTCGAGCGCCAGTCGTGGGCGGCGATCCGGTACTTTTTCCTCCAAACGGGTTATCGCAAGCCCACCAACTTCACGGACGAAGCGGTTGAAGCCGCCACCAAAGGTCTGCGCGGCTTGTACGCGGATCTCGAGCTATTGCGCTCGGCCGCTGCCGGCTTGCCGGCTCGGGCCAGCGGTCCGATCGACTCGGAAGAATTCGATGCCCTGCTCGACGACGACCTCAACACTGCGGGCGCGATCGGCTGGCTTCAGAAGCGTCTGAAAGCCGAGCGGGCCGCCGCCGCCCGCCGCGACGGATCGCCGCTTGCCGCGGTCGCGCTCGTCGAGCGTTGTCTTGAGGTGCTCGGTCTGCCGCCGACCGCGGAGCTCGCCGGTCTGGGACCAACAGCGCTCGAAGTGCGTCTGTCGGATGATGCGCGCCGTTCGCTCGCCACCGTCGCGGGTAACGGCCACGCAGACGACCGCGCGCTCATCGACAAGGTTGTGGCCATGCGCGTGGATGCGAGGACCGCGAAGGACTTTGCCACATCCGACCGGCTTCGCGATTTGCTGGCGAGCGCCGGCATTAGCCTCAAAGACGCCAAGGGCGGAACGGATTGGACCGTCAGTGCGCCGGCCTGAGGCCCGCGCAGCACGTCGACCGGTTCGTGGCCTCGACGCAGATCGCGAATATGTCTTCGGGGTGCACTCGGTCTCAGAAGCGATCGCAGCCGGCGAGCCGCTGTTGCGCCTCACCGTCGGCCGGCGGCGCGCGGCGGATAAGGACATCGCAGTTCTCTTGCAGACCGCAGCGGCACGCGGCATCCGCGTGGACATCGAAGACGAGGCTGCGTTTCGACGCTACGGCGATGCGCATCACCAGCACATCGTCGCCCTGGCGCCGCCGTTTGGATACACCGAGTGGGCCGCGGTGAGAGCGGCGGTTCGCGCAGACGAAAATGCGCTGGTCGTCGCGCTCGACCACATCGAAGATCCACAAAACGTCGGCGCGATCTTGCGCAACGCCGAATGCGCCGGCGCGACGGCAGCGGTCCTACCGGACCGGAGATCGGCATTGGTGACCGCCGGCGTTCGCAGGGCCGCTGCTGGAGCGGCATCACATCTACCGATAGCGCGTGTCCCGAACATAGTACGCGCATTTGCCGACTTGAAAGAGGATGGGTGCTGGGTCGTGGGCACGGCGACCGCGCCGCAGGCGGTTCCATATACTGCTGTCGACTACACCGGACGTTGCGTTTTGGTGGTGGGCGCGGAGGCCAAAGGCCTATCGCATCTAGCTTTGCAGCGTTGTGATATTCTCGCCAAAATACCCATGAAAGGCAAGATCGCATCGTTAAATGCGTCGTCGGCGGCTGCAGTTGTGCTTTTTGAGGCGGTCCGGCAGAGGGCGGCGAAGGCGCTTGTGACGACCAGTACAAGCGGTCAAACCCCCGTCAATCCTTGACTTAAGCCCATCGCACCCCTATAATCACAAAGGAACAAAAAGAGGGCGAATGCCACTCTAATAAACCGGGGGTACGAACAAAACTTGGGGGCACTCCACCAGGCCGAAGAGACTCTAGATTACAGCGAGCGTGCCGACGAAGAACTCGTAAATGCAGCGAAATGTGGCGACAATCTCGCCATGGAATTCCTGCTCAACAAATATAAGAACTTCGTCCGCATCAAAGCCAAAAGTTACTTCCTCATCGGTGCCGACCGTGAGGATATCATCCAAGAAGGCATGATCGGCCTTTACAAGGCCGTCCGCGACTTCCGCGCCGACAAACTTTCGTCGTTCCGCGCGTTCGCGGAGCTGTGCATCACGCGGCAGATCATCACGGCCATCAAGACGGCCACCCGCCAAAAGCACATCCCGCTGAACCAGTACATCTCGCTCAACAAACCCATCTACGATGAGGACAGCGAACGGACGCTGCTCGACGTGATGGCGAGCGCGAAGATGTCCGATCCCGAGGAACTGGTCATCAACCAGGAAGTCTCGGAGGACATCAAAGAGCGGATTCAGGAGAACCTGAGCGACCTCGAGTCGCAGGTGCTGCTGAGCTACTTGGAGGGCAAGTCGTATCAGGAGATGGCGCGCGACCTCAATCGCCACGTCAAATCTATCGACAACGCACTTCAGCGCGTCAAGCGGAAGATCGAGAAGAACCTCAGCGAAGTCGACCTGTACTAGAGCAAGGTCGACATCCGCAAATCCAGGGGCAGCCGAAAGGCAGCCCCTTTGTTTTTGCGCGCGCTCGCGGCCAAGTGGCGCCGAGCTATCGTCTGGCCACGACGAGCAGCGTCGATTGGGCAAGCGTGTAGAGCTTATGATTTTCGTCGCGTAGCGATGCTTCGGCGACCACGATTCGCTTGCCGGCATGCAGCACCGACGCGACCACCGTCATCGGACCCGTGGTTTCCGTAATCGGGCGCACGTAACGAAGGTTGAGATCGGTCGTGGTCACACCGCGATCCATGGAAGGCAGTACGGTCACCGATACGAGTCCAAGCGCAAGATCCATGAGCGTTGACGAGAATCCGCCATGGACGACACCGAGCGGATTGTAGTGCGCCGCGGTTGGCGTGCCGACCGCTTCCAAGCTCCCCTTTTCAATCTTTGTGAGAACAAAGCCGACGAACGAACCGATCGGCGGATACTCGACGCCTTCATCGCGGATTCTACGAACGAAAGTGATGCCGTCCATGACGGCCTGCTGTGCGGCGACGACACGGTTATCCTTTCGTTTTGATTCGAAGCGAGGGGGCGCCGGCTGTCCGCTGCGCGAAGCGAGCTCCTATGACAAATATGGGCGATAAATCATGGCGGTAGCCGACATCCTGACTTGGATCACAGACGTGGCCCGCGCCGGCGGATGCACGTTTGCACCCACACCGCAGGGCATCGCGTTCACGTTGCCATCGGGCCGCGTGCTTGTGATGTCGGAGTGGAAGAAGAACGGTTTTTTGCGTTGGAACATCGATAATCATTTCGGAGACTGTCAACCGCCGTTCGGTCCGGAGATGTATCCCGACTACGAGCGCGGCATTCGCAAGGACCCCGGCATCCCGCGCGCGGCACGGTTTCTCGAACAGATCGAGCAGACGCACCACTGACGCCAGTCGCCGGCTACGGCGCGACGTAATCCTGAGGCCTTGAACGACTAGAGCGAACAATAACGAACGAGGACTGGAACCCATCGATGTGAGCCACACTCGGCCGATGCGTGCGCGCTACCCTAGTGCGCGAGCGTGAACACCACGCCATCTGCACCTGGGCCATAAGCGGAAGTAGTACCGTAAAGATCGCCTCCCTTGACCCGAATCAAAGCTGAGTACGGACTGATCCCGTCTCTTTTGCCAAAAAAACTGTGCAACACGGTCACCTTGCCGCTCGGTTCCAATTTGTACACTGCGCCTAATCCAAACCGTCCGCCCCCAACGGTAGTGCCGTACAAGTCGCCGGTTTCACTAAGGACCACGTCAGAAAACGGACCCTCGCCGTCCGAGGCGACAAAGGTATGGAGGATAGTTTCGCTGCCGTTCGGATCGAGCTTATACACATCTCCATAGCGTTGCGTGCCCCCAACGGTGGTCGTGCCATAAAGATTGCCCGCCGCGTCCAAGATCACACCCGCGTACGGTCCTTCGCCGTCCGAACCGTTAAACTGATGAAGCGTGGTCTCTTTGCCGCCCGAGTCAATTTTGAACACCACTCCGCAACCGCCATCGCAACTTGTGGATCCGCCGTCGAACGTCGTGCCGTAAAGGTTTCCGGCGGGATCCCGTGCCAGACCGGCGATGGGATTCTTGCCGTCTGTTCCATTGAAGCTATGGAGCACGGTCTCGTTGCCGCTCGAGTCCAGCTTGAACACGACGCCATCGTCTGAAGAGCCTCCATCGTGTGTCGTGCCGTAGAAGTTGCCGGCCGCATCCTGAACCAATGTTGAAAAAGGATGCTTCCCGTCCGTGCCGTTGAACGCGTGGAGGACAGTCTCGTTGCCGCTGGGGTCAAGCTTGAATACATTTCCGTCGAATGATGTTCCGCCGGCTCCGGTAGTGCCATAAAGGTTTCCGGCGGCATCTCGAATCAGGCCACCGCTGGGGAGGTACCCATCTCTACCGTGGAAACGGTAAAGTATGGTCTTCTTGCCGCTTACGCTGATCTTGTATACGGTTCCGCAGCCGGAAATAGAACAGTTTCCAGGACCCCCTAAAAAGGTGGTGCCGTAAAGATTGCCGGCCGAATCCCGAAGCAGATCGCCATACGGCGTGATGCCGTCGTCACCGCCGTGAAACGAATGCAGGATTGTGTATTGTGTTGGCGCGCTCGCCGGCGGAATTCCAATACGATCTTGAGTTGCCTGTAGATTCCCAATCGGTATCGGTAACGTCGACTGTGTCCGGCTGCAACCGCAAAGGACAACAGCTATCGAGGCGATCGCGATAAGAGAGTTCCGCATGAATTCACCTCTTGCCGGAGATTTTTCGATTGCCGTTAGTCAACGAAAGTTCGAACAGTCACCTCTATTACTCTCATGGTCCTTTTGGGCTAGCGTTAGTGCTGCGAACGCCGCCGGCTGAGACCGAGGCCGGCACGAGGCCGGAATGAAAGGTAACTGACAGTCTCAAGCCAAGGTCGGAAATGGTTGTGCCGACGCAGCTCAGGGGTAGAGCGGCGGTTTAGTAACTCGTCGAAGTGCTGACACCCCGATACTTTAGGTGCAGGGGTGATTCTTTTAACGCTTCGACCCTGTGCAGCGTCGACGCTGCTCGCAAATTTGGTAGGGTGCGTGCAAAGCGGATTTGACGTTGCGTTGACCACCCCTAATGCTATACTGGACGCGAGGCCAACTCAGAACGGGAGGGTATCATGACAAGTCGAATCTCGATTGGTCGTCGTCGGCTAGCCGCTTGCGCGCTCGTTACTATTGCCCTTACCGTCGCGGCGTGCGCCGGGAACAACTCGCCGGTTCAGCCTTCACTGAAACACGCTCCGCAGTACGCTTCTGCCAGCCCGGCGCGGGGTTTTCCGGACACATCGCCATGCCTGACGTCGGCCTGCATCTATGTTACGAATAGCGCTGGTCCAGGTAGTGTAACCTTGTACGCCCTCGCCGCGAACGGCGACGTCGCGCCGCTCCAGACCATCAGCGGCTCGAACACCGGGCTGAACGACCCCCAGGGCATCGCCGTGGCTAGCAGCCACAAGATGTTCGTCCCGAACCATTTGGTAGACAGCGTGACAGTATTCGCCAAGGGCGCGCACGGTAACGTCGCACCGGTCAAGACCATCAGCGGCTCGAATACCGGGCTCGATCACCCCAATGGGGTGGCACTCGATCCGACTCTTAACCTCTACATCACAAACAACTCCGCTACGCAAGGCCCCGGTAGCGTGACCGTCTACGCTGCTGGCGTGAATGGCAACGTCGCGCCGATCCGGACTATCAGTGGCTCGAACACGCGTCTCAACATCCCGTCAGTCGTCGCGCTGGATCGAAACGGCAAGATCTATGTCGCGAACTCCGGCTCTCCGAGCAGCGTGACCGTGTACGCCGCGGGCGCGAACGGCAACGTGGCGCCGATCAAGACCATCAGCGGATCGAACACCGGCCTATCCACTCCCTTTGGGATCGCGTTCGACGCCGGCCTTAACATCTATGTCACAAACGCGGGCGTCTTCAGCGTGACCGTGTACGCAAAGGGCGCGCACGGCAACGTGGCGCCGATCCGGACAATCATCGGCTCGAATACCGGGATAAACCTCCCTGAAGAGATCGCCCTTGATGCCAGCGGCAAGATCTACGTCGCAAACTGCGGGTGCGGTTCCACGAGCGCTCCCTCAAGCGTGACCGTGTACGCCGCGGGAGCGAACGGCAACGTCGCGCCGATTCAGACGATCTCCGGAATTGACACCGGGCTAGACCAGCCCGTCGGCATAACCGTTCATTAGCGTTCTAGGATGAAGGTTCGCCGAGCAATAAACTCGGCGGACGCCATCGTACTACGATACGACAGATTCTCCATCCGTTTCACATCGGAGCCTTGGAGTTCGACATTGGGTGTCCAGCCTGGGTCGTTGTCAACGGTCCAACGACGCCAATTCTGCCCGAGCGGGTAGATGGCCCTAAAATCGCAAAGCCTTATGCCACAAGGCTTGACGCTAGCGCGCCGACGTAGCTCAGGGGTAGAGCGGCGGTTTTGTAAACCGTTGGTCGGGGGTTCAAATCCCTCCGTCGGCTTTCTCCAAATGCCATTTCCTGGCGAGCGGCGCTACAGTTTCGCTTCGCCGCTGCTAGCTCCGGAGCGCGACCGGCCGGCCGCCTGCGAATCGTGCATTGTAGGTCTCAGAGCCGGGATCGATCTTGAAGCGCAGTTTTAGGCTCGCCCACCCGTGTTCGGTCACGATGAGACTCCGGTTTGTACGGCGCCGGTTGAACCATCCGGCCACGAGCATCCGGTCGGCCAGCGCAGCGCCGAGCGCGCCACCGACATGCGGGCGGCGCTCGCTCCAATCCAAACATGTGGTGGCGACTTTCCGGCGCGTGGTCGAGAGCGAAGCGACGTCGATACCGAATTTCGCGAGCCACGAGTGCCCGCGTCGCGTTACGTCATACCCGCTCTCGAGTCGCGCTATCACGCCGCAGCGGACGAGCTCCTCGGTGACGCTCACGCCGATGAAGCCGGCAAGATGATCGTAACACATGCGGGCGAGATCAAGCGCCTTGGCTTCGTCCGACTGATGCATCGACCGCACCGGGTGCGGCGCGCTTATCGCGGCAAGCGCCTCCACCGCTTCGGCGATCTTGTGACTGCCAAGACGATACAGCCGGTGCCTTCCGTTCCTGGTAGAAGCAACGAGCCCACCAGCGGCGAGCTTCGAAAGGTGAACGCTGGCCGTCTGTGCTGAAACGCCAGCTCGCGCGGCCAGAACGCTGGCTGGAAAAGTCTCGCCGCCCAGGAGCGCGGCGATCATCGCAGCACGCGCCGGTTCGCCCAGCAGCGTGGCAGCATTCGCGATATCCGGTCCTACAGTCATATTTCGTCGCATGACGAAGTATTAATATGTTAAGATACATCCACCTTCTAAACTTTCGCGGGGAAGCCGATGAGATGTTGACGCAGGCGACTCCAATCGACGCGATTGCGGCGGTGTCGCATCCGCATCCCTATCCGTATTACGCGTCTTTAGTCGCGGAGAAGCCGTTCTTTTTCGACGAGACGCTCGATACGTGGATCGCTTCCAGCGCAGAAGCCGTGACCGCGGTATTGACGAGCGATCTTTGCGGCGTACGCCCTGCGGGTGAAACGGTGCCGCAAAAGCTGGTCGGCTCGGAAGCGGGCGACGTATTCCGGCATTTCGTACGCGTGAACGACGGGCACGATCATCGTAGAGTCAAACAAGCGGTGGCCGCAGCGATTGGATCGATCAAGGCTCCGCTCGTGATGGGAAAGACGTTCAAGTATGCCAGATCGCTCCTCCAAGCAAACGGTCTGCCGGCGACCTTTACCCATCAGCTCTCGTCGTACGTCATCGCCGACCTGCTCGGCGTCTCCGCGGGCCAACTTCGTTGGATGAGCGGATTGATACACGATTTTGTGAGGTGCGTCGCGACAGAGAGTTCGGCGACCGTCGTCGAGCGAGGCAAGGTCGCCGCGGAGCAACTCTCTAGCTTTTTCCGCTCGCTTCTCGACGAACTCGACGTGCAATCTTCGAGCAGTCTGCTAGCCGCCGTCAGGAGAGAGCTGCTTCAAGCCGGCTGCGACGACGCCGATGTAGCGGTCGCGAACGCGATCGGTTTTCTCTTCCAAGCCTACGAGGCGAGCGCCGGCCTCATCGGAAATTGCCTGCTCGCGCTGTCCGCTGAACGCGACGTTCGCGACGCGGCGTCAGGCGATCGCGGGTTGTCACCGTCGTTTGTCGCCGAAGTCATCCGTTATGATTCGCCCGTACAAAACACCCGCCGGTATGCCCATCGGTCCGGGTCGATCTTAGGGGCCCCGATCCGGTCGGGCGAAGCGATTCTCGTGTTGCTCGCGGCGGCCAATCGCGACCCGAAGGCCAATGCTCGCGCCGACAGTTTTGAGGTGGATCGAAGAGATCGCCGAACCTTCACGTTTGGATTGGGACCTCACGCCTGCCCGGGCGAAATCCTGGCATCGACGATCGCCCTGGAAGGCGCCGCCTGCGTTATCCGATCCGGCGTCGACGTCGCGTCGCTTGCCAAGTCGGTGCGCTACCGGCGATCGCCAAACGTGCGCAGCCCCGAATTTGCGCGATGAGTCAGGCTTGATTCATGCGCGCAAAGATCTGTTCGCGTTCCGAACGTGACGCACCGGACACCTGCTCGGAGAATCCATAGCTGATCTCGGTTTTTCCCTCTTTGAGTTGCGCCACCGCGGCATCCACGAATTCGTCGAGCGGAACCCCATGCGTGTGGAGGCCGGGTCCTCCGAGATCGGTGTTGACGGCGGGCGGTGCTATCTCGATCACTTCGATCGGCGTTTTTGCTAACTGATGGCGTAGACTCAACGTGAATGAGTGAAATGCCGCCTTCGTCGCGCTATATACCGGCGCCGAAGCCAGCGGTACGAACGCCAAACCCGACGTGATGTTGATGATCGCGGGCTTGCGCTGCGTGCGAAGATGTGGGATCAACAGCATGCAAAGGTGCACTTGCGCCTCGAAGTTGGTGATGATCTCCTGATGCGTCGAGTCCCACGGCTCTATCTGTGTGAAGTCGATGTGACGCTGAATGCCGGCGTTGTTCACCACCACGTCGAGCTTTGGATGTTCGCGTATCGCCCATTCGGCAAGCGCCACGCGCTCAGATGCGACTGCCACGTCGCACGCTCGCGTGTGCGCCCCGGGGTGCTCGGCTATGAATTCGTTGAGCCTGTTCTCGCGGCGTCCGCAGACGATGACACGGCTTCCGCCGTGGAAAAATCGATCCGCCAATGCTTGTCCGATACCGGACGTCCCTCCGGTGACGAGCACCGTGTGCCCTGCGAGATCCATCGTCGTTCCTCCCTGGAAATGCCCGCTTCGAGATTGATACTCGAGGGACCCCGTGCCGGCCATTCCGAAATATTGGGGATGCGAGCGACATACAACTTGATCGCCGGTCAAAGCCTCGAGCGGCTCGCCGCTCTCAGCGACGGCGTTTTCGCGATTGCGATGACCCTGCTGGTACTCGATCTTCGCGTGCCGCTAAGCTCCGGGATTTCCACGGAGCACGATCTTTGGCGCGCTCTGGCGCCGCTCGCCCCGCAGCTCGTCGCGTATCTCATGACGTTCGTCACGCTTGGGATCTTTTGGGTCGGACAACAAACTAAAGCTCAGCCGGTTCATCCGTTGCGACCGCGATCTCGCGTGGATTCACATCGGGTTTCTGCTCGCAGTGTCGATGACGCCGTTTTCGACCGGACTCTTGGCCGAATTCATCACCTTTCGAATCGCGCTCATCGTCTACTGGGCGAACATCCTGCTCCTGGGTGTCGCGCTGTTCGGGAGTTGGCGATATGCGACGCGGACCGGGCTCGTCAAGGAAGATACAACACAAGAGATCGGCCGGGCAGTGGAGCGGCGCATCGTCGTGGCCCAGGCGCTATATGCCCTTGGCGCGCTGCTGTGCATCGTCAACACGTATTGGAGCATCGCCGTGATCGTGCTCGTTCAACTGAACTACGTCTTCGCACCGCGGTTCCGGCTGCTCTACCGGCTCTAAGAGAAGAGGAAGCTAACAAATGCAAGTCCCAGCAATGCTCGTCGCGGCGCTCTTGCTTGCGGCCGCCGGCGGCGGAGCGCGCGCGGCCGAACCTGTTCACGCGCACGCTTCGACCGTTATCGTCATCGTTATGGAGAATCGTGATTCGGTCGGCGTGATCGGCGACACGGATGCGCCGTTCATCAACGACACTCTTGTTCCTCAAGCGGCGCTCATGACCGACAGCCATGCCGTGGCTCACCCAAGTGAACCGAACTATCTTGCGCTATTCTCGGGCTCGCCGCAGGGAGTCGCCGACGATTCCTGTCCGCACTCGTTTGGCGCGACGAATCTTGGCGCAGAGGTCATCGCCGCCGGCAAGACATTCGCAGGCTATTCGGAGTCCATGCCGAGCGACGGGTTCACCGGCTGCAGAACATCGCTCTATGCGCGAAAGCACAACCCGTGGGTCAATTTCACCAACGTCCCGGCGTCGTCAAATCTTATCTGGCATGGCTTGCCGAACACCTTGCCGGCCGTTTCGTTCATCGTTCCGAACATGTGCGACGACATGCACGACTGCAGCACGAAGACGGGCGACGATTGGCTCAAAGCGAATCTGCCGGCGATCCTGAAATACGATGCGGCGCACGACGGTCTCGCGATTTTGACATGGGATGAAGCGGAGCCCGACACGAGCGGAAAAAATGCCATCCCAACACTCCTCTTAGGGCCGACGATCTTTCCCGGGAAATACGACCAAAAAATCGACCACTACGCCGTTCTTCACACGATCGAGGATATCGCCGGGGTCGCGTGCACCGCCAGCGCATGTGGAGCCCCGGTCCTGACCGGTATGTGGCGTTAGTTCGTTCCCCGATTTAGGGCCTTGCGCCGACATATTAGGCATGATATGCTTATCTAGCCTAATAAAGTAGCTATGTTCATGGCAGGTGGCGTGATGATTGAAGGCCCCGACTTAGACGAACTCGATCTCCAATTGCTCGACGCGTTGCAGCGCAACGCTCGCTCGACCTTCGCAGAACTCGGCGCGCTTGTCGGGCTCAAAGCACCGTCCGTCCACGATCGCGTCAAACGTCTGGAGGCACGCGGGTTTGTGCGCCGGTATGCGGCGCAACTCGACGGTCCGCGACTCGGGCTTGCTCTGACCGCGTTCGTGAGCTGTTTCACGTCGGCTGAGACCAAGTACGACGACTTCACTGCCAACGTGTCGGCCATGAACGAGGTGAGCGAAATTCACAGCGTCGCCGGCGAAGAGACATACGTCCTTAAAGTGCTGACCAGATCCACCACGCACCTCGACGAATTTCTCGCGCGGCTCAAGCAAATCCCTGGCATGGTCCGCACGCGCACCACCATCGTGCTCTCCACGCCGTTCGAGCGCGGTGGACTCGAGCTCACTCAGGCCGCTGAAGGACAATCGCGCCGCTTGCGCAGCGTACGCTGATCAGAGGAACAAATGACCGCCGCGAAAATCGAGACCCCGCTCGCCGCCGACCCCATCGTCGCGCTCAAACCGCCCGCCGGTCTTGACGCGTTCGAGCATAAGAATCTGCCGCAGGGCGAATTCTGGCGCCACATTCCCGCTTACAAAGATGTGGACGAGAAGACGTTCCTCGACCATATCTGGCAAGGCCGGCATTCGGTCAAGACGCCGGAAGAGCTGATCGGCACGATTCAAGAGCTAGCATCGGCGAGTTTCATCGAAGACGCGCGCGCCGGCTTTCATCGCGCGCCCATGCAGGTGCGCGTGTCGCCATATATGATCGCGCTCATCGACTGGACCGACCCCGTCAACGATCCGATCCGCACGCAATTCATTCCCCTCGCGTCGCGTCTGCTGCCGGACCATCCACAACTGTCGCTCGACTCGCTGCACGAACAAGAAGACGCGCCGGTTCCAGGCCTTACGCACCGGTACGTCGATAAGGCCCTCTTTTTGCCGCTCAACGTGTGTCCGGTCTATTGCCGTTTTTGCACTCGCTCGTACGCCATCGGCGGCGACACGGAGACGGTGGAAAAGGCCACCCTCGCCACCGATCCCAAGAAATGGGAGCGCGCGTTCCAATACATCGAGTCGCGCCCCGAGTTGGAAGACATCGTCATCTCGGGCGGCGACACGTACCAGCTTTCAGCCAAGAGCCTGAAAGCCATCGGCGAACGGCTGCTCTCCATCGAGAACGTGCGCCGCATGCGTTTCGCCACAAAAGGGCCGGCCGTCATGCCAAGCAAGATACTCACCGACACGGCATGGACAGACGCGCTCACTTCCATCGTGGATCAGGGACGGAAGCTTGGCAAGGACGTGATGCTGCACACGCATTTCAACTCGCCGAACGAGATCACGTGGATCACGGAAAAGGCCATGCGGCTGCTGTTCGAACGAGGCATCATGGTGCGCAATCAGAGCGTGTTGATCCGCGGCGTCAACGATGACAAGCACACCATGCAGTTGCTCGTCAAACGCCTCGGCTACCTCAACGTCCATCCGTACTACGTCTACATGCACGACATGGTGAAAGGCGTGGAAGACCTGCGCACCACCATTCAGACCGCGGTGGACATCGAGAAATTCGTGCGCGGGTCCACTGCCGGCTTCAACACGCCGCTCTTCCTTTGCGACGCGCCCGGCGGCGGCGGCAAACGGGACCTGCATAGCTACGAATACTACGATCGTGAAAACGGCATCGCGGTGTACACCGCTCCGAGCGTGAAGCCGGGCAAATCGTTCCTCTACTTCGATCCGATAGATAAGCTTTCCGCGGACGCACAGGCTCGCTGGCGGAATCCGAGCGAGCAAAAGACCATTCTCGACGCAGCGCTGGCGGCCGCTTCGAAGTAGGGCGCGCGCCTATTCCGTGCCCACCATCCCGAATTGCGCAGGATCGTAGTTGGGATGTCTGGGCCGGGGAACGTCCTTCCACCACGCGCTGTAGCGCGCGAGCCACTCGAAGTTTTCGTAGACGTACGGATTGCCTTCTGCGGTGCGATAGCGCTCGATGAACGGCCGGATGGTCTCCCACCGGGTTCGAAGCAACAATCCCACGGCATCCACGATGAGCGTCACGTCGAGCACCTCGCGCCGGGCTAAACACGCCACCGTCTCGATGAATTGACCCACGACGAACAGCGCTCGCTCGTCCTCCGATCCCACAAAGCGCGAACGGAAGTCGGCATCGGTGAGATATCGTTTCTCGATGCCGCGAAGTTCTTCGAACGCCTTCACCACGTCCGGGGCCGAAAGACCGTCGATCGCTTCGATCAACGCAAGGGCGTTTCGTTCGTGCCTCATCTCCCGCGTCTGACGCGCCATCATCATCGTCGTGAAGATCACGGTGGCGAAGGCGATCACCGTGGACATGACGGGGATGAGATTGTCGAAAGAGCTCATCGACTTAGATACCCTCAAGCGCTAGATCAGTCCGCGGCGGAAGGCCTCCACCGCGGCTTGGGTACGGTCGGCTACCGCGAGCTTTTCCAAAATGTCGCGTATATGTCCCTTGACCGTACCGAGACCGATGGCGAGCCGATCGGCGATCTCCGCATTGGAATTTCCGTCGGCGATGAGCTGCAGCACTTGCGTCTCTCGCGGTGTGAGCGGCGATGCTGCGGCTTTGACGGGGGTCGCCGGGCGCCCGAGCTCGCGCAACACCACGTGCGCCACTTGCGGATCGAAATAGGCGCCGCCCTCGGCCGCGATGCGCACGGCTTCCAACACCCGTTCAGTTCGCGATGTCTTCAGGCAATATGCATCGGCGCCGGCCGCGAGCGCGGCAATGACCTCGTCTTCGAGGTCGTGCATGGTGAGGATGACGACTCGCGTTTTGATTAGATCGCGCCGGATCCGGCGCGTCAGAGCGATGCCGTCTTCGCCGGGCAAGCCGATGTCGATGACCGCGACGTCGGGAGCTAGTTCTTTTGCGAGGTCGTAACCCGCCGGCCCATCGGCTGCTTCGCCGACGACTTCAAACGACGGATCGACATCGAGCGCGGTGACAAGTCCTGCGCGCGTAAGCGCATGATCCTCTATCACCAATACGCGGATGCGGTCAGGCACGAGCCACATCCGCGGATTCCACGGGCAAGCTCACCGTGAATCGGGAGCCGCGCGGATCGCGAGCTTGATACGACGCCCGTCCGCCGTGGCTTTCGGCGATGCGGCGAACTATGTACAGTCCCAACCCGGAGCCGGCGCCATGGCGGGCGCCCGGTGAAAAACGTTGGAAGAGCATGGGCCGTTGGGCTTCCGGCACGCCATACCCGTCGTCATCAACTGAAAAGCTCGCCTCACGGCCATCGGACTCGACGGCGACGGCAACGTGCCCGCCCGCAGGCGTTGAGATGACCGCGTTGGCGATCAGGTTCACCGCGACGCGGCGCAGCTCGCTTTCATCGCCGACGACGGTCACCGCGGCCTCGCTGCCCGACCGGGCAACCACGATGCTTTCCGAGCGCCAGAGCGGCTCGAGCTCCGAGACGACGTCGTCCGCGAGCCTCGAGAGATCCACGCTCGTTCGAGCAGGCGAGGCCTCTCCCGATTCGTAGCGTGCGACGACGAGCAGCGTTTCTGCAAGGCGCTGCAATTCATCGTTGGAGGCGATTGTGCGCTTGAGGATCTCGACGTACGCCGGCGGCATGTCGCCAAACGCGCCGTTGAGCGCTTGCCTCATCGTGATCCGAGCTGCGCTGAGCGGAGTGCGCAGGTCATGGGAGAGCGCGTACACGATATCCCGGATCACCTCGCTGCGCTCGACGGCAGCCGCATTGGCCTGGGCGAGCTGCTCGTTCTTCGCGGCGAGCTCAAGGAAAAGGTTTGCTTGCGCGATGGCGGCGGCGGCTTCGTCGGCGAACGTCAACGCGAGATCGGCGGCATCCGAATCGAACGGTTCCTCTGCGTTGCGCCGCAAGACCACCAGCGCGCCCTGCTGGTTGTCTCTGCCGCCCAGCGGCACCGCAATGCCGCGCGCCGCGCCGAGCGTGTCGAGCACGAAACGGCTCATGGGATCGGCGGCATCGAGCGCCACGGCTTGACCGGATTCGGCGGCTCGCGTGAGAACTGAGGCGAGCTCGGGCGCTGGCCGCGCGCGCCGCAGGTCCACCTCGCGTATCCCGCTCTCCGCTAGATATTGTTCGTCGAGTGATAAGCCGTCGTGACGCGCGAACACGACCGCAGCATCCGCTTGAAGAACGCGGATAGCCTCGCGCGCGGTTGAGCGAAGCACAATCTCACGATTGACAGATGAGCGCATCGTTTCAAACGATTCGCGAAGCGTCCGCTCACGACGTGCTTGGCGCTGACGCGCTTCGAGTTCCGCAGCGCCGCGCGCTGCGCGCTGCGTGCCAATGCTCAGCGCGCCGACCAATATGCAAGATAACGCGGCTAAAACACGATCCTCGATCGCGATCGGATCGTAGTGTCGATCTCGATAGCCGTTGTACCACCCCGCAGCGAGGTTGGCCACGAGCGCGGCGACGACGATTCTCCCAGTGAGCTTCCTATCGAACGCAAAACTGGTCAGCGCAACCGGGGCATTCAAGAGGATGGCCGCGACGAACAATTGCGGCGTCAGCATATCGATAGCAAATGCGGCGATCAATAGGACCGCGCACGCATAGGGAATGTATTGCGGCTTCAAGGGCATCCCGATTCTGTGCCGGAGATTCTCCGGCCTCCGGGGGACCGGCTGAGTGGCGCGCGAACTCAGTCTACGTGAATCGCGAAACTGATCGCGCCGCTCCCGAACGATTGTTGCGGCGGTTGGGCTTATCGCCTAAGCTGACCGTTTATTTGGCCGCCGCTCCCGGCAGCGGGAAAACGCACCGGCTACTCACGGAAGGCCGAGCCCGCATGACCGCTGGAAGTCGCGTCGTCATCGGGTGGATCGAAACGAAGGGCAGGCCGCTGCTCGAAGAACTTTGTGCGGGAATCCCCGTGCTCGCTCCGCGCATGGTCGACATCGCCGGCACGCGGTTTGCCGAATTCGACTTCGAGGCAGCGCTGGCCGCGAAGCCGGACGTCTTGATCCTCGACGAACTGCCGCACTCGAATCTCGCGGGCTCCACGCACGCCAAGCGGTGGCAGGACGCACTCGCACTGCGGGCCGCCGGAATCGGCGTCATCACAGGCTTCAATATCCAGCACCTGGAATCGGCGGCGCCGACAGCCGAACGATTGTTGGGCTTTCCGGTCCGCGAGATCGTTCCCGACTCATTCCTTGCTGTCGCTGACGAAGTCGTTGCTATCGACGCTTCGCCCGAACTGCTCGCCGATCGAATGCGAGCTGGCATGGTCGTCAGAACCGAGGACGCCGAGACTGCGCTTCGCGGCGCTTTCCGGACTTCCACATTGCTCGCATTGCGCGAATTGCTGATGCGCAAGATCGACGATCTTACGATCCCAGAAGTCGAGGCGAGGCGGGTATCGACGGCTGTGCTGCTCGCGCCGACTGGCTCCGATATCGCACACGCAGCCCGGCGTGCAGCAGAAATCGCAGGCGCGCTGGATCTCGCTTTGGAGATCGCGATTGACACCGACCCCAACGCGGACTCGTCGGAGCGAGTCGCGCGAGCAATAGGTGCACGGATCATTCCGTGGCCGGGCGAGCCGGGAGGCATCCCTGAACGCAGCCTCGGCGCGTCACTCATCGCCGTGCCGCGCGGACCATTGGCGGAAGCTCTATTGGCCGGGCCGATCGATCGGGATGTCTATGTCGTCGGGCCAGGCGCGCGAGCGGCGCAATCCGTCGGAGTCGATGTCCATCCGCTAGCGCAGACCGCCGGCGATCGTTTGCGCATAGGTTTCGGCAAGCTGACGATTTATCTTGGGGCGGCCGCCGGTTGCGGCAAGACCTATGCCATGCTGGGCCGCGCTCAGGAGCTCAAGGCTGCTGGGGTCGACGTCGTCGGCGCGTTCGTCGAGACGCACGCGCGCATAGACACCGAGTCGATGCTGCACGGCCTCGAAACGCTTCCTCGCCGCGTCATTGAGTCGGGCGGCATCCGCCGTGAGGAGCTCGACGTCGAGGCATTGCTTGCCCGTCATCCGGTGGTCGCGCTCATCGACGAACTCGCGCACACCAACGCCCCAGGCAGCATTTTCACCAAGCGATACGAAGATGTGCTTAGCGTGTTGCGAGCGGGCATATCGGTAATGACTACGCTCAACATCCAACACCTCGACGGGCTGGGCGACCCCGTTGCCCGGATGACGGGCATTCGAGTTCGCGAGACTCTGCCGGATCGAATCCTTGATCTTGCCGACGAGGTGATCTTCATCGACTGTGCGCCCGACACATTGCGCGAACGCCTGCGGCAGGGCAAGATCTATAAGCCCGAGCGGATCGAACGGGCATTGACCAACTTTTTTCGCGAAGAAAATTTGGCGGCGCTGCGTGAGCTTGCGTTGCGAGAGTCCATCCGCGCCCGCGGTGCGCGAAAGGTGCAATCGGGTATATCGCGGCTCTTCGTCGGCGTCGCCGATCGCGCACGCGATGCAGGACTGATCCGACGCTGCGCTTCCTTGGCCGCAAGGCTGGAAGTGGGCCTTACCGTGGCGCATATCGCCCCGAGGTCCGACGCATCGGATTCTGACGCGCTGGCCGAGCTTAGAGAATTGTGCCGGGACTTGCGGGGGCGCTGGATCTCGGAAACCGGGAACGACCCCGCTCGCGGCTTGGTGGCCGCTGCACTCGCCGACGGCGCGACGACCATAGCCGTAGAAGGCCGTAGGACGAAGGTGCGCATGTTCGGGCGAGCGCCTTTCGCGCGTAGGCTATTGCGCGCCGGTGCGAGGGAACTGCTCGTCCTTGCGACGCCGGATTAGCGCCGCACGTGTAAACCCACCGATGTCCAGTCGGACTATCCGTTCGGCGGCTTGTGCCCATCGACTACGGGGCGTAGGATTGTTGAAGCTCCCGGAGGAGCGCGACCAAATGCCCGACCCGAATTGCGAACGGATTTAAAATGTTCGACCAGCTCATCGGACTCATCCTAGCCATTTTGGCGCTCGTTTATCTCGTCTACGCCATGCTGCGCCCGGAGAGGTTTTGACGGCAACACGATGCTTGACGCAATCCTTATCCTCCTCACGCTCGTCCTGTTCTATCTCTTCGACCGATTCACGGTCGCCTGCGAGAATATTTAGAACATGACAATCGTCGGCTGGCTTCAGGCCCTGGTATTTTTCGGCATCGTGGTTCTGTGCACGAAACCAATCGGTGCATACATGGCACGCGTCTTCGCGGGCGAGCGGACGTTTCTCACGCCGCTGTTGGCCCCGGCCGAAAGCGCGATATTCCGCGTATGCCGGATAGACCCCGCGAAGGAGATGTCCGCAGTCACCTACCTTTTCGCGGTCCTCGCCCTGAGCGCAGTGGGGCTACTCTATTTGTACCTCTTGCTGCGCACCCAGGCGTACTTGCCGCTCAATCCGCAGAATCTCCCAAATCTAGCCCCAAGCTTAGCTTGGAATACCGCCGTCTCTTTCACGACAAACACGAATTGGCAATTCTACTCCGGCGAGAGCACGATGAGCTATCTCTCGCAGATGGCGGGTCTCGCCTGGCACAATTTCGTCTCGGCCGGAGCAGGCATCGCGATCGCGATAGCCGTGATCCGTGGAGTGTGTCGAACTGATCGTAAAACCGTCGGCAACTTCTGGGCTGACATGACCCGCGCGCTCTTGTACGTGCTGCTTCCGATAAGTGTTGTCGGCGGATTGTGGCTTTGTTGGCAGGGCGTTCCCCAAAACTTCCACGCGTACCAAAATGTTGTATCGATCGAAGGATTCAAACAGGCAATCACCGGTGGCCCGATGGCATCGCAAGAAGTCATCAAGGAGCTTGGTACTAACGGCGGCGGCTTCGTGAACGCCAACTCTGCGTCGCCTAATGAGAATCCGACGCCGTTGACGAACCTCTTTGAAATGCTGCTCATATTCCTGATCGGAGCCGGCCTGACGTACACGTACGGCCGCCACGCCAAAGACACGAGACAGGGCTGGGCCCTTTTCGCCGCGATGTCGATACTCTTTTTCGCCGGATTCTCCGTCGCCTACGCGGCAGAATCCGCAGGCAATCCGATCGTACACGCGCTGGGCACAGCGGGCGGCAACATGGAGGGGAAGGAATGCCGATTCGGCGTCGGCGCCTCGGCGCTCTTCGCCACCGTCACCACGGATACGTCGTGCGGCGCCGTCAATGCTATGCACGACTCGTTCACGCCCCTCGGCGGACTCGTGCCACTCGCCGATCTTCAACTTGGCGAAGTGGTTTTCGGCGGCGTCGGAACCGGGCTGTACGGCATGGTCTTGTTCGTGGTTTTGACGGTGTTCATCGCGGGACTCATGGTCGGACGAACGCCGGAATACTTGGGCAAGAAAATCGACCGGCGCCAAGTGCAGCTCGCGATTCTCGGTGCGCTTGTTCTGCCGATCTTCGCGCTCATTCCGGTCGCAATTTCGGTGCTCGTGCCCGCCGGAACTGCCACACTTGGCAACAACGGCGTTCATGGATTCTCCGAACTGCTCTATGGATTCGCCTCAACCACCGAAAACAACGGCAGCGCCTTCGCTGGTCTTGGTCCGAATATGTACTTCAACGTGTTTATGGGCATCGTCATGTTGTGCGGCCGCTTCCTCTTCCTGATCCCGGCATTGATGCTTGCCGGTTCGCTCGCCGGCCAGCCGCGAGCGCCGGAAACGATCGGCACATTCACGACCTATTCGCCGATCTTCGTCGGCTTGCTCATCGGCGTCATCATCATCGTAGGCGCGCTCACGTTCTTCCCGGCCGATGCGCTCGGGCCGATCGTTGAACAGCTCCGAATGATTCTAGGACAGGTTCAATAGTTGTCATGATTACGCAACGCCGAATCGATCGCCGCCCGAGAGCCCGCGCGCTCTTCGACCAGACCATTATCATTCGAGCAGTCCGGGATTCTTTTGCTAAACTCGACCCGCGCTGGCAGGCGCGCAATCCCGTCATGTTCATCTGCGAGATCGGCGCGCTGGTCACGCTCGGTTTTTTTCTTCGGGCCCTACGTTCACACGGTCCAGCGGGTTTTGATTTCGCGATCTCGATCTGGCTCTGGTTCACGGTATTATTCGCAAATTTCGCTGAGGCCGTGGCCGAGGGCCGCGGCAAAGCCCAAGCCGAATTTTTGCGCCGCACGAAGACTGATACGATGGCGCGGCGCGTGGTCGCGGGACGCGAAGAGTCGGTGCCAGCGACATCGCTTCGAAAAGACGACATCTTCGCCGTCATCGCCGGTGAATTGATCGCGGCGGACGGCGACGTGATCGAGGGCGCAGCGTCCGTCGACGAGTCGGCGATCACCGGAGAATCCGCTCCGGTGATCCGAGAGGGTGGCGGAGATCGCAGCGCCGTGACCGGCGGGACGCGCGTCCTCTCGGACCGCATCGTCGTGCGGGTGACCTCGAATCCGGGTGAAACCTTCTTGGACCGAATGATTGCTCTCGTCGAGGGCGCGTCGCGCCAGAAGACGCCGAACGAGATCGCTCTTTCTATTCTGCTTTCCGGTCTTACGATAATTTTCTTGATCGCGGTGGCGACACTATCACCGTTTTCGCTTTACGCGGGTACTGCTCAGTCGGTTACGGTTCTAATCGCGCTCCTCGTCTGCCTCATCCCGACGACGATCGGCGGCCTTCTCTCCGCCATCGGCATCGCGGGCATGGATCGCGTGCTCCAACGAAATGTTCTGGCGATGAGCGGCCGCGCGGTGGAGGCGGCCGGCGACGTGGACACTTTGTTGCTTGATAAGACCGGGACTATCACGCTCGGCAACCGGCGTGCGACCGAGATCATCTGCGCGCCCGGTGTTACAGATATAGTCGCGGCGCGCGCGGCGTTGATGTCATCGATCCCGGACGAGACGCCCGAAGGCCGGTCAATCGTGACTCTGGCTGGTCCTCGACCTGAAGATGGCCAGGCGGCCAGCGCGGCGGATGTCGATGTGCAGTCGCTCGTTCCGGAAGGCTCGACGTTTGTTCCGTTCAGCGCATATACACGCTTGAGTGGGCTCGATTTGCCTGGCGGCGGTGCGATCCGCAAAGGCGCGCCGGACGCTGTCCGGGCCTGGGTACGGGAGCGGACGGGCGAGAGCACCGTCGTCCTCGCGGACGAAGTGGAACGCGTCGCCCGGTCGGGCGGCACGCCGCTGTTGCTCGCCGACGACCAGCGGATCCTTGGAGTTATCCATCTCAAGGACATCCTCAAGCCGAACATGGCCGAGCGCTTCACTCGGTTGCGCGCTATGGGCATCCGCACGATAATGATCACGGGCGACAACCCGCTGACCGCGGCGACGATCGCGCGCGAGGCTGGCGTGGATGATTTTCTCGCAGAGGCCACGCCCGAGACCAAGATGGCGCTGATCAAGCGCGAGCAAGAATCCGGGCGACTGGTTGCGATGACCGGTGACGGTACGAATGACGCGCCGGCGCTCGCGCAGGCCGATGTCGGCGTGGCTATGAATACGGGCACGCAAGCCGCCAAAGAAGCCGCAAACATGGTAGATCTCGATTCGGATCCGACCAAGCTCATCGAAGTCGTCGAGATCGGCAAACAGCTTTTGATGACGCGCGGCGCGCTAACGACATTCTCGATCGCCAACGACGTGGCGAAGTACTTCGCGATATTGCCGGCGATGTTCGCAGTCGCGTATCCTGCGATGAATGCGTTGAACATCATGCGTCTCACGACTCCGCAGAGCGCGATACTCGCTGCTGTGATCTTCAATGCGCTCATCATCGTGGCGCTGATACCGCTGGCACTGCGAGGTGTGGTATATCGCCCGAGGGGCGCCGACGCGGTGCTGCGCACAAACGTGCTCGTTTACGGCATTGGCGGCATCATAGTGCCGTTCGTAGGTATCAAGCTTATCGACCTACTACTCGCCGCGTTCCATCTCACGTGAGGCGTTGGGAAAAATCGTTATGAAACTGCAGACAATTAAGGACGACACGATTCGCCATCTCGGCCACGCCGCAGCCTATACGGCCGTCACCGTGATCTTGCTGGGCATCCTGTATCCGCTAGCAATGACAGGTGTGTCGGAACTCCTCTTCCCGGCGCAGGCGAAGGGCTCGATCGTGTACCGCAACGGTCAAGCCATCGGATCGGATATCATTGGCCAACTGTGGACCAGGCCGCAGTACTTTCATGGGCGCCCCTCCGCCGCAGGCAGCGGATACGATCCGACGTCGACGAGCGGCACTAACCTCGGCCCCACGTCGAAGAAGTTGATCGACGCCACTGCGGCTACGATCAAGACGTTGACGAAAGAAAACCCCGACGCGACGATGCCGGTCCCGATGGATCTCGTGACAAGCAGCGGCAGCGGCATCGACCCGGACATCAGCCCCGAAGCCGCGTTCTATCAGTCTCCGCGAGTGGCGAAGGCGCGCCACTTGACCGTTGAGGCGGTGGACGCAGTAGTTACGCTGCACATCATGCCGCGTACATTTGGATTCTTGGGGGAGCCGCACGTGAACGTCATGCAATTGAACCTAGCTTTGGACGGACAAAAATGAAACTGCCCGGCTTTCGAATGTTCTCAGTCGCGTTTATCGCTGTGATATCGATCGCGCTCGGCGGACTTGCCGCCAACGCAGATCCCGCACAGCCTGCGCCCGCAGCGGCTCCGTCGCCGGCTGCGACGCCAACGCCGCCGGTCGTTCTGCACGTGGTGTTGAGCGAATCGCTTGCGCTGACGAGCGGCGTCAACGCGACAGGCAGCTTCGATTCTTCTGACGGCGCCGATCATGCAGCTCGGTCCAATCTGAGCAATGCCTTCGTCTTGCTTTCCAAGCCGCAGGGTACTTTTCAGTGGGCGCTTCAAGGTGGAGCGTACAGCATTCCCGTCGTGGGGATCGCAGGCAATAAGACGATCCAATCGGGGGCCAATACCGATCTCTTCGGGCCGTTGCCGCTCGCCTACGTCGAATACGTGCCGAACGCCAACTTCAATGTGAGCGCGGGCGTGCTCGCGACACTGACCGGCGCGGAATCCACATACACGTATCTGAACTGGAATGTTCAGCGCGGCGCCGTCTGGAACGTGGAGAACGCCGTCACTCGAGGAGTTCGTGCGTCGTTCACAACCGGCAAGCTCACCGCCACGCTCGGCGTTGATGATGGTTTCTATTCCGGCAAGTTCGGCGCGGCCGAAGGCGCGTTGACATTTGCGCCGGACTCTACGGACTCGCTGCTGTTCGTCGCCGTCATTCCGAATAGCACGACACCGGGGAATCCGACGGCATCCATCGCGAACAAAGAATTGCTGAACGTCGTCTTCTCGCGCACGCGCGGCAAGCTTCAGATCGCGCCATACATCTTGTACGCGCGCTCGCCCGCTGCTGCCGGGCTAGGCTACGCGGGACCCGAAAGCGCGTTCGGCGGAGCATTCCTGGCGAACTGGACTTTCAGCAGCCATTTCAGCACCGCGGTACGCTACGAAACGCTGCACAATTCCAGCACGGTCGGCGACCCGAGCGGCAATGCGGATCTCATCGGCTACGGACCCGGGAGCGGCGTGAATACGTATACGTTAACACCCAGTTGGACCAACGGCCACACTTTTGCACGCGTAGATTTTTCCAGCGTGCGGGTCACGAGCCCGGCACCTGGCCTTGCATTTGGCGATCACGGCGCGCAGCGCGATCAGTTCCGCACGATGCTGGAAATCGGCGTTCAATTGTAGGGACCCGGATAGTCCAGTGCGAAAACGCGATGAAATCTCGCTTCCGCATCGCTTGCCCGCCCTCCGACCAAAGCGAGCGGGCCCCCGAGTAATAAGTCGCAAGGCGCGCGAGCTTTCGCGCGCGAACGTTTGCTCGACGAATTGATGTTCGCATTCAATCGCTCACGCAGTTTGCTTTTCCCCACCACATAAGCTCCAGAGGTGCCCCGTGGATAATCATCGACCCGAATCGCCCGTCGATCTTGAGAGCGTAACGAAAAGCGTCGCAGAAACCGATCGCCGGCGTGCTCTCGTCGAGGATGAATTGACCCAAGCTCAGTCGATGATCGAGTCGCTCAAGGCGAGAAGCACGTCGCTTCGCGATTCCGTGCTCGACCTGCAGCGTACACTTGACGTGACAAAGAGGGCAAAGGCGGAAGAAGATGCAGCGCTGAGTGAGGCCGCGGAAAAGCGCAAGCGCGCGGTCGAAGAACTGAGCTCGTTGGCCGCGCTCGTCGACGAACTTCGAGTAGCAACCGAACAACAAGCGGCCGCGATCGGCGTCACGCTCGACGGCGCGAAGTCACAAGTCGAGATCGTCGAGGTGAGCGTCGCCAAAGCGAAAACAGAAGCCGGTTCCGTGGAGGGCACCCTCGAACAACTTCGCGCGAACATCGCTCAGGCACGCAGTCACGCAGACGCGCTCGAGCACAATCTCTCCACCGTTGAGGGAACGACGGTATCCGTGAAGGCGGTCGCCGACGAGACCCACGGTCATCTCGAAGAAACGCGCGCCGCGCTCGATATCGCCATCGGCCGAAAGCGTGAGACCGACGCCGCGTGCAAGACACTCGAAACGCTCGGTGCCACGCTTCACGCGAAAACAGACGAGGCCGTGCAGGCGATGAACGCCTTGGATGGATTGATGGCGGAGCAAGACCGCCAGGGGGCCGTGCTGGCCGCCCGTGTCGCCGCGGTGGGCAAACTGGTGGGCAATGCACACGCCGAAGCCAGTCCAGCGAATGCGATACCGGCAAAAACCGAGCCACCGAAGACGACGCAATCACGCCAGGTCGACGGACAATTCGCCGATGCGCTCAGGGCCGTCGCATTGCTCGCGAACGAGCGGCTGATACCGCACGAGGAAGCAGATCGGTTAAGCAACGCCCTGCGCTCCGGCGCGGGCGAAGCCGTGCTTCGTCAGACATGGGCGCACACGGTCGGGAGTCCCACCCCGGTCGCGCACCGCTTGATCTTTGCCGAAGTGCTGCAAGCCGTCGGCGACATCAAAGCGGCAGTCGTGTATTACGAACAGGCGGCGATGCCGAAGATCTCACCTCCCGTCGTCCGCTATCTCGCCGCGCTGGCGTATCTAAAGATGGATCTGCTGGAGCGGTCGACGCGCGTGGCGCAGTTGCTTTCGCGAGATCGCGGGGGGCGGTTGCTCGCAAAGATCATCGAAGCGCTCCGGTTGGAACAGACCGATCATCCCGACGATGCGGTGCATGCCTTGACGGAGGCACTAGGCGGACGGGGCTACCAGAAGTGGGAATACGATGAAGCGCTGCTGCAGCTCGGGTTGCTGCACGAGCGAAGGAGCGACGTTCGCGCCGCTCTCGCTTGTTATGAGAAGTTGAGCGCCGCCGCTCCGATACATT